>Ga0209918_1001137_pt1 | contig 15094 bp, 10 predicted proteins | sample SalPonD_shore_MG_FD_185712 | JGI IMG/M metagenome (GOLD analysis project Ga0209918, IMG submission 185712) | Salt pond soil microbial communities from South San Francisco under conditions of wetland restoration - Salt Pond MetaG... | ecosystem: Environmental > Aquatic > Marine > Intertidal zone...
CTAGGAGCGCAGAAAAGAACGTATATCGAACAGAATCTTCTGTCGTCACTACCCCCAACCCAAATCGCTCGTCTAGTAACTTTGCGAATTTGTCAAATATCTCGATCATTTCTAGATAGCGCTAACAGTGATTAGACGGAAAACGTCCATGTTTAAACACGGACATCGTCCGTCTAAGACGCAACGCGATATTGCCCATTGCTCGGCGAGCAGTCGTCCAGTGCGGGGCCTTTTTGCTATGCATTACAAGACTATAGGTCTTCAGTCCACGGAATTCGACCCGCTGGATCCCGCGGACGCCGCGGAGATAGGCGGACATTGGCCGTCTATCCCGCTTGCCGGATGACCAGGTGTGGGTCGGGAGAAATCTGAACGGCTAGGCATTCGTCCCTGAATGTTGTTCAAGTCTCTCTTGGGGGCAACGCATCCCGCGTCTATTGCATGGCGCGCGAAACCACCTCATACGTGTTTTCGGAGCACGTATCTACGGCGATTACTCGCTGTAGTTCTGCTCGGATGCGCCCCTGCCTTGCATCATCAAACCGCCGCCACCGAATCATCGCCTGCACCAACCGACTCGCGATCTGCGGATTGACTGGATCGAGCTCGATCACGAAATCCGCCAGCAGCTTGTAGCCGCTGCCGTCAGCGGCGTGAAACCGGACGAAGTTTCCCATGCAGAACGCGCCGATGAGGGCGCGGATGCGGTTGGGGTTTTTCTTGTTGAAGGCCTCGTGCTGCATGAGGCGCTTGACGTCCTCGATGGTGTTCTTTCGTTTGCTCGTCGCCTGGAGTGAGAGCCACTTGTCGGTGACGAGGGGGTCGCCCTTCCACTTGGCGTAGAACTGCTCGAGCTCGGTCTCGCGCTCGGGGCGGTCGAGGTTGGTGATCACGCGCAGGCCGGCCATGACGTCGGTCATGTTGTTGGCGGCCTCGACCTGGTCGACGCAGAGCTGGACGTACTCGTCGCGGTCCAGCGCGCCCAGGTAGCCGAGGCAGAGGTTCTTGAGGCGGCGGCGGCCGATGGCGGCGGGGTCGAGCGAGTATTCGCCCGGCTCCTTGCGCTGGTCGTATGCCGTTTTCAGGTCGCTCTCCAGCGCCTCGGCGAGCTGGTACAGGATGGCCTCGCGGGCCTCGTGGAGGCTGTCGGGCTCGACGGTGTCGAGGTCCTCGGCGACGGCTTCCTCGGTCGGCAGGGCCATGGCCTCGGCGATGAGGGCGTCGTCGAGCTCGGTGCTGTTCAGCACCCGGCGAAACGCCTCGGCGTCGGCCTCCTGCAGCTTCGGCTCACGACCGGCCTGGATGTCGTGCATGAAGCCGACGACACGGCGGCGGGCGAGTGCCTGGCCGGCGTCCCAGCGGTTGAAGGCATCCGTGTCGTGCGCCATGAGGAAGCGCAGGGTCTCGTCGTCGAGCTCGCGCTCGAGGATCACGGGCGCGGAGAAGCCGCGCAGCAGCGAGGCGATCGGGCGCTCGTTCACGCCCTCGAAGACGAAGGTCTGCTCTTCCTCGGTGACCTCCAGCACGCAGTCGGTGTCGCCTTCCGCGCAGCCCGTGAGGTGCAGCGGCATGGACTCGCCCCGGCGGTTGAGCAGGCCGACGCGCAGCGGGATCACGAGCGGCAGCTTCTCGGGCTGGCCCTGCGTGGGCGGCGTGTGCTGGTGCACGGTGAGGTAGTACTCGCAGGCGTCCGGGTCCCAGGCCTCGTCGATCTTCACGTGCGGCGTGCCGGCCTGGCTGTACCAGCGCTTGAACTGCGTAAGGTCGCGTCCGTTGGCGTCGGCCATGGCGGCGGCGAAGTCGTCGCAGGTGACGGCCTGGCCATCAAAGCGCTCGAAGTAGAGGTCCATGCCGCGGCGGAAGCCTTCCGCGCCGAGCAGCGTGTGCATCATGCGGATGACCTCGGCGCCCTTCTCGTACACGGTCAGCGTGTAGAAGTTGTCGATCTTGATGTAGGAGTCCGGGCGCACGGGGTGGGCCATGGGCCCGTTGTCCTCGGGGAACTGGCGCGTGCGCAGCAGGCGGACGTCCTCGATGCGCTTGACGGCGGCGGAGGTCATGTCCGCGGTGAACTGCTGGTCGCGGAAGACGGTGAGGCCTTCCTTGAGCGAGAGCTGGAACCAGTCGCGGCAGGTGACGCGGTCGCCGGTCCAGTTGTGGAAGTACTCGTGCGCGATGACGCCCTCGATGGCCTGGAAGTCGCCGTCGGTGGCGGTGTCCGGGTTGGCCAGCACCAGCTTCGAGTTGAAGATGTTGAGGCCCTTGTTCTCCATCGCGCCCATGTTGAAGTCGTCGACGGAGACAATCTGGAACAGGTCCAGGTCGTACTCGAGGCCGAAGACGTCCTCGTCCCAGCGCATCGACTTCTGCAGCGCGCGCATGGCGTGATCGGTCTTGTCGATGTTGTGGTGCTCGGTGTAGATGCGCAGCGTGACCTCGCGGCCGGACTTCGTGGTGAAGGCGTCCTCGCGGCAGGCGAGGTCGCCGGCGACCAGCGCGAACAGGTAGCTGGGCTTCGGGAACGGGTCCTCCCAGCGGGCCCAGTGGCGGCCGTCGTCCAGGTGGCCGTGCTCGACCGGGTTGCCGTTGGAGAGCAGCACGGGGTACTTCGCGGCGTCGGCGATGATCGTGACGGTGTAGGTGGCCATCACGTCCGGGCGGTCGAGGAAGTAGGTGATGCGGCGGAAGCCCTCGGCCTCGCACTGGGTGCAGAAGTTCCCCGAGGACGTGTAGAGACCCTCGAGGGCGGTGTTGTCCTTCGGGTGGCACTCGGTCACGAGCGTGAGCTCGCAGCGCTCGGGGAGCTCGGGGATCGTGAGGGTGCGCTCATCGAGCCGGTAGCCGCCCGGGCTCAGCTCGTGATCGTCGATGGCCACGGAGAGCAGGTCCAGGTGCTCGCCGTTGAGCACCAGCGGCTCGCCCGCGCGGGCGGTGCGGCGCACGCGCAGGGTGGCGGTGACGCGCGTGGTCCCGGGGTCGAGCTCGAAGCGCAGGTCCGCGGTCTCGATGGTGTACGGCGGCGGCGTGTAGTCGGCGAGCCGGATGGCTTGCGGGGTCACCTGGTCGTGCTTCATGGCGCGCCTCGGGGGCCGGGAATGCTGCCATTCTGAGCGGAGGCCGGGGCGGCGTCCACCGGCGGGCGACGGGGCCGCCTGTGCGATAATTCCTGCTCACTCGCCCCGGGGACGGCCTCCATGGAAGCCGACGGCATCGTCCACGCCATCTTCCTGATCTTCACGGGTGCGGCCGTGATCGCCACGCTGGTGCTCTACGCGCGCCAGGCGCTGCCGGTGGCCTACATCGCGCTGGGGCTGCTGTTCGGGCCGTGGGGCATCGGGCTGGCGACGGACCCGGCCGTGATCCGCGGCATGGCGGACGTGGGCATCCTCTTCCTGCTGTTCCTGCTGGGGCTGAACCTGGAGCCGCAGGAGCTCAAGCGGCTGATGCGCGAGGTCACCGAGGTGACGCTGGTCACCTGCGCGGCGTTCTGGTTGATCGGGGCGGCCATCGGGCTGGCGTTCGGGTACTCGGCGCTGGAGTCGATGCTGATCGGCGCGGCGATGATGTTCTCCAGCACCATCATCGGGCTGAAGCTGCTCCCGACGTCGGCCCTGCACCACCAGCGCATGGGCGAGATCATCGTCTCGATCCTGCTGCTGCAGGACGTGATCGCGATCGTCGTGCTGCTGCTGATGGAGGGCTGGGGGGGAGGCAACAACCCGATCGCCAAGATCGCGCTGTTGCTGTTCGGCGCGCCGGCGCTGGTGGTGTTCGCGTTCCTGTTCTCGCGTCACGCGATCACGCGGCTGCTGCTCAAGTTCGACCAGATCCACGAGTACATCTTCCTGCTGGCCATCGGCTGGTGCCTGGCGATCGCCGAGCTGGCGCAGGTGATCGGGCTGTCGTACGAGATCGGCGCCTTCGTGGCGGGCGTGTCGCTGGCGACGAACCCGGTGGCGCGGTTCATCGCGGAGAGCCTGAAGCCACTGCGCGATTTCTTCCTGATCATGTTCTTCTTCGCCCTGGGCGCGGGTTTCGACGTGACCTTCCTGCCGGCCGTGTTCGTGCCGGCGCTGGCGCTGGCCGGGGCCGCGCTGGTGCTCAAGCCGATCATCTTCGACAAGATCCTCGAGCGCGAGAAGGAGCGCGAAGACCTGGCGCGGCAGATCGGTGTGCGCCTGGGACAGATCTCCGAGTTCTCGCTGCTGATCGCGGTGGTGGGGTACCAGACCGCGGTGCTGTCGGAGGAGGCCTCGTACCTGATCCAGGCGGCGACGATCCTGACGTTCGTGGGGTCGTCGTACTGGATCGTGCTGCGGTATCCGACGCCGGTGGCGGTGTCGGACCGGTTGCGGCGGGACTGAGTGCCACCGCGGGTTTGATGCAATTCAGATGTGCCGTGCCTGCGGTGCCCTCCGTTCCCGCTACCGGAATTGCCACGCCGGCTGCGCCGGCTCGCCATGATGCCTTTCCGGCGACGGCGGACGATCACGCAAGGCGTTCCGGGGCGTCACGCGCCGCCTGCCTGCGCGCGCTCGATCGCCGCGCGGAGGCGGCGGGCCGCGTTCGGGGCGCGCTCGGTCTCGACGTTGGTGAAGCCGATCAGGAGGCCCGGCTCACCGGCCGATTCCACGTGGCAAGCGGACAGCGGGTGCACGGCGATGCCGTCGTCGGCGAGGCGGGCCGCGAGCCCGACGTCGTCCGTACCTGAGGGGAGCCGGGCCACGAGGTGCATACCGCCCGGCTGAAGCTCGATGCGCAGACCGGCGGCCCCCTGGTCCATGAGTGCCTCGGCGACCGCCGCACGCCGACGGGCGTACAGCGCGCGCATCCGGCGGATGTGTCGGGCCAGGTCGCCGCGTTCCATGAAGGCCGCGATCGTGGCCTGGACCAGCGCCGACGGCGGCGGCTGCAGCAGTCGCGCGACCTCCGCGAAGCGCTCGACCAGTCCCGGCGGCAACACCAGGTAGCCCACGCGCAGCCCCGGCGCCAGCACCTTGCTGAACGTGCCCGCGTACAGCACGCGTTCGCATCGGTCCAGGCTCTTCAGCGCGGGGATCGGCCGGCCCTCGTAGCGGAACTCGCTGTCGTAGTCGTCCTCGACGATCCAGCCGCCCGCGGATGCCGCCCATTGCAGCAGCGCCATCCGGCGTTGCAGGGACATCGACATGCCGAGGGGAAACTGGTGCGTGGGGGTCACCAGCGCCATCGACGCCGGCGCCCGATCGGACCCGGCGCGCGTGACGTCGAAGCCTTCGCCGTCAACCGGCACGCCGACGGGCCGCGCCCCCGCGAGGCGGATCGCATTGCGGCCGGGCCGGTAGCCGGGATCCTCCACCCACACCGCGGCGCTCGGTTTCAACAGGGTGCGTACAGCCAGGCCGAGCGCACCCTGGAACCCGCCGGTGATCATGACCTCGCCGGGTCGGCAGTGAATGCCGCGGGCAATGGCGAGGTGGCGGGCGGTCTGGATGCGCAGCCGCTCGTCGCCGCGCGGCGGCTGGTACGCGAGGTCCGCGCGCCCGAGCGCACGCGCCTCGCGCGCGGCCAGCCGTGCCCAGGTTTTGCGCGGGAACGCGTCGAGCGCCGGTAGGCCGCCCTGGAACAGCCCGGGCGGCGGCGACGCGGTGGGCAAGCCCGCCGCGCCGGCCGGTTCGGCGGCCGGCGCGGGGCGCGGCGTCCGCGCGTCCAGTGCCGGATCGATCCGGGTGCCCGCGGCCCCACGCGTGACGACGTAGCCCTCGCCCGCCAGTTGCTGGTAGGCGGCATCGACCGTGCCGCGGGCGACGGAGAGCTGGGCGGCCAGGCTCCGGGACGACGGCAGGCGGGCCCCGGGTGTCAGCCGCCCGTCGAGCACGGCAGCCGCGATGCGCTCGTAGATCTGGCGGTGCAGCGGCGACGATCCGGGATCGGCGTGTTGCCGGTCGAGATCCGCGATGACGTCCGGGACGATCATGGCCCAGTCCGAATGGCGATTCTTGGCCGTAGTGATTAAACCAAGCGTGCCCCAGGATCAAGCGTCCATTCGGACAACGCGCCGGCGTCCGCATGCGGCCGGCGGCGCATCGACCACGCGGAGGACAGAGAACCCATGAGCGAGCGGATCTTCCTTGCCGGCGCGTCCGGCGCCATCGGGCGACGGCTGACGCCCCTGCTGTTCGGGGCCGGCTACACCGTCGCCGGGACCACGCGCTCGCCATCGAAGGTGGACATGCTCGAGGCGCTCGGCGCCGAGCCGGTCGTGGTCGACGTCTACGACGCCGATGCCCTGACCCGGATGGTCGTGGCCTTTCAGCCGGATATCGTGGTCCACCAGCTCACGGACCTGCCGCCGGGGCTGGACCCGGCCCGGATGCCGCAGGGGATCATTGACAATGCGCGCATCCGCGAGGTCGGTACCGCCAACCTCGTGCGGGCCGCGATCGCGGGCGGCGCGCGTCGCATGGTGGCGCAGAGCATCGCCTGGGCGTACGCGCCGGGGCCGCGGCCGTATCGCGAGGACGCCCCGCTGGACCCCGCGATGCACGGCGTGGCCGCGCTCGAGCGTCAGGTACTGGAGTCGCCGCCGCTGCAGGGCGTCGTGCTTCGTTACGGCAAGCTGTACGGCCCCGGGACGCATGCGGCCGAGCCGGCATCCGACCTGCCCGTGCACGTGGACGCAGCCGCCCATGCCGCGCTGCTGGCGGTCGAGACCGGCGCGTCGGGAACATTCAACATCGCCGAGCCCAACGCCGGGGTCGACACCGAGGCGGCGCGCACGCGGCTCGGGTGGACGCCGGGCTTTCGACTGCGTGCGGTCGTGGCCGATGCGGACGCCGGTCCGGCGTAGTGGCCGGGCTTCACGATGCCGCGGCGCCGGACGGAACCACCTTCGTCGTCCGCACGCCGTGGCCGGGTACGCGTGTGCAGCGGCGGGCGTGGGCGATCGTGATGACGGTCGTCGTGGCGACGGGGTTGCCGTGGATGCTGTCGCCGGCGCGCGGCCGGCGCTCCCCCGAGGTGACGCCCGGCCACGCTGGTGCCGGCGTGCTGCACATGGACGGGCCCGGCGCGATATCGTCGGCTCATGCGCAGCGGCCAGCCACGGTCGTGCGGCCCGTGTCCTGCGAGCCGCTGCCGCACGTGCCGGGCATGTCCGTCACGACCGCGATCGTGGACTTCCCGCCGGGGGCGTATTCGCCGCGGCATCGACATCCCGGTTCCGTCACGGCCTACGTGCTGAAGGGGACTTTGCGGTCGCAGCTCGCGGGCGGCCCCGTCGGCACGTACACCGTCGGGCGATCGTGGTTCGAGCCTCCGGGCGCCATCCACCTGTTCGTGGAGAACGCCAGCGCCGCGAAGCCGGCGGAGTTGCTGGCGGTGTTCGTCGCGGAGAGCGATTGCGGGCCACTGGTGATACCGGATGATGGCGACGATTGAAGCGCGCACGCCGGCGGCCACACGTACGCATGACCGCCAGAACGAGGAGGCCGACATTGACTGACACGGAATACGCGTCCGACGGCGAGCGGATTTACCGCGAATGGCACGAGCGGGCACGCAGCCGCGACGTGGAGGCGCTGCTGGCGCTGTACGCCGACGACGCGACACTGGAGAGTCCGCTGGTGCCGGCGATCATGGGGCGCGAGTCGGGCGTGCTGGAAGGACGCGAGGAGATTCTCGGGTTCCTGGCCGAGGGCACGAACCGCCGGCCCAACGATCTCGTGCGCTGGCATCGCGAGCCGGATCATTTCTTCTTCGACGGGCGCACGCTGGTGTGGGAGTACCCGCGCGAGACGCCGGACGGCGACCAGATCGAGATCCTCGAGGTGATGGAGCTGCGCGACGGGTTGATCGCGCGGCACCGGATCTACTGGGGGTGGTTCGGGATCGGGCAGCTGGTTCGGTCGGCGGTGGCAAAGCAGGCGGGGGCTTGAAGGCCGTGACCTTCCATGCAATGCGTCCGGCATCGCGGGGCCTGTCGACCTGAAGAGTAATGTGTAGTGACTGCGCGCCGCTGCGGTGGCGCTTCCGCAGCAGGCGTCGGGGTTCTTTACACAGGCTCGGAAGCTCTGCCCACTGGGATTGAGGTTCGGCCTGGTGTTGGGCTGTCAGGCTGAAGCCTGACCCACAGTGCCGGTTCGTCAGGCCGAAGCCTGATCCATTGCACCGGGCTGTCTGGCCGAAGCCGCACCCACAGCGCCGGGCTGTCTGGCCAAGGCCAGGTCCAGGGAGAAAGCTCGGCTCGTTCCATGCCTTGTGGGCCAGGGTTCAGCCTGGCATCGGCGGGGCGCAGCGCGCGTCAGGTCTGGATCGGCTCGATCTCTTCGGGGCGGTAGCGCGGGACGCGGGCGCATTCCTCGAAGATCCTGGCCGTGCAGCGTTCGCAGGTGGGGCGGTCGAGGCGTTCGAAGATGCCGGCGATGGCCTCGGTCTTGGAGGCGAACAGGTTGTCGCGGCCGAACTGGTCCAGGTAGCCGCTCTTGTCGAGAAAGTTGCGCGGGTCCATGCGCAGCGAGCAGAGGTAGAGGCCGCCGCCCCGGGCGGCCCATCGCTGCGCCTCGGCGACGAGCATCTGCGCGCCGGCGGAGTCGATGTAGTTGATGCCGCTGCCCACGATCAGCAGGTGCGCGCGGGCCTCGCCGCTCTCGGCCAGGCGGCTGATGGTCTCGCCGACGGGCTGCACGCTGCCGAAGAACAGGGGCCCGTCGATGCGGATGATCTTCATCTGCGGGCACTCGTCCAGTGGCTTGCGGCGCAGGTTCGTGAACGGGCGCTTCGGGTGCCTGGGGTCCGGCGCGAGACTGAAGATGGACGGGTGCGCGGCCTGGTTCAGGAACAGGAACAGCGACAGCAGCACGCCGGCCAGGATCGCGAACGACAGGTCGAGGAACAGGGTCGCGCCGAAGGTCAGCAGCAGCACGGCCGTGTCCTGGCGGCTGGCGCGCATGATCTCGCGGATGTGCGGGCGGTCGATCAGGTTCCAGCCGACGAGCAGGATCATGCCGCCCATGGCCGAGATCGGCAGGTACCGCGCATAGGGCGCGACCAGCATCATGATGACGATCAGGAACACCGCCGAGAGCACGGCCGAGAGCGGCGTGCGCGCGCCGGCCTCGTAGTTGATCGCCGAGCGGGTGAACGAGCCCGAGCTCGCGTAGCACGAGGCGAAGGCACCGACCAGGTTCGACAGCCCCTGGCCGAGGAACTCCTGGTTGCCGTCGATGCGCTGCGACGAGCGGAACGCGAGCGCGCGCCCGATGGACACGGCCTCGATGAGGCCCAGCAGCGCCAGCGCCAGGGCGTTGGGCATGAGCCGGCGGATCGTGGCGAGGTCGAACGACGGCAGGCTGGCGTCGAACGGCCGGCTCGGGATGCGCCCGATCACGGGCACGCCGTGCGCGCCCGCATGCACCGCGAGCCCGGCCAGCGCGCCGGCCAGCATCGCCAGCAGCAGGTACGGCCAGCGCGGGCGCAGCGCGCGCACGAGCACGGCGACGGTGAAGCTGACGCCGGCGATGATCATCACCCGGGGCTGTGCCGCGTCGAGGTGCGCCAGGGCGTAGTACCAGGCCCCGAGGAAGTTGCCGCCGCGCGGCACGTCGATGCCGAGCACGGTGCGCAGCTGGCTGGTGATCACGAGGATCGCGGCGCCGGCCGTGAAGCCGGTGATCACCGCGGGGGACACGAAGTTGACCAGCGCGCCCAGCCGGGCCATGCCGAAGGCGAGCTGGATGGCACCCGCGAGAAAGGTGAGCGTGAGCGACAGCGTGATGAAGGTCTCGCTGGCGGGCGCGGCCATCGGCGCGAGCGTGGAATAGACGACGATCGACAGCGCCAGCGTCGGCCCGGAGATCATTTGCCACGAGGAGCCGAACAGGGCCGCGATGATGGCCGGCACGATGGCCGTGTACAGACCGTACTGCGCGGGCAGGCCCGCGATCAGCGCGAAGGCGACGCCCTGCGGCAGGACGACAATGGCATTGGTGAGGCCCGCCCAGGCATCGGCACGCGCGGTCGGGGCGTCCACGCGCGGCCACCAGCGCATGAACGGCAGGACTCGACGCAGTGACGCGGCCGTGACGTTCACGGGCGGGCGCCCGCAGGGGCCGGCGACGACGTCGCGTCGGCTCCGTTCCGGGGCGGTTCGAACTGGCGCGCGTGCATCGACACGACCCCAAGGCTACAACAGTCCGCGCACAACGGCATGGCGCGTGCCGGGCGTGTACCGGTACGGGTTCGCGCCGATACGCCGTTGACAGAAAAGCCCGGCCGCCTTGCGGGCGGCCGGGCAATCCACCAGGGGTGGAGGAGGTTACCCGGTTGTCGGCACGAGCCGGTGGCTCGCCGGCCTCGTGCCGATGTGGCTCAGCCGCCGAACTTCGCGCGGATGGCGTCGATGCCGGAGCCGCCATCGGCGGTCTTCACACCGTCGACCCACTGCGACACCGTGTCCATGTTGTTCTTGATCCACTCGGTCGAGACCGTGCCCGGATCGCGCTGGTGGTGGGCGAAGCCGTTGATCCACTCGCTCTGCGCGGCCACCGACACCTTGAACTGCTTGAGGAACTTCGCCGGCTGCGGGTGCTTGTCCGCCCAGCCGCTGGCGGTGACCGTGTAGACGGTGGTCTTGAGATCCGCGATCTTGCCGTCCGGGTTGTCGTCGGTCAGGAAGCGGATGTCGTAGACGACGTCCATCCAGTGCGGTTTCCAGCCATGGAACACGATGGCCTCGTTCTTGTTCGTGGCTCGCTTCACCTGCGCCATCATGCCGGCGACGCTGCTCGGCACGACCTTCCAGCCGCCCAGGCCCTCGTAGTCGTCCTTCACGGCCTTCTGGAACGCGCGCGTCATCGCCGCACCGGCGCCGATGGCGTAGATCTTGTGATCGAACATGTCGCCGTGGGCCGCGAGGTCCCGGATGGTGTGGATGCCGTTGGCGTACGTGCTCGCCGGCACGGCCAGGCCCTGCACCGCCCCGGTGAGGTTGGCCGCGTACTCGACGGCGACGCCGTCGTCCAGCAGCGGCTGGAGCATGTCCTTGTGCGCCGGCATCCAGGCGCCGAGCGAGACGTCGACGTCGTCGCTGCGGATGCCCTGGTAGACGAACTGCGGGTCGAGCTTGGCGATCGTCGTCTTGTAGCCCATGGCGTTGAGCAGCTTCGTGGCGACCTGGGTCTTCACGGTGACGCCCGGCCACGCCTGGATGGCGAAGCGGACAGGCCCGTCGGCGCTTGCACTGAGCGGCGCCAGGGCGGCGAATGCAGCCATCACGATGGCCGCGATGAGTCCGGATCCGTGGGTGGTGCGTTTCATCATGGAATGCCCCCTTGGTAGTTTCACGAGGCCGGACGGGACCGCGCTTACGCGGCCTGCCGCTCCAGCACCCGCAGCCGCGACCGGATCGGGTCGCGATCGAGGTAGGCGCCCTGAAGGCGCCGGTAACCGGTGTTCGGGTCGAAGGCCTCGCGACCATGCAGCACGCGCAGGTTGTCGAAGGCGATCGCCTGCCCGGGTTGCAGCGTGAAGCGCAGCATGAAGCCGGGATCGCGCAGCAGCTCCCAGAAGCGGCGGTAGGCGCGGTAGAAGCCTTCCACACGCTCGCCGGGGATGCGCAGCGTGTCGCGAATCCAGTTGTTGAAGCGGATCTCGGTAAGCCGGCCATCGACGTCGCACCCGATGACCGGCGCGCGGCAGGCGATGTCGGCGCCCTCGTCCTGGAAGCGGAAGTCGACGGGCTGCGTGGCGAGCAGCTCGAAGGCGTCCGGATCCTCGTCGCGCAGCGCCTCCGCCACGGCGAAGCCGTCGGTGAGCAGCGAGGCGCCGCCCGCGGCGTCGTTCGCGAGGCAGTAGAGAAGCTGGAAATCGGGTGGACGCTGCCAGTTGGGCAGGTCCACGTGCGGCTCCAGGGCACCCGCGGTGAATGCGGCATTGTTCGGGTCGGGCTTCGAGACGACGTCGAACATGCGGCCGAAGTTGGTCTCGCGTGGCCAGCCGATGCGCCCGGCCACGCGCAGGACCTCGTTCTCGTCGCAGGGACCGTCGTGCAGGAGCACGAAACCGTAGCGGTCGAGGGCGTGCAACCAGTCGGCCACACCGTCGTCGGTGTGCATGAATGCCGCGTGCGTGACCCGGGGGACCGCGGTCTCGATGGCCGCGTCCCAGTGCTGCTTCGGGCCGCCGCCGACGCCCGCGCCGCCTTCCGGGCTCGCGCGCTGGCGCAGCCAGCCCGGGTCGAACAGGCTCTCGTGGGGCCCGAGTTCGCGCATGGGCGGCCACTGCAGGCGCAGCGCGCCCACGTTCGTGATCTCCGCGTGCGGCGCCGGCAGCGCCGCGGGCAGATCGACCAGCGCGAAGGTGCGCTCGTGCGTCTGCGGATGGCGGCACTCGCTGCACGGGCAATGGTCGCGCAGCCAGATGTGATGAAAGCGGCCGGTGGCGCCATCGTCCCAGGTGAGCGTGAGCGCGCGCTCGCCGGGCTCGACGCGGACCAGCCGGGACGGGCTCGCGTAGTCGGAGAGCTCGCCCATGTCGACCACGGGTCGCGTCGTCGCTTGCATGCGTTCAGTCGTCATGATCGTCGTAACCTCGTATGCCTTTGTCTTGTATGTGCTGCCCGGTTCGGCCGGCCCGGGCAATGCCCCCGGGCCAATGCCTGCTTCCGGTGTCGCTACTGCTCGTCGAGCCGGGCACGCGCCTCGCGCTCGGCCAGCACCTCGCCGTTGCGGATGTACTGGTCGGAGGCATCGGAGCGCGGCTCGTAGTCCCACGGCTGGTAACGGCCCTTGCGCAGCGCCGCGTAGATGAAGCGGCGACGCTTCTGCGTATCCAGCACGCGCCGGCGCAGGTCATCGGCATCCCAGCGCGCGTGGACCAGTGCGGCGAGCTCGTTCTCGACCTCCTGCATGTCGCGGTGGCCGGCGAGGTCGTTCAACTCGTCCGGGTCGGCCTCGACGTCGAACAGTTGCGGCGGATCGGCCGGCTGGCCCGCCTCGCCGTCGCTGTAGACGTACTTGTAGCGGCCGCGGCGCACCATCAGGCAGGGCCCGGCGGCGCCCTCGCCCAGGTACTCCGAGTAGACGGTGTCGGGCCAGCCCTCGGTGCGGCCCTCGAGCAGCGGCCGGATGCTGCGGCCGTCCAGGCGGGGCGCGACGACGGGGTCGGGCTCCTGCCCGGAGGCGAAGTCCACCAGCGTGGGGAACAGGTCCACGAGCGAGATGTTCTGCTTCACCCGGCGGCCGCCGGAGATATCGGGGTGGGACACGATGAACGGCACGGAGGCCGACCACTCGTGCATGCTCATCTTGTACCACATGCCCCGCTCACCCATCATGTCGCCGTGGTCGGCGGAGAAGATCACGATGGTGTTGTCCGCCTGGCCGGTCTTGTCGAGCGCATCGAGCAGCTCACCCACCTTGTCGTCGACGTAGCTGATCATCCCGTAGTAGGCGTGGCGCGAGCGCCGGATGTCCTCGTCCGTGTGCGCCTCCCGGTGCATGCCGTAGTGGTAGTAGAGGCGGGCGCTGTGCGCGTCGCGCTCCTCCACCGGGATGAATGGCACGCGCGGCATGTCGATCTCGTCGTCCGTGTAGCGGTCGTAGTACTCGCGCGTCGCCAGGTACGGGTCGTGCGGGTGGGTGAGCGACGCGGCGATGAAGAACGGGCGATCGTCCTTCGTGTCGCGCCTGACGTCGTAGAGGTGACGCGCCGCCTTCCAGGTGGTCTCGTCGTCGTAGTCGAGCGGCATGCTGCGTGCGACCACGCCGGAGTGCGTGACGCTCTCCATGGTGTGGAAGAACTCGAGCTGCTCCCCGGGCTGCTCCCAATCCGGCGTCCAGCCGAAATCCACCGGGTAGAAGTCGGTCGTCAGGCGCTCCTCGAAGCCGTGGAGCTGGTCGGGGCCCACCAGGTGCATCTTGCCGCTGAGACAGGTGCGATAGCCGACCGCGCGCAGGTAGTGCGCGAAGGTGGGCGTGGAGGCCGGGAACTCGGTGGCGTTGTCGAACGCGTCGAACTCCGAGGGCAGACGGCCGGACAGCATGGACACGCGCGAGGTCGAGCAAAGCGGCGAGTTGCAGTACGGGTTCTCGAACACCGTGCCGGCGGCGGCCAGGCGATCGAGGTTCGGCGTCTTGACGTTGCCGTGGCCGTAGGCCGGGAGGACCGGCGCACCGAGCTGATCGGCCATGATGAAGAGGATGTTCGGGGCGTTGCTGGCCATCGACGGGACCCCTCTGCGCTGCGTGTGTGTGCCGTTGGTTCGTCCGGCGTGAAAGTCTGTTGTCTTTGACCTACCCGCCACAAACGATTAATCTCGCCGCTCAGACCAAGCATGGCTAATACCCCACTATGGCTCCGACGATGCGCGGCCTCCCGCCCCCGGCCTGGCTCCGAACCTTCGAGGCGGCGGCCCGCCACCTGAGCTTCACGCAGGCCGCGCACGAGCTGCACGTGACCCAGTCGGCCGTGAGCCAGCAGATCCGCCTGCTCGAGGACCGCCTCGGCCAGCCGCTGTTCCATCGCCTGCCGCAGAGCCTGCAGCTCACGGAGGCCGGCAAGGCGTACGTGCCGGTGGTGCGCGACGCGTTCGATCGGCTCGGTCACGGCACCGAGGAGGTGTTCGGCCAGTCGCGCGAGGGCCTGCTGACACTGCGCGCGACGCCGGGCTTCGTGGAGTTCTGGCTCGCGCCGCGCCTGCAGGGCTTCTTCGAGAGCCATCCGGACATGCAGTTGCGCGTGACCTCCACGATCTGGAACACCGAGTTCATCGAGGCCGGCGTGGACCTCGAGATCCGGTACGGCACGGGCGACTGGCCGGGCCTGGCGGCGGCGCGGCTCACGCGCGAACACCTGTTCCCCGTGTGCTCGCCGAAGCTGGCCCGGACACTGGGCGATGATCCGGCGCGCCTCGCCGGCGTGCGCCTGCTGCACACGGACGGCTTCCTGAACGGCTGGCCCGAATGGTTGCAGCATGCCGGGGTGGCGGCGGACGTGGACGGCGGCGGCGGCTCGCACTTCGATACGGCCATCCTGCCGCTGCGCCTCGCCGAGGAGAGCCTCGGCGTCGCGCTCGGCCGCAGCTCCCTGGTGGCGCCCCGGCTGGAGAGCGGCTCGC
>Ga0209918_1001139_pt1 | contig 15077 bp, 30 predicted proteins | sample SalPonD_shore_MG_FD_185712 | JGI IMG/M metagenome (GOLD analysis project Ga0209918, IMG submission 185712) | Salt pond soil microbial communities from South San Francisco under conditions of wetland restoration - Salt Pond MetaG... | ecosystem: Environmental > Aquatic > Marine > Intertidal zone...
GATCAATTAAACCATTTTCAATATATACAGAAGGAATAGTAAAAACATAGCGGTCTCCGGTTTTAGCAGGCTTCCGTTTAAAAGTAATCCCTTTTTCAAGAAAATCGACTTTCTTATCACTCATATAAATAAATATATAAATCCTCATATTAGAAAATTGCTTATTCTGTATTTAATTTGATATACAATTTCGTATACGAAGATTTATATAGGAAAATTTCCTCTTCTTTAGTATAGGATTTTGTATACAGAAAAGTATATAGGAGAAAAAAAATGGAGAAACTAAAAATAAAAAATAGAAAGATTGTAAAACAGGGAGAAAGCCATTTTATCTATATTCCAAAGGCTTATTTTGACAATGGTCAATTAGACGTTAGTAAACGTTATTCAATTGAATTGGTATCTGAAAATAAAGAGAAAAAGAGGGGGATAAGGAGTGAACAAAAAGACAATTAGAAAACTGAAAAGAAAGAAACACGCTTTAGGATTTAAGAAGCAGGGCTTTTCAGTAAAAGTTATAGCAAAAAAAATTGGTGTCTCAAAAGTAACTATTTATCGTTATTTTCAGGAAGAATATGATAAAAAGCGATATCCAGAACTAAAAGACCAAATCAAAAAAGTTTTAATTCAGGATGATTTGGGTGCATTCCTTGAAACATTGTCTTATAAAGATATTTGTCTTTTGCGAAGAAGGTTTGATCTTTACGGATACGATAGAGACTCAAAAATCAGAGCAATTACAAAATATTTTAAACATTTCTCGATTTTGGGCGTGTATCCGGAGAATTTAACTCGTTCTGGGGTTAAAAAAGCATTTTACAAAAAAGTTAAAAAAGTTCATCCTGATATCAACAAAAAACTTAGTCGGGATGGAAGGGAATTTCAGGAAGTCTATCAATCATATACGCATTTATTGGGGTTAGCATAATCCAGGAGGGAAAAATAATGAGTAATAATCATAATCCTGGTGTGCGCATAAAAAACGATCGGCTTTATATTAGGATTAATTCGACTTTTAAAGAAGAATTACAAGAGAAAGCAGATCAAGCAAATAAACCCCTCAGTAAATATATTCTTGATGGTATCAAAGAGATTGTGTCAAAAAATAATCAGCCTTTTACTGAAATATATCTTAAATCAAGCTATAAGACTTATTTTATTTATGATCATGAAAAATTTGCTGTAAAAATAGGGCTTTCAAAACAACCTAAAAAAAGGATTAACGATTTACAAGTTGCGAATCCCTCAAGATTATCTCTATTGGGATTTATAGAGGGAGATTTCGAAACCCCTTTCCACGATATTTTTAGTAATGATAAAATTAAGGGGGAGTGGTTTCAAATCTCAGCAGATTTTATTGATAAACTCATATTTCTTCAGAAATTTGGTTTAGCTGACATTAATAATAACTGCTTGATTGAAATCCTAAAAATAAAATGGGATTCCAATTTCAATAATGATTACATAAATAATTTTGATATTTCTCAATCTAAAATAAAAATACAGGGAGAAAATAGGGGTGTCAATACATAATAATAGTGTGTCAATACGGTCTAAGGGAGATGATGTCAATACAATGAATAATAATGAAAAAAATGAGATTAAGGATAAGTATTTACAGATTCGGGTAAGCGAGAAAGAAAGGGAGAGAATAAAGCAAATCGCTACGGATAATGGTTTTGAGAGTTATAGTGAATATATTCGGCAACTCATTTTAGGCAGAAAGTCGGGTGTATTGACAAGTGGGAATAAAAATGGCAATGTCAATACATCACAATGGATCCAGGGATTCAAAACTTTTGCCTCTCTCTTTAATAAGGCTATGAAAGTGCCAGAGATAAGGAATCTTTTAGCGAAATATTTATCTGAAGGTGGCAAGCCTTCGGCTGATTTTGTATTTATAATGGATTTAATGAAAAAACTTAAAGAGGTTGAGAAATAAAATGGAGGATTTTGAAGAGTTTAATGTTTTATTTAATGAATTAAAGTCAAAACCAGAGAAGATAAAAAAGGTAGATGTCAATACATCCAGGAAGAGAAATGATTATAATGTCGATACAATGAATAGCAGTGTCAATACGCAGAAGAAAAAAAATATGGTAGAAGTCAATACACCGAAAAAAAATAAAGCAGCCAAAAAAAAACCAGATCATGAAAAGGGCCCTTTAACAGTTAATCATATTTTTGAAAATGTGATCGAATTTACAAAAGGTAAGAAAGCAAAAGGGTATAGCAGAATTAATAAAATTCTCACTTCTCATGACAAAAATCGAAATTATCAGTCTCACATCTGTCGAGATTTAGTTGAGATTTTAATTGAAATGAAATTAATTAAGGGATTAGAATAATGACAAATAACGCTAAACAGAGATGGGTTCCCCTTGGGCATATAAAGGGTTTTAAGGATAAGAGTCATGCTGAATTAGTTGTAACTTTATTGGGGAGCTATTATAAGGTCTCAACTTTTAATGATGGGGAAATATGCATACTTGGTCATAATAGAACCGTTTTGGTTGTTCCAATTCAGGAGATTATGGAACCAATCAAAGCGTTTGATACAGAGAGAGAAAAGAAAGGGATATATGGTAAATGGATGTTAGATGAGGCGTTTAGAATATTAAGAAAATTATATGATCAAACAGATGAATTTATTACTGGAATTGGAAATGCCCCAATACGAGTTAAGGGTAAAAGATATGAAGTCTATTTTGGACCAAGAAAGGAGGAGGAAAAGAAATAAAGATGTTTGTATGGAATCCCGAAAAAGGCTGTTTTCAACATAATTCGGGAAAAGAAAAATATTATTGTAATAAATGCAGAGGCTGTCATTATTTTGACAGTAAAAAAGGCAAGGAATATAAAAAGTTTGGAAAATTTCCAGATTTTCCATTTAGAAAAGGAGAAACAATTTATAAAACACCAATAAAGGGGAGGGATTAGAATAAGATGAATGATAAAAGAATTCCAATAGGGTTGAAGGTCCCCAGAAAAGTGTATGAAGGATTTAGAGAGGTAATTTTTAGAAAAGAGGGGATGCTTAAAGGTCTGCTTAGTAAAAGACTTGAGGAAGCAATTATCTTAAAAACCAGATTAGAAAAGGGGGAGATCGAGATTGTTGAGAGCATAGGATATAATCCCGCAAGAAAAGATTCAAAACAAAATTATACGCTTGAGAGAATTATAGGTTATTTAGAAGAGATAAAAGAGCGAATAGAGAAAGGAGAAGATAAAGAAAGAGACTTTGTAAATTCAGCGATTCTTCCTACTTTAAATGAGACCATGACAGATTTAGATATCTATATAAACCACTTAAAAAAGGAGAGGGGATAATGGCGAATGAAATGTTAGTTCAGTTTAGGGAAGCGGATCTTACTCTTGATGAGATAAGAACGGGAATACAAGAGCTTAGAAGAACAAGAACAAAAATCTTAAAAAATCTTGAGCCAGGGGATACAATACTCCAGCTTGATTTAGCACATACTATTGGGATTTTAGCAAATTTCTTATTATTATGCAATGAGGAAAAACAATGGCTTGAAAGTCTCATTGAGGGGCTCGATAAGTTTGCCCATAAATACTCTCAATTGTTTGAGATAAAAGAGTTTGGCGAGGCGATTAGTAGGGTTACCTCTTACATAAGACGGGTATTATACAATAATAACAGAGAGGGGGCAAATAAAGATGGCAGTTAAAAAGTGTGTATATTGCGGAGCCTCTATTAGACAAAATACGGAATCTGTTTTTAAAAATCCTTATTATAAGACGCAATATTTTTGCTCAACACAATGTAAACGCAATTGGATTTATGCCCTTCAAAAAGGAGAGATAGACAAAAGGACTATCGTAAAAAAAATTGGACGCCCTAAAAAAAAAAGGGTTAAGGAAAATCATAAAGTGCAAAAAGAGAGCAAAAATGATATGCCCCTGGTTAAAGAAAAGGAAATTATTCAGAAATTCGGAGGATATAGTAGGGTGGAGCAAAAAGCCCAAAAACTAAAGACTATCATTAAAAATTTAAACGAAATCCAAACTGATTATAAAGACGTTTTAAGGGCCGGAGATGATAAAATCATTGCCGGCGCTGAATCTTTAATAAAACAAATCATCTACAAGGGGAATTAAAAAGATGTCTGAAAAAAAATATTACTGTCAGAAATGTGGAAAAAAAATCTCTCATGAGGGATATTTTATTCCAAAGTATTGTAAAAATTGTAAAAGAAAGCTATTAGCCAATAATGATTGGGAATCTCTAATAAAATTATAAAAAATATTAAAAGAGGGTAATTAAATTGACTAAGAAAGATAAAATCTTAAAAGCTGTTCAAAATGTTATTAGCAGTTATACCCAAAAGCTTACCTTGAGGCAAATTTATTATCGCTTGGTATCTAAATTGGTTATAAAAAACACAATTAGCCAATATAAATATTTAAGTCGTATTTTAGAAGATGCCCGAAAAGATGGACTAATCCCCTATAAGGCCATAGAGGATCGGACCAGGGATGTAAATAATAATTCTGAAGTGGAATTAGATGCCTTAGATCCAAATGTATTGGAGGATTTAATTAAAGATACTGTAAAGGGAGATTGGAATAAAGATATTAAAAACAGTGTGGATCATCTCGAAGAGGTCTTAAATCAACGGTTTATCAAAACTTACAGGAAAGAAATCTTAAAATTGGCTGAAAGAATCAAAAATGGAGGGGGTATTTATTAAGAAATTAAATTTTAATTTGATACGCAGAAAAAGGGATGAAATTACTTGTTTTTATGCAATTAAAAATAATCTCAATATTGTAAAAGTGCGCTCTCAACCGCTCTTTCTTGCATTTGAGTTAGATTATTTTTATATGTTCTTAACCCAATGCCAAACCCAAACCCTTTTTCTGGTCAAAACATATGAGCCATGCGCTCTATGTAGCCTACGGGCTTTCTACCAAAAATTTGATTTCAAACCAAAACAATGAGGTAAAATAAAAAATGTCAGAATTAGTGAAAGTATTAAAAAGAGAAGAACTTAGAAAGGCATTAAGGCAATATAAAGAGAGAAAAACACGGTTAATAAAATATCTCGATGAAGAAGACGATGCAGAGGAACTAAAGAGAGAATTAACGCATACAGATATAGTCATTAAGGAGATCCTAAAGAGACTTAAGGCAGAGGAGGGGATAATCGATGAGTAATATTCCATGGGAGCAAAAGAATGAGAACATTATTGGAAATGAGCGCAAAATAACACTCCTATTAGCATGCCTATTTGCGGGGATAATTATAATGATGACACCAATATTGTTAGTTTCATTGGTAGGATATTTCAGTTTTCATAGAATTCAAATTATTTTAGATCCATTCAAGACCGCTTTTGAAGTCATCTTATTTCCTGTATGCTTTCTATATACCTCATATTGCATTGTCTTATGGGTTATTTATATGAAAAGAAGGGGAAATGAGATAAAACTTCTTGCCAGAGAGAAGGGAATAAAATACATTGTATATGTGAATTGCGATTATATTTCTAAACTGAATGCAAACAAAACAGCGGGACTTAAAAATAAGGGGATTAAAGAGCTTGCAATTAAGGAAGCTAAGGAATCTTTCAATAGATATTATAAAACAGGTAGAATAGGTTTTTTTGATGTTGGTTTAGCTAAATTACAACAAGATTCAAACCAAGAGGAGAGAGAATACCGAATTGAAGTATTTTGCCATTATATTTCGAAAATAATAGATGACGGGACTATAAAATCTCGAAACATCGCACTTAAAGAGGCGAAAAACTTCTTTAATGAGCATATTAAAAATGAGAAAATTGGATATTACACGGTGATCGATATAGAATGACTGCAATAACCATGAAAACGAGATACGAATGTAAGAAATGTGGATATATGATAACAAAACCAGGAAGTAATGAACCTTGCCCCAATTGCGGAAAACCATTGGAAAATACTAAAACTTATGGAAGCATAGAAACGGGATATCATTATTGTTCTAAAGAGTGTGCTCTACTTCATACAAATAAAATTTATAATGGGGGAAAAAAAAATGAGTAAATCAAAAATAGCAAAAGTGCAAATTAACTTTCCTTTCGAGGCGGAAGGTATGTGTGATGAATGCGGGGGATCGATCATTGAAACAAGGGAAGGAGATTCTGTATGCAGAGAATGCGGAGTAGTATTTAATCAGAAAAACTTAGACCTCAATCACCTTCCACGACGTATGTATAATCAAGAAGAGCGAAAAATCTTGGAAAAAAATGCCCCAAGACCAGATTTTGGAAACCGTACGAATATAGGAAATAGGGGAATTCATAGTAAAGAAGTAAAAGATAAGGTCTTGTACAGGCGTTTGTCGAGGATAAATAAGAATGTAATTAATTCCTATGAACGCGCTCTATGGTTTACAAAACAAGAGCTTTTTAATGTGTTTGCTCATTTCGAAATCCCTGGGATTATTGAAAAGGAGACTTGGAAATATTATAGAAAAGCAGTAAAATGCGGTTTTTTAAAAGGATATTCAATGGAGCTCACTTTCTCCGCATTGCTTTATGTCTTCTGTAGAAAGAATAACTTTCCGATATTCGCAAAAGAAATAACTGAGTATTACAATATTAATCAAATACAATTTAACCGAGCTCTTTATCGATTATTTAAGCGCTTTAACTTAACAATGCCGCCTCTCGATATGAAAAAGTATTTAATTCGGATGTGCTCAGAATTCAACATTAAATATGAGAATACGCTTGCCGAATTAATGATACAAGCAGCAAAATCGCATAAGGGACTCGACCCAAGGGGCATCTTAGCAGCTATTACATACCTTATCGGAGGGGGAGTAATTTCTCAAGAGAAAATTGCAGAATTCTTAGGAATCTCTGAGGTGACCCTTCGCAATCGGAAGGGCGAAATAAACCGAAAAATAAAGAAAATAAATTGTGAGGTGGATGAGATACTGTGCAAAATATAACAATATATATTCCGGATCTTTATGATGAAGACCTTCGGTATCTTAAAGAAAGAGGAGCAATAAAAAGCAGGTCAGGAGCGATAAGAGAGGCATTAAAACAATTCTTAGAAGAAGAATATGGAACAAATCTCAAATTATTAAATTTTAAATCAAAGGTGGATCCATTTGAAAATTGTAACTGTTAATATTCCTGAATCGTATTTGGATGCGATTGCAGAACTGGTTGGAGAGGGAGGATTATATCCCTCACGCTCAGAACTGATTCGCGTCGCAGTTAGAAAATTCTTATTAAAAGAATTAGAAATTGCAAAAAAGATGGAAAAATATAATAAGACCGAGAAAACCTTCGACGAAACCAAATATGTTAAGATACCGATAGATACTATTGACAAAGAGAAAAATGAACCAGTGCGGAAATTCAAAACATATAAGATTCTCAGAAAGCTCAATTGAGGTGAGCTCACTGAAAACCGGTATAATTTTAGTCCTAATTATAAATTATTTTTTTTTATTAATAAAAATTGGTATGCCCGGGTTAATAAAAATCGGGTTTAAAGGTACCCGCCTGGGCAAAAAAAAAGATGTAAAAAAAAGTTGGTTAGAATAATGGTTGAAAGTAAAAAGCAGAAAGAAAAGGATAATAAGGTTAAGGATGTTTTAATCGATTCTTTTCAGATCAAGGAAGTTCAATTGCGCAGAACAAACAAAAAAATGAAACAAATAAAAGAGGAATTAGGCTTAGGTGAGTAGTATTTCCGATAAATCTTTCTTCGATTGGGAAAAGGATTTAGAAGGAGGATCCCAAATCAAGAAAGAAAATCAAAAATACCTGGATAAAAGTGAAAAGTTCAAAATAAATAAAATTGGCCTTCCTGAAGAAATTTTTAAAAATTATTTAAAAAAGTGGAAAAAACAAAACGTAAAAACAAAAAAGGAGGAAAGATAAGGAAAATGGAAGACAAAATACATTTAATCGCAATTGGGAACCTGAAGATATATAATTGCCCGAATTGTGGTGCTGAATTAGATCACTCTCTGGTAGATTCAACTGAACCACCTTATCAAATGTGTGGTGAATGTGGTCTAATTTTTGATCATTATCCAAAAAAAATAAAATTCTCTAAATAAAAAAATAAACATAACGGTGAAAAAGAGTGATAGAACTCATTGAAAAAGAAATTTTTAGCGATCTTAGGAGTGAATTTGAGATAAATTATGTATATCAAGAGGAAAATCTCAAATTTATGCGAAAAATTAGGCCAGAATCAATAAAAGTCGTTATTTATGATCCGGATCCTCTGGTCCAGGAAGAATTGCAAAAAAATTATCTTTTATTTCATAAAAAGAGAATAACCGAAATTAAACGGATTTTAAAGGATTCGGGATTTGTGTTTATTTTCTGCGATAATTCAATAAAATTTAAATTTAAATTAATGTGCGATGAGATATTTGGGAAAAATTGCCTTAAGAAAGAAATCATATTTAATAAAACTGATAAACTTAGCTCAATTTTGCAAGATTTCCAGACTATTTTAGTATATGCTAAATCTGACAATTGTGTCTTTAAGAAACTACCCTTCTTGAGAAGACAGAGGGAATATTATGTATATAACAATCAAAAATCGCTTTATCTCATAAAAAGATTAATAAAAGGGAATAGTAAAGAAGGAGAGTTGATAGGTGATTTTACATGTGGATCTGGGACCACAATGATAGCTGCCAAAATTTTATCACGAAATTTTATTGGATGTGATAAAAATCCTAAAGCGATCGAGATAACAAAAACAAGACTGAGGGGGTTATAATGTTAATGACAGAATTGACAAATATTCAAGAGCGGATCATTTCGGTTTTAAAATCGGGACCGAAGACCAGAGCGGAAATATGCGATGATTTGGGATTTGAGAAATATACTCATAAATATTTTTTAAAATATAAAACCCATAATGGAACAATTAGGAGATATTATTTTGAAGAAGAGTATCATAAAAAAAGAACTACTATATTTGATAATTTAAAGAAACTTTTTAAGCGGAAGATAGTCGGGAAGAAAAAGAGTGATAAGAATAAAGGTAAACGAGGTAGACCGCCTACATTATGGTATCTAAAGGAGGGAAAAAACTAAAATATGTCAACCTTATTAGAGAAAGGAATTGAAATAGAAGAATATGTAATTAATAAATTAAAATCCGAATTTCCTGAGGATATAGAAATAATTCATCAAAAAACATGGGGCTCTGATATTATATTTAAAAATGGCTCAACTTATCAAATTGAAGTAAAAAGTGCAAGGGCCTTTATTAAACAGAAATTCAAAAAGAGGAGGACAATTTTACGCCAAGGTACTTTTTATATATGCCCTCACCAAGTCGCCGAGGCGGATTATTTTGCGTTTGTAATAGTATATAATGATCATCAACAGCTTTTTTATGTTGACGGAGATAATGTGAGAGATTTGCTTGGTTCGAGAAAGAAGCATGCCAAGAGATATGCTATATCAATACCTCAAATGAAAAAATTACAACCTAAAACCAAATTTAGTTGTTTCTTGAGAAAAGAGGAGGACAATTAATAATGCCATGGGGAGGAGACTTGTTCGTATGTGAGATTTGTGGTAAAAGATATGTTGACAGACCGGGGGGATGGTGTAGTAAATGCCAAGAAAGGGAACGGGATGAGGATAAGAAAAGTGCAGCAGAGTGGTATAATCGATCTCGATTATGTCAAGCTTGTGATTATTGTTGGGGTCCGGATCCAGGTGATATGTGTGGGTATTATATGATGCCTCTCTATATGACAAAAAGGAAAAATAAATGCAAGCATTTTAAAAAAAGGCGCGAGGTGATTCCCATTGACTACTAAAGGGACACGTGAATGGGCTTATAAGAATCTTAATATTTGTAAGGGATGCAAAAATAACTGTAGTTATTGTTATGCTTACCGAATGGCTAAGCGTTTCAAACGAGTCAAGAATAGAAAAGAATGGCAAGAATTTAAAATTAAAAAAAGGAAAATAGAGAAACAATATAGAAAGTTAAACAATCCAACACATTTATATGACTATATGTTTCCTACATCTCATGATATTTTCCCAGAGATCTTAGAAGAATGTATTATCGTACTGAAAAAAATACTTAGATCTGGGAATACCGTTCTGATTACAACGAAAGCGAATCTTGAATGTATAATGGCATTATGTGAGGAATTAAGACATTGGAAATCCCAAATCTGTTTTCGATTTACAATAACAAGCGAGTATCGTAAGATTTCAAAAAGATTTGAACCTTATGCCCCGGATCCAAATGAAAGAGGGACCTGCCTTATGCATGCTAATTGGAATGGATACAAAACGAGTATCAGTATGGAGCCTTTTCTTGATAAGGATCCAATCCCTCTTATCCTTAGCGAAGCGATATGGGTGACAGATACGATATGGCTTGGGATAATGAGCGGGAGAATCCCTGAGGATTTAAAAGAGAATTATAGTCTTGATAATTTGGTGGAAATTTATCATCGTTGTCAGCAATTGCCTCCGTCAATAAAAGAAAAATTGAGATTTAAAGATTCCATAGTTAACAAATTGAATTTAAGCAAAAATTGGATACGGGAGGATAAATTTGAACTTTAGTCATACATACTACAAACTTGCAAACAAAATCTTTAGCACGATTAGGCGAAAAACAGGCTTGAGCTATGGGGAGATTGAGCCAATCACCCTTAGGCAAGAATTTCAATTCAGAGCGAGAGTACTACATATATCAGATGTAATTATTACTGATTTACCAGAAGGTTTTTTATTGCTCGATTGTTTATATCCGAATTCAGAAATAATTGATAAAAAAGATTGCATAAAATTAATTCAATCTTTTTATAGAAATAAGATTGATTTTGAGCATGAAGCATTTAAACTAATCATATTATTAAGATTGGACTCAAAGATAACTGATTTTATTACAAAATAGGGGTGAAAAAGCAATTATAAGTATAAAAGAATTAAATAATTTCATCAAAAAATTGGAAGACAGGATAATAAATTTTATTTATGATTTAGAAGCCTTTCAGATTTCAGAATTGATTGAGCTGAAATCAAAAATTCATGAAAAATTACATGAAAGAGGTAGATTATTATGAATATTAAACAAATCAATTCAAAAAGATATATTGAGGCAGCAAGAAAAGGAGATGGGATTGATGCTGAAGGGGCTTGGTTCTTAATTAATTGTATACCAATCCAAGACTTTCTTAAGAGAAATAAAAGATTAATAAAAAAAGCGTATTTTGAATATAGCATTAAATATAGCACAAGAGAAAATTATATCCGATTATTCAAGAGGGATTTCTTTCCAGCCTTGTTTAAAAGAGCTCTTAAAATAATTAAAACTATGGAAAGAAATGCGTATGAAAAAGGAAAATATCTAAGGAGTAAACATTGCTGCGCGGCTGCATTATATCTCGCAAGTAGAGAATTAAATAACCTCGAACCTCAAACATTTTTTTGCAAGATTTTTAAGATCTCATGTGTAACTATGGGGAGATATATTAAAAAACATGCAGAGGGGATTTAAATGGCTAAAAAAAAAAAAGAACAACCAATAATAATTGATATTTTTATTATTTTTGAGTTTAATGAAAAATGCAAAAAGGGATTTAATGATAAAATATTTCAGCAAAGTCTAAAAGAACTTGGCTTCAATTTGCTAACCCGAAGAGGAGATATAGATAATCTCTATATATTGAATTACAAAATCAGCCCTCCGCAATTACCATATCCAAGAATCAATAAATATACTAAAATAAAGGATCAATATAAACCAATATTAAAAAATTTTGAGATTGCTCTTGAATGGGAAAGAGAGAATTTCAAATGGCTTGGAGATGATTCGAGACGAATATCACAGCTACATATTAATAATTTAATAACCCATTTCACAAGAAGCTTAGATGCAACAGAATTAGAGATAATATTAAACACTTCCCTTCTGGGTAATAAAGAGGGGATATTATTGGAAGAGCAATTGGATCAGTTTGGTTTGATTAATAATTTTGCAGTTTTAAGAAAATTGTTTAAACAAAAACAATTACTTCAGGGTGGAGAGGTCGAAAAAATCTTTCAAATAATTGAAACTAAAGATTTTATAATTTTAAAGCAGCTTTTTTATCTTATTTTGCAAAAATCAAAGACGAATCTAACTGAGCTTTATGATCTTTATCATACAGTTAAAGGAGAGGAGCCATTCCCAAAAAGTAATTTGAGATATTTTTGGAATGATACAGACGTAGAAGACTTTAGTAAATTAGAGCTTTTCTTTAAGGACTATGTTCATCTCGAAAACTTAATTGAAGATATAAGAGAAAAAATAAAGATTTCAAATATAGATGTGAAGATGCAGATCCCTTTAGACATTAAAACATATGAAAAATATTTTGAAAAATATCCAGAAGAAATTGCTGAAATATTAAGAAACTTATTTATTGAGCGAAAAATAGCTATTTTAAATATTTTTAGACTTGTCTTAGAGAGTGAAGTAAAAAGATTAGGAATAAATGTAGATGGTTTTCTTGTCAGTTATAATTATCCTGAGACAGAAAAATATTATAAAAAATTAAAAAAAAATAAGCTTTTTTTTGATGATTTAATCGATCTTTCCAACGCAAAATTAGAAGAGTTTCGCCGCGCAAAAAAAGGAGGAAAAATTCAGAAATATATCATATTTAGGGGGTATTATATTACTGATCGAAATGAAATAGATTATGATTGGAGCAAAGTATTTAAGATAAGAGATGAACAATATAAGCGAATAGAATGCAGAATAACCCATAATCGTACATATTTTAATCAACTAAGTTTAGAAATGGAAACAGAAGTAGAAATTCAAGCAGCTTTTACTGTAAAATATACTATAAATAAAAAATCAAAAACTAAACGAATAAAAGAAAAATATCTAAATATTATCGATATAACGATAATTGAGAATTTTAAGGGAATAAAATACCATTTAGCTACATATAATAATGGAGAGGCTTATCTTGAGAATACCCCAGAAGGAGTAAGTATTTTTACATATCCATTAGGGAAAGGGAATGTTACTCAAAAAAAGGTTTTAGTATGTCCAATTAACCTTTTGAATATATATGAGGGAGAAAATGATGTTTTTTATGAAGTCAAATTAAATGGATGTGTAGAATGCAAAACTAAAGATGGTCTATTAGATTTCATGGAAGAAAAAAATTTAGTGATTGATCAAAACACATTACGAATGGCTATGAGTAATATAATTCGAGAAAGTATGAAAGAATATGGGTTGGTACCAAAGCCAATGTATAATACTGTAGGAATATTCTTCTCTAAAACAGATGGGGATCTAATAATAGTATATGATGATGATGAGAATAAAAGGATCATTGGAGAGAATGATCTCCAATTGGCTTTAATAGATCGAATCAAAGAGAGGGAACTTGATAAGAGGGGGGACTTAACACAACTTTTCTATCAAATTATACATCTCCCTGCTCTTCCTGAAAATGTACGCATATCTGTGCTTGGGTTCACAGCAATCCATCCCTTCTTTTTTATTTTTTCAGATCATATAGATATATTACCGCTTCTATTCTTAATTGGAAAACATGGAGCGGGAAAAACAACTACATTAAAAATATTCTTAAATTATCTGTTTGGAACGGAAATAAAGAAAGCAGATGATATCAGAAGTGATGCTCGATTCAGTAAATTTCTTACAGAGATGGGATTTTGTACGCTAATCGATGATTTTGATAAGTTACCGGATAATCATTTAGGATTTGTAAAAACATATGCTTCGCAGCGGGGAAAGAGGTATAGGATGAAAAAGAATCAAGAATTCATTATAGAACAACTATATGCAAGTATTGCAGGAACCGCAAACGAAAAAGAGTTCCTTACAAGGCAGGATGACGAAGCTTTTAGATTACGGTGTATAATACATGAATTAAACGTAAATATAGAATCTAAAGTAAATCGGCGATTATTAAATAAATTCAGGACCCTGGAAAAAGAATTAATTAATTCTAATATGATTTATGGATACTATTTATTGGCTAAAGCAATAGAATATATTGAGGACGCAATAGAGGGCGAATCATCGACATTTGAAAAATTATTAAAATTATTTGACAATACATATGACAAAATAGCTGATTTTATAGAGAAAAAGAAGGTAGAAATAATTGATATAAGGAGAATAACCATATATGCATTGAATATGATTGGATTACAAATTTGGGCCTATGTTTTTGAGAGTAAAGGGTTAAGATCTGATTTAATAGAAGACTTCTTAGATTTAAAAAAGGGAAAGTTCCTGAAATATATTCAAGAATTAGAAATAGCTGAAAAGAATCTAAGTTTAGAAATCTTTGATTCTATTTTAGAATTTTTTCGGCAGAATTTTGATAAATATGCGGGGAAAAAAACATCAGAGGGCGATTTTATCGTTCAAACAAGGTTTATAACTGATTATGATAGGTGGGCAAGACCACGTAATTATGATACCCTTAAAACTCTTACGAAATTGGCGGAGTTGGAATCAAAACTGCTCAATAAAGAAATTAAACCCGCAACACAATATTTTTTTGATCAACATGGTGTTAGACACAAAGAATATGGTTGTAAGTTCTTTTATAATAAAATTAGAAGACTTAGGGGGGAATTAATCCAAAATGGTTCATCAGAGGAAAAGGAAGGGGGTTTAGAAGAGATTGATGTGGATAATCTCCTGGAAAATGAAAAGAGTAAAAAGATAGAGAGTTTTATAACGAGACTTAAAGAAATATTTGAAGATTCTAAAAAGAAAGAGTTAGGAATAACGGATTTAATTCAGGTTTTACAAATCGATGATTACCCAAAAGATTTTATTTTAGAGATGTTTGAATTCCTGAAGAAAAATAAAATGATTAAAATAAAAGAAGATAAGATCTATTTAAATAAAAAAAATTTATAATCTCTTTTTATCCTGATATAAATAATTTTAAAAATTAAGATCCAAATTAATCACAATTTAATTCCGATTTGGTCACGTGATCATAATGAAGAATTTTGCGACGAAATTAGTCGTGATAGGGGGGGTGGGGGGGGGGGAT
>Ga0209918_1001140_pt1 | contig 15077 bp, 15 predicted proteins | sample SalPonD_shore_MG_FD_185712 | JGI IMG/M metagenome (GOLD analysis project Ga0209918, IMG submission 185712) | Salt pond soil microbial communities from South San Francisco under conditions of wetland restoration - Salt Pond MetaG... | ecosystem: Environmental > Aquatic > Marine > Intertidal zone...
GGAAGTTCGGCTTTTCAAAAAACCGCCTCTCCTTCTTCCAGGAGGGGCGGTTTGGGGGTGAGGTTCCTTACCCGAATGTAACAATTCGCCTAGAGAAATCCCGGGCTTCAGCCAGGGGATTTTAAAAAAACCAAAAACAAAAGAATAACCATTTGGAAAGAAATTATATTCATACATATCTTAAAAGGAACGAGGAGGAATTTTCATGGAATTGCTTTTGATTATTGGCGGGGTAATCTCCTTAATAGTCGGAATTTACTCAATCTTTCGGGTTCGAAAAGAATATCAGCATGCGGGACTACTTTCAAACTTCACCGTAACCGTGGTGTGGTTTGAATACATTTTTGTCACTCTGCTCGTGATTGCCTCATCGATTTATGCTCCCTGGCAAATTTTTGAGCTGACCGGAATAACTACTCTGGTTGGAATTCTTTTGATTCTCGCAGGTATAGTTACTTTCTCTATTGGCATCGCACAGTTCGGATCATTTCGCCGTATGTCCGGGCAGGATACTAACCAACTGATCACCTCAGGAATCTATAAAAAAAGCCGCAATCCTCAGAATTTCGGCTGGTACATTGGACTGGTGGGCATCGCTATCCTTGGCATGAGTCCCCTGGCGCTCGGCTTTACCCTGGCATTTATCCTGCTGTTGCACATTTACATCACCGGCATAGAAGAACCGTTTCTTCGTAAAATGTATGGGAAAAAGTTTAAAACCTATATGAAGGACACTTCCCGGTATTGGGCATTCGGAAAATCTAATAAATAGGAGTTAACGAGTTTTGCGAATTGGACTTCGAAATGTCATTCTGGCATTCGAGAACAGAAGAAAAATCTCAAGAAAATTGTCATTCCAATGATGAACCAAGAATCCTCTTATACCTGAGTTTGAATCTGCCGAAGGAGATTCTTCTCACGAAGCGTCGGGATCAGAATGACAGGATGTACATTTTTATCGGTGAGACTCAGCCCATTTCACGCAACGTATTAGAATTAATCTCTGCGTGAGGTCAATCTGTTTACAATGTTCAAAGAAGAGACAGATGGGGCTACATGAGAACGTATTTGCTCATCCATACAAATTTTATAGATTAAAAAATTCAAATAGAAAACAAACAAAGCAGCGAGATAAAGATTATGCATACACAATCACTTGAAGCCTGGCAACACGATCATACCTTTGGCCAGGAGACCCTAAAAACCGGGGAAAAGCGCACCTGGATCGTCATAGCCCTTACCGGTGTCATGATGGTCATCGAAGTGATTGCCGGAGTGATTTTTGGATCGATGGCATTATTGGCTGACGGATTACATATGGCGTCCCATGCGGTTGCTCTTGGGATTAGCGCTTTTGCGTATATGTACGCAAGACGACACGCCGCAGATCCACGCTTTACATTCGGCACGGGCAAGGTCAATGCTCTCGGTGGATTTACGGGCGCTATCCTTTTAGCAGGGTTTGCATTTTTCATGGCTTACGAAAGTGTACTTCGGTTATTTAATCCCGTGGATATTGCTTTCAACAGCGCCATCTATGTTGCAGTGATCGGTCTCGTGATTAACGGCTTGAGTGCAGTCATCCTTGGAAATCCGAACCATGCTCATCTTCACGAAGATCACCCCTCCGACAGTCATCCTCACAAGCATGATCACAACCTGAGATCAGCCTATCTGCACGTGATGGCGGATGCATTAACCTCGCTCACCGCGATTGTTGCACTGTTCGCCGGAAAACAGTTTGGCGCCGTTTGGATGGATCCGGTGATGGGGATTGCCGGATCACTGTTGGTTGCCAATTGGTCACGGGTATTATTAAAAGAAACCTCCTCCGTTCTGCTGGATCACCGGGCAGAAGAAGACATCGGTGAAAAAATTACCCAATCAATTGAAGATCTTGGCGATGAGCGGATTGCGGATCTGCATCTCTGGTCGGTAGGACCCGATATTTATAATGCGAATCTCGCGGTGGTGTCGCATCATCCCAAAACACCGGAATATTACAAAGAGCACCTCCCCTCAGATATCGGATTAGTTCACAGTACGATTGAAGTGCATGAATGCCAGGATACTCCTATACAAGATAAAAATTTCATGGAGATGCAACACAAAGCCGAGTAACTGTATGAAAAAATACATTATTTACATCGACTCCATCTTCTGAACCGGTTGTATCGACGGCTTAACCAAAGCCTTCAAGCGCCTGAATGGCGTGACGGAAGTGGAGTTTGACAGTGAGAATACAGCATTTATTGTTTCTTCGGATTCTTCGATAGCAGATTACGAGTCAAAGTTTTCCAATATCATCGAGAACTGGGAACACTACGACTACCATGTTGGTACAATCAAACTCAATGAAGAATAGATACTTCTATACAATTCTTTTGGCTGTTGTCGTGTTGCTGGCCTTTGCCCGGCCGGCATTTCCGCAATGACCGTTGTGAAGTAATCCTACGCTCCCGGTCGGGAGCGCCACGTATGGAGTTGGGTTATCACCGAACCAGTGGTCGGTCAGTGATGGGCTGATCGGCGGCCGGTTTCGCGCCCAATTCCATGAAGAAGAGGAGGGTGACGAGCATTCCGGTACGCAATGGTACCTGAAAAATATTCTTTCCATTGGCTATGGAGTATTGCCACGCTGGAATATATTTGTTGATTTTCCGTACGAGTACCGCGTGCAGCGTGTCAACGAAGAATCACCCCATCACCAGAATGAAACATTCTCACATCCGGGCGATCTCCACTTGCGAACAAATTATCTTTGGAAAAATACCGTGTTCGGACCCGGCTGGCGCATTTATACCGGCGGGGGAGTTATTATCCCGACCGGAACATCGTATCCCAGAGATGTTTTTGCTCCGGCAGCCGATACCATTCCGCATTCGCATATTGTTTCCGGCGGAGGAAATTATCAGGTGAGTCTCCACGGAGAAATGTATTATCGATCGGAGTTTCCGGTGGCTCCGGGAATGATCTTTAACGTCCGCTTTCCGCTCTGGAATCCCGAAAATGAATATTCGCCCGGAACTGGGTGGTCGCTGCTTTGGGTGAACTACGTGCAATCGATACGCATATTGTCGTCCATACCACGCGTCGACTTGCTGGTATCGGGTCAATCACCGGAATCCTGGGGGAATTATCAGTGGCCCAACAGCGGCGGATGGAAAGTCGATGCCCAGGTGGGCTGGATAACCGAACTCTCGAATTTTTGGACGGGAGTGGTCGGGTTGAGTTTTCCTGTGTACCGGAATTTCCTCGGTTCGCAACTCTCCGGTTTACATCTGAATGTGACGGTGCGGTATTTATTTTAATCCGCCATATAAAACCGGGGGAGAGAATACAGGTAAAGGCCGATAGCACAACCTGCTTTCCCCAAGTATTCGGGGTAGAAATTGCGTATTTTTAAGGACTGCCTGCCGAATAAGATGCTTCACCCGATCCATATCTTTGGAACGAGTGGCTTTTTCCAGTGCCCTCTGTGTTTTGTATATCTCCCCTAATAGGTTTGAATGAAAGTTTGAGGTATCTCTGAAGAGTATTCTACAACAATTTGTAGAATATTCATCAACAGTGGCCAATCTATATTTGTGTCTAAAGTTCCTAAACATAGTAATAACTATATGTAAACGGGGTTTCAGGATGGGAGCACCTATTTTAATAAAGTGCAAGGTGTGATTTTTGCGGAGAAGTACGGTTCTGCATTTGAAAAAGAAGAGAAGTAAAAACACGAAAAAGGAGCACCGATGAAAAATAAACCTGTCAATCGTCGAAGTTTTTTAAAAGCAGCTGGAACTGCCGCCGCCGGTGTCGTGGGCGGAACTACGATCGTCAAACGCGCCATGGCATCGCTGAAATCCGATGAGGAGCCACCTCCCTCGCGTGAAATCTGGCAGCGCCTGGAGATGCCTTCGGAGGATGAAGTCAATTACAAGGAGTTTGATATCGACATCCAGATTGCGCGTCACGAGTTAATTACAGGCATGGAAGTCCACGCGCTGGCATTCAATGGTCAGGTACCCGGGCCAGAATTCCGCGTCCAGGAAGGTGACTGGGTGAAGGTTAATTTTACTAACAAGACCGACCTGTTGCATACCATTCACTGGCATGGTCTTGAAGTGCCGTACGAAATGGACGGTGTGCCGTATGTGACCCAGCAACCGGTGATGCCGAACCAGACGTTCGTCTATAAATTTCGGGCGCAACCACACGGGACGCACTTTTACCACTGCCATTTTGGAACTACGCTGCATATGCAGATGGCGATGCACGGAGCATTTATCGTCGAGCGCAAGGACGACCCAATCCGGGAACAATTCCCCTATGAACGGGACTACACTCTGGTCCTGTCCTCTTTTGATACCAACTTCGCTCGGGCAGAACTTAACCGAATGCTGGAACGGATGAAGCAGCGGAAAATTATGATGAAGCAGGGAACTTTGACAAACCGGACGCTCGGGGTGTTCAATGATTATGACACGTATCTCAAAGAGGTCAAACAAGGGTATCTCTCGCCATATACAACTATGCGACATCAGGGAGACGGTGCTATCCCGAACTACAATTTTTTCGCAATCAACGGGAAATCGTATCCGGCCACTGAGCACCTCAAGATTAAAACGGGCGAATGGATCCGGATCCGGATGATCAACGGTGGTATGCTGGAGCACTATATGCATTTGCACGGTCACGATTTCTACAAGGTGGCCGATGACGGCGCGCCGCTAGCCAATCCTGTAAAAATGAATACTGTACGAGTGAGTCCCGGTAAAACCGTGGATATCGTACTCGAGGGTTACAATCCTGGTTACTGGACGTTTCACGATCACGATACCAGTCGCGCAACCAACAACGGGATTTATCCCGGGGGAATTCTCACGCTGCTCGAGTATGAAGATATCGATCGACCGGATTTTATCAAGCCTGGCTATATCCCAAAGGTTGCGCTGGACGAATAAGTGCTATTGAGCAGTTTGAGTCATCATTGAAAAATCAAAACAGCATTCGAGGAGATGAAACATGCAAAACAGGATAATACGTTATCTGATAATATTGATATTTTCCGTGTCGCCTATATCACTCAGCGCACAGGAAGTGATGCCGCGTATCAACTTCGCCGGGCGCGGACTGGTTTCACTGAACGGAACGCGAACCCTTTCGCCGGCCAATACATCCGATTTTTCCAGTCAGAACGATTTCTCAGATTCGTTCGCACTTTTCCAGTTGGATAAACGGCTTTATCACTTGTCGCGGGCTGGAATGGTCATCGGACTCCAGTTTCCGGATGCGGAAAGCGACTTGGGACAGGTTTACTTTCACCAGGTCAACACATTCTGGAATGCCGAGCACTGGGGAGTACGGCTTGGACGAACCCGGATGCAGAATACCTTGTTGGAATTTCCCACCTTCCGGGATGATGATCTGGTGGAGTATGCCTTCGTGAATAATGCATTCTCCAATTCGGAAGCATCGGAATTCCAGCAGTACGGAAACGTGTTGAACGTGAATTATTTCACCTGGAGCAGTAAACTGCGACTGGGTATTCATCTTGAGAACCAAACTGAAACCACCCCGAATGGAGAGATTGTCCAGGAATTTCAAACCAACACCGCCGGAGCACAGGTAGAGTATAGCCTTCCTGATGCCGTCCGGTTTGATGGAATAATACGCCAGATCGGGGCAGGATTTACACAGCAATTTGTGGATGCATCAAATCTGTCGACGGTTTCGAACGCTTACCTGAGCGCTGCAGTTAACCTGGATTTGAATCCGGTGAGTCACTGGGAATTACGCGGACAATCAATTCTGACACTTGGTGACGATTCCGGAGATATTTCAACGATTCTCAGCCGATCCCGCGCAAATGCGATCTCGGTTGCGACATCTTTGCGCTATCTGCGCAATCCGTATCAGATGCCCCGGTTTCAGGCAGCACTGACTTTCGCAGCAAAATCTTTTACGGACGCGGGAGAAGTCCAGTGGAGCATGATTCCAAACCTGTTCTATCAAATCGGCGCGCAGGTGGATCTTGGTTTGCAATACCAATATACGGATTACTCCGGGGATCTCGCCGCAGCATATGGTACCCAATCTGACCAATCCATAAAACTGGCACTGATTTTCAACTTCGATATGACTTTCAACAACTATTTCAGCGACCGGAACTCGATCCTGAATATGGAACACGGATATATTCCGTAGTAATGGAGGTGCAGGACACAGATGAACTGAGTGGGGGTTTATCCATCTCTTGTTCATATTGACGACAAACGAGTATTGACGAGAAGGAGAAAAAATGCGCACACAATTGCAGAAAATAGCCTCGGGAGTACTGCTGCTTTGTCTGGTGGTGATGGGAAGTTTACAGATGCTGTACGCCCAGCAGGATCACGCCGCTACACCAGAGTTAAGCGTGGTTACACTGGATGTCACGGGAATGACCTGACACATTTGTGTTGCAAAAGTGCGGTCCGCACTTGAAGGTGTAGATGGCGTCCAAAGTGCAAAAGTATCTTTGGATAAAAATAATGCAGTGGTAGTGTTTGATTCCTCCAAAGCTACCATCGAGCAGATGAAAGCGGCAGTGAAAGAGGCTGGATATGGTATCAGTTCAGCATCAGAAATTAAGCCGTCTACTGACTCCAAAGCCGATACCACTGAAGTGAAGCAAACAGAGAGTCAGGCGGGGAACTACAGAACAATGAGTATTGATCAGCTGGCAAAAGTGACCGACGATCCAACTGTCACGTTAATTAATGTACATATCCCGTACGCCGGCGAAATCCCCGGGACGGATGAATTTCTTCCATTCAACAAGATACAACAAAACAATGATAAATTGCCCAGCGATAAAAAAGCCGAGGTGGTCCTGTATTGTCGAAGCGGACATATGAGTAAGATGGCCTCGAAAGTTCTGACGGAGATGGGTTATACAAACGTGTACGACGTTCCTGGCGGGATGAATGCCTGGCGAAGCGCTGGCAACGAATTATTGCATAAATCGCAATAGATTGACTGCTCACTGCCGGAGATATATAGACATATCTCCGGCTTGATCTTTGACAATTAGACAGATATCGTGGTTTCTACGACTGTATCATTATACTAAACAGCAGGCAGGCGTCATTCACAAACCGATACACGAAGGGGGTATGCTCATTCCGACTCGTAACAGATTACTGCGGATCATGCCAGGAACCATATCGAATCAGTGATCCCAATATGTCGATACTTCATTGGCATTTGTGCTAATCAGTATTGGCATTTAAATTAAATGATGAATGAGCATAAGACCCGAGATGTAGCGATGTGCAGTATGGTCTCAGATTATGGTCGATTCAGTACCTCCTGCGCGTTAACAATACAATATAATAGATGCGATTTTTCTCACTCACCCAGTACTTCCGATCTCCGCACGGCGGATTATAGGAATTCATGTATCGGGAGAACGGGATTAATCCTGTGATATAGTACGGGAAAGCGCTTCATCTCTCTGTACGGATTAGCGGGCTACTGCCGGGAAGTGGGAACGAACCGGTGTCTGTGATAATTTGAATGTAAGGATGTGAAAGGAGTATTGTATGGCTGACGAAGCCGGTCCCACGACACGGAGTGCGATAACCCGGCGGGATTTCCTCGCCAAGGTCAGCACGGCGGCTGTCGCGGGTTCTTTCGCAATGATCAACCCCCTCTGGGCTGCAGGTGAATCAGCCCCACAAGCGGGGGATTTCGGAGAATTGGATGCCACCGGTCCCGGGGGTATTGATCTCTATATCGAGCGCAAGGATCTTGTTATTGGGGGGAAGCCCGAACGGGCGATTACCATCAACGGTTCCATTCCAGGCCCTGTCATTCGGATGACAGAAAGAAAAGAGGCGCTGATACGGGTACATAATCGATTGGAGGAATCGACCTCGCTTCACTGGCACGGAATTCTGCTTCCGTATACTATGGATGGTGTGCCGGGGATCAGTTATCCCGGCATCGCTCCGGGCGAAACCTTTACTTATCGCTATCCGGTCCGGCAAAGCGGATCCTATTGGTATCACAGTCACACGGATCTACAGGAACAACTCGGGCACTACGGCCAGCTGATCGTCGAACCGGCCGGTACCGATCCGGTTGAGTATGACATTGAGCATACCGTTGTATTGTCCGACTGGACGTCAGAAGACCCCCATAAGGTCCTCTGGAAGCTGAAAACCATGGAAGGGTACTACAACTTTCAGCGGCCGACACTGGCGAACATCAAAGACCAGATGGAAGCAACCGGAAAGTCATTCCGGGAAGTCGTTGGGAAGCGGCTGGCTTGGGACCGGATGCGGATGGACCCCACCGATATCGCTGACATCACCGGCGCGACCTATACTTTTTTGATGAACGGGAAGGCAGCACATGAGAATCCCACCTTCGTGGCGCAACCTGGCCAGCGCGTACGCTTCCGGATTACCAACGCCTCCACGATGACGTTCTACGATTTCCGGATCCCCGGCTTATCGATGACCGTGGTGCAGGGTGACGGGCAAAACGTTCAACCGGTGGAAACCGATGAGCTGCGAATCGGGGTAGCTGAAACGTACGACGTGGTGGCGACCATGCCGGATGACCAGGCGTATACGGTTTTTGCCGAAACCATGGATCGGAGCGGTTACGCTCGGGGGACACTGGCCCCCCGGAAGGGCATGTCCGCCCCGGTTCCCGATCAGCGTCCCCGGCCCATGCTGACCATGGCCGATATGGGCATGATGATGCACGGGGGCGACATGCAGGGTATGAACGGCAACGACCACCAGGATATGTCCGACATGCAACAGGACACCGATCAATCGTCCGCAATGAATGGGGAAGAAGATAAAGATCTGCCTACTGAGAATCTCCCTTTCCGGATTAAGCACGGCCCGGATGGTCACGGGCCGGCCAGTATTACGATGGCGCGCACAGCCTCCCGCCGGCTAGACTATCCAGGAGCGGGGCTGGGCAATGATGGATGGCGCGTACTGACCTACAACCAGCTTCGGGCGCTGAAACAGCCCCCAGGACGACGGGCACCGACGCGACAGTTCGACCTGCATCTGACCGGAAACATGCACAAGTATATCTGGGGCTTCGACGGGAAGAAATGGTCCGAATCGAAGATGATCCGGTTTCAATACGGTGAACGCCTGCGGATCAACATGATCAATGACACTATGATGAGTCATCCCATTCACCTGCACGGCATGTGGATGGACCTGTATGCCGGGGGCACACTTGAAGATAATCCCCGCAAGCATACGGTGATTGTCCAACCCGCGGAGCTCTTAACTGTAGACATCACGGCCGATGCTCCGGGACAATGGGCATTCCATTGCCACCTGCTGTATCATATGGAGGCGGGCATGTTCCGGACGGTTGCGGTCGTCCGCTCGTTGGAAGGAGGGCCGATCAATGCTGACGTTTCATAAACAGATAGCATTTGCATTGTTGGCCGGATTGGTTCTGAGTATGCCGCTCTTCGCACAGCAACAATCGGATACTCTGACCACTGCGGATCGCCCGATGCACACGGAATCCGAACGGCAACATGTCGGCGAAAAACAACCCGAACCGGAATCGCAACCACCTCTGCCGGAAGGGATGACCCTGGATGAGGTGTTTGACTACGCGGAGACGCCCCCGCCGTCCGACTATCCCGATACGGTGCCGGATGATAAACTGTATCTCTTTACGATGTTCGAGCAATTTGAGTATCGCACCACAAGCAGTACGATGCCCGACCATCTCGGGTGGGAAGCCCAGGGTTGGTTCGGCCGGGATTTCGGCAAGTTCTGGTGGAAGAACGAGGCGGAGGTGATGTTTGCGGAAGCAAGCGAGGGTGAATCGGAAACCGATTTGCTCTATTCTCGACTCTTTACCCCGTTCTGGAATCTCCAGGCTGGCGTTCAGTATGCCAACGAATGGATAACAGACGAGTATGAGGATCGATGGTCGGGAGTTCTTGCGCTGCAGGGCCTGGCACCCTATAAGTTTGAAATGGACAACTCCCTATATCTATCCGAGAACGGAAATATTACCCTGGCAATGGAAACGGAGTACGACCTTCGTATCACCCAGCGATTGGTGGCACAGCCACTGGCCGCAATGGCGGTGGCATTTCAGGATATTCCGGAACGTGGACTGGGTGCCGGAATCACTGATGTGAATCTGGATCTCCGGCTCCGGTATGAGATCAAGCGGGAATTTGCGCCGTACATCGGGATCCGCTCGCATTTCCTGGTCGGCGAGACCAAAGATATTGCAGCCAGCGCAGGAGAAGATACCGGACAGACGTTGTTCTTTTCCGGCCTCCGGTTTGCCTTCTAATCGTGAGATTATTTGAATTCGGTATTTGACCGGGGTGGATCAAATTCGTCTGATACTCTTCCATTCTGTAGCTGTAGGTAATCGGATAAATTGTATATAATTAATAGGTTCGTGGAATGCCCCATAACAGATCCCAAGGTAATCCGTCTGTACAGGTGAAAGAATGAAAGAAACCGTCGACGATCTGTCCAAAGATGCACTCAGCGCGCTGGTAGATCAGGCGAAGCAAAACCAGGATAGTGCACAGTCACGGTTGATCTCATTGTTTTACACGAAGATTTACCGGTATGTCTACTACCGGGTAAATCAGAAAGAAGACGCGGAGGATTTAACCAATGATGTGTTCGTACGGATGCTGGAATCACTGGACAAGCAGAGCGGATCGTTTTTCGCCTGGCTCTACCAGATTGCCTCAAACCGGATTGTGGATTATTACCGGAAGAAAGACGTCAGAAAGGACACCAGTGAAGCCGGAGACGCAATCGAATACTTTGAGAGTGATGAGAAATCGATAGACAGGATGTTTATTCAGGATGAACTTAGAAAAGGGATTCAACAACTGACCGGAGAACAACAAGAGGTGATTGTACTGAGATTCATCGAAGGATATCAGGCAAATGAGGTCGCGGAAATGCTAAACAAAACGCCAACGGCAATCCGACAGCTTCAGTACCGGGCGCTGAAGCAACTACGAAAAATGATCCCGCAACAAGAATAGCACGCAGATGACGCTGATAAAGCAGATAGCCGCAGATAAATAGAGACGAAACACTGAAATACACCGAACACACTGAAAAACAGATAGCATACAACTCACGACAAACAATAAAAGCGATTAAGATTAAGAGTATGATTATGAGTAAGAACAACACTTCAACACTCCAACACCACAACATGAATACTCTAACACTTATAAAAAAATGAACGAATTCGAAACCATTTTAGATTACTGCATCGACCAGATGCAGGAAGGTAAATCGCTGGAAGAGTGCCTGACACAATTCCCGGAGTACCGGGATGAGCTGAAGCCGATGCTGGACATGGCTATCCAGCTTGGCGAATTAGAGTCACCGGAACCATCAGTAGAGACCATCAGCAATGCGTTGTTCGAAATAGGTCAGCGCGCGGGACAGCAACAACCTTCAAAAGCGAATCGCATGACATTTCTCCCGACATTCATTCGCAAGCCGTGGGTGTTCAGAACGATTAATGCTGTATTGGTTGTCGTGGTACTCTTTTTTGGACTTTCTACTGCGTCTGCGAAAAGCGTTCCCGGTGATTTTTTATACCCGTTTAAAAAATTTACAGAAAAGGTACAATTCGTCCTTACCACTGGTAAACAGGATAAAGCCGAGTTGCGACTCACCTTCTCCGAAAAACGCCTGAAAGAACTCTCCGAACTCTATCGCAAGACAGGAAAAGTCGATGAAAACCTGATTAAATCTATGTTGAAAGACGCAGAATCCGCTCTAGAAGCGCATATGAACGAAAATGGAAGTCCGTCTTATCTCATGACAAAAGCGCGTCATCTCAATGATGCTCAGAAAGATTATCTTGATCAATTAGAACCTCGCGTCAAGGGACAAACCAAAGAAGTGGTCGATCAGGCCATTCAGACCTGCAACCGGCGCGGCGAACGCATGCAGCAGATGATGAAGAATATGCCCATGATGAAGCGCGGGATGGGCCCCGGCCATATGCGTGGCATGCAACAGATGATGGGCGGGAGGCGATAAACATCTATGAGGGTATTGGGCACGGATTTCCGCCTTTTAAAGTATTTACCTGCTCCCATGGAACTTTCATAGTCACCTCGTTTTTCATTTATCAGCGAACATCTTTTGTTACAAAGACCATTAATAAAGTTTCGCCCTTGGGTTGATTCTTGTTTGATCTCTCCTTTATGACGGTTTTGGAAAATCCTCTCCCGATAAAATTTTTGTGGGACCTGCCCTCATCGTTGGTAGAAATTATGCCGGCTGATAGTAACATTGAAAGATGTATAAAAAAATATAAAAAGAGAGGAAGGAACTTCCTTATGCATTTCATACACCGGTACACTGTAGCGACATTTCTTGGGATGATGATTCTCGGATTGGTGCTTCCGTTTCAATCAGTCCGTGCCCAGGGTGAATTGCAGACCGAAGGCGCCCCGAAATCGGGTTCGGATAAAATCGCCTTTCTGGTCAAAGATGAGCGTATGCTTCGGTCCTCGGTTATGAGCGCCGTCCAGATGTTAGAAGGTAAAGGGTACCCCGTGGCCAAAGCCGCAGTGGTTGTTATTGGTCCGGCCTTGAATCTCCTGAAGAAAGGGAGTGACGCGGAAGCACAGATGAAACAGGCCATGGAAAACGGCCTGCAGATTTATGCCTGCGAGGTGGCCATGAAACACATGGGGATCGACCCGGGCCAGCTTATCAAGGGGGTACAACCGGTGGACAATGGTTTTTTCGAAATATTCAGACTTCAGAAGGCCGGGTACCAGACCCTGGAATTGTGAGTCCTGGTCTCCAGGTGGAGTACTCCGATATTGGTGGTGATTGGTGTCCTTGATGGGGCATCTCCGCTTCCCGAGAGGACTGTGCCGGACCTGACACCCCAATATATGGCTGATTGCTCCGGGGGGTGCGTACGTCATCGAAGCACTGTGTTTTCCCAGGTGCAGGTCTTTCCCGGGAACGATCACACGCTTCCCCGGGGCACTGGATCACGCTTCGGTGTGTCAGACGAGCATACGGCGTATGGGATGAACTATTGCGGGCCCTACTCAAAAACACTGTTTGAATTACCACGCTATTAATCCGAGAGATCCGGTCTCACAGGGTGTGGAATGGCTTCTTCCCCCCTCGTCCGCTTCATCAATATGTTTCGTCTGCCTTTTTCCCTGCCGCCCCCCCCCATAACATATTTCAGACTTCTTCGTCTGTGATTGGTGAAAGAAAGAAAAAATGAGCGAAACACCAAACACAACACCAGGAGGTTTCAGATGAAACGTACAGGGCTCATTCTTTTACTGGCAGGGGCACTGGCCACACCGTTCTTCCTCGGTTCCGGCTTCGCCCAGGGTTGGGGCGGCATGATGGGCAACGGGTATGGGATGATGGGCAATGGCTACGGCATGATGGGAGGAAGCGGGAACGGCATGATGGGTAATGGCTACGGTATGATGAGTGGTAACTGGTCCAACCAGAATATTCCTGAAGAGTACCAGCTGTCGAAAAAGCAGCAACGGAAGATTCAGGATATTCAGGATTCGTACTATAAAACAATTCAACCGCTGCAGAAAGAATTGCAAACCCGTCAACAGCAGTACGCTTCGACACTTAACGGCGATCATTCCGATACCAAAACTTTGCATTCCCGGCGGGAGGCGATTCAGAGTCTCCGGGATACGAACGGGAAGTCAAATTTGGATGCGCGTAAACGGATCACTAAAGTCCTGACGAACGATCAACTGGCGTACTTCGGTGGGGCGCAGCATTTCCTGATGGGCATGAACGGCTTTGCAAGCATGATGAATGGCAACGGCTATACCGGTTGCTTTGGCGCCAACTCAAACTCGCAGGGAAATCAGTCTCAGGCTGCTCCCCGCGGGATGATGAACCAGAACTAAGATTCTCATCAAAGAGAACGGAGCTGCCGGAAAAGGTCCGGCGGCTCCTTTACAACAAAGGAGAAATTATTATGATGAACGGATTTGGCGGTATGGGCTTCGGGATGGGCTTCGGCTGGATTTTCTGGCTGATTATCATCGGGGTCGCAATTTGGGCCGTGGTGAGACTTGCCGGTAACAATTCCACTCACCATACAGTTTTTAGCGGTACTTCTTCACCACAAGAAACGCCGCTGGATATCCTGAAGAAACGGTATGCCCGGGGTGAAATCACCGAAGCCGAATACACAGAAATGCGTAAGAGTCTGTAATTGCCGGGATTCTTTGGAACGCATGAATTGATTAGGGAACATTGGAGAATATTGTATGACTGGTGTTGAATATTCTACACCCCATGACTGCCAGGAAAATATTTTTTTCTCCAAAACATAGTGAAATCAATATATAAAGTGATGAATGTTTCTCTGGCATGTGATTTGAACGTGTAACGAAGCAGATAACGAGAATTGTGCAGTAACAAAAAAAATGGAAGATGATGTATGAAGCAGATGAAAAAGATCGCTGGAGCGGGCGCCTTGATGTTGGTGAGCGCCTTCTATTTGATTAGTTGTTCTATGGCGGACAATCCGGTGGCGCCGGAGACCGGCGCTTCCGAATACACGGTAACAGTCCGGGTGGAACCCCCGGAATTTCTGCGGACCGAAGAGACCTGGAATCGTTGGAAAAATCCGGTAGAGGTCTCATATGCCATTAATTCGGAAGGTACTTTTACGAATAACTCTTCTCTCTCTCTTGATAAGAGAGCCCATGAGGACAGCACCGATGACCAGGGGTATATCGGCTCCCGGCACGCGGGCGGAATGGATGTGATGCTCGGCTATGGCGGAGGGCGCGATTTATACTCCATGCATGCCGGCGGAATGATGGATATGCACCATCCGGAATCCGGGGCACATCACTATATGGTGCAGATATACAATGACAGCACAATTAGCGGGGAGCATTTTGCCATGCCGATCCCTGGTGTGGATGTCACATTACTCGCACTATCGAAGACCGATACTTTTACCTATCAGCTCAATCCGGTGATGGGAGGACACGGTTACCGATATGAGGCAAACACCGA
>Ga0209918_1001141_pt1 | contig 15076 bp, 12 predicted proteins | sample SalPonD_shore_MG_FD_185712 | JGI IMG/M metagenome (GOLD analysis project Ga0209918, IMG submission 185712) | Salt pond soil microbial communities from South San Francisco under conditions of wetland restoration - Salt Pond MetaG... | ecosystem: Environmental > Aquatic > Marine > Intertidal zone...
ATTGATCTTAATAAAACTGTTCAAGAAGGCAAAAAGGAGGCTATGGAACGACGATTGGAAGAGATTAAGAAAAACATGGCAAAAATTAAGCACAAACTAGTAATTATCTCGGGAAAAGGAGGAGTAGGGAAGACTACTGTTGCTGTAAACCTTGCGATGAGCTTAGCAAGCTTAGGATTAAGAGTTGGAATACTTGATGTTGATATTACAGGACCAAATGTAACAAAAATGCTAGGCGTTGATAATGAATTAAAGCCTCGAGTGGACAAAGGAAGAAATAAATTTTATCCTGTAACTGGACCCCTCAATATTAGAGTGCTTTCTATGGCATTTCTTACAGAAAATACAGATACTCCTGTAATTTGGAGAGGTCCTATGAAAATGGGAGCAATAAGACAGTTCTTAGGCGATGCAGAATGGGGAGAGCTAGATTACATAGTGTTCGATTTACCTCCTGGAACATCTGATGAAACTCTTGATATATTACAGCTTATTCCCGATGAAAATGTAATTGTAGTTACAACTCCTCAAGAAGTAGCTTTACTTGATGCCCGCAAAACTATTAGAATGTCACAAATTATGGAAAGAAATGTATTAGGTATAATTGAAAATATGTCCGGTTTTGATTGTCCGCACTGTGGTAAACATATAGATTTATATCCTCCTGGTGGAGCAGAAAAGGCAGCAAAAGATTTTAATGTCGAGCTTTTAGGGCAAGTTCCATTCGAGATCGAAGTTGGCGTGCAGGGTGATCAAGGGCTGCCATTTGTTGTAAAATATCCTGATTCAGATAGCACCAAAGCATTCAAAGAAATAGTAGAGAAAATAAGAGAGAGACTGGAAAATTAAAATATAATTTTAATTCGTTAATTTTATTTTTCTTTTTTAAATATAAATCTATTAGATTCTCTCAGCTAAGATATTTATAATTGTGAAAAATAATAAGTCTTTCTTATTTTCTAAGATTAGAGTATTCTCATAAAGAAATTTTATATAGTTTTATTCTAATATCACTTATATAGAATGGTAATTAAATCCATTTTTTATTGCGGAAACTATGTCAAATAAAATGGCGACCGTCCTTATACAATGCCCTATATGCCATAAAAGTGGTCAAATTGAAGTATCAAAAAAAGAAATAGAAAGTAGTCCAACAGGCTTAACAACAATTGAAATAAATGAAAAAATATGCGAGCATCGATTTCTAATTTACGTTGATAAAAACTTTCAAATGCGAGAGAGCGAAAAAATAGATTTTGTTATATCTCCAGAAATAGTTTTTGAAACACCACTCAGAAAGGAAAAATCTTTTGATACGGATGAAATGCATTTGATTAAATTATATCTTTATCCTTTAACTCTTAGTTATATTTTAAAATCTTTATTTTATAATCAGAAAATAGGCATTGTTATCAATGATAATAAATCTTTTTTAAAAAGAATATATGAGAGTTTTATTAATTATATATTTGAAGATTCTTTTTCAGTAAATTATCAAATAATCCCCTATAGTGAGTATCTTTTATCAAAAAATACTTTAGATTTCCCAATTATTCTTAGCGATATAGATATCTTGCGAGATCAAAACAATTTTCTTACTGGTGCTGATCTTGCGGTGGAAAGGGGATTTGTGAAAAAATTTTATAGTGAGAAATATGGTCTTGAGACTTTAAATGCGTTGAAAATGGAAATAAAAAATGCCTTTATTTTGGCAAATTCAATCAAAGAACTTATATTAGTAAAGAAAAAATTAAATATTCATAAGATAATAAACTTTTTAAAAAAAAAATTCAACATCAAAGTCGATGTACGATATGCAGAATTTCTATTGGATATATTAAAATATTACTACCATATAAAGTTGAAAGGGATCTATAAAAATATAGAATTTTTGAAATTTAAAAAATTGAGTAAATAAGTACTTTTTTCTCTAAGTATATTCACTTTTTTTATTTTTGGGCATTAATCACTCACATCTCAATTTTAGTTCATAGCTTAAAACTGAAGTATGGACAAAATTATTTAAATTTAAAACAATATTATGCTTAACTAATAACTAAGGTAACATATGTAAACTATGAAAAAATCAATTGATCCTAATTCATCCGAAGAATATGTACCCAGAAAAACAAAATGGATTATTTTTTTAATAGGGCTTGCGGGTAATCTTGCATGGGCTGTGGAAAATCAATTTTATAACGTATATATGTACAATAAAATTAGTCCCACCCCTATCTATATCTCAATAATGGTTGCGGCAAGTGCCATTGTAGCAGGAATTACTGCTATTATTATGGGAGCGATAAGTGATATAAAAGGGAAAAGAAGACCGTTTATGCTTTTTGGTTTCATTTTATGGGGAATTACTACAGCAATATATCCTTTAGCAGGAGTCTTTCGACCAATTTTATTAGCTATTGCCATAGCTATTCTTTTCGATTGTGTTATGACGTACTTTGGGTCTACAGCGTTTGATGCGGTCTTTAACGGATATTTTACTGATATTACCAATGAACAGAATAGAGGAAAAGCATTAGGTGTTCTCCAGACTACAATGTTACTCTCCACTCTGGTTATCTATGGAATCTCAGGATTTATTATTGAAGGTTTTGAGGCAACAATTGGGTTCGGTTATGAAATTTTCTTTGTTATCATGGGAGGATTTGCGATCTTTGGCGTAATAGGTGCTTATATATCTAAAGAGCCTGTTGGGCTGGAACCTTCAGGATTAAGCTTAAAACAACATGTAAAGAAATTATTCCGAAAAGATATGATAAAAGATAATAAGGACTGCTTTTTAATTCTCACTGGAATGTTGATTTGGGCAACTGCATTTTATATATTTTTCCCCTTTGTACTTGTCTATTTACAGCACTACCTCGGATTTGACTTGTCGACCTCTTCTATAATTGTGTTCTTTGGTTTTATAATCTGTATTATTTTAACATATCCATTGGGAATCTATATAGATAATATTGGAAGAAAGAAAATAACTATTGCTTGTGTCGTAGGTGATGGGCTTTCATTATTTCTTTTCATCATTAGTGCTAATTTCTTTCTTTTAATCATAGCTGCAGTATTAATGCAATTCTTCATGACAGGTTGGAATATGGCAGCAAATGCGTGGATGAGAGACCTATTTCCAGCAAGCCAGACTGGAGAATTCAGCGGATATTATACTCTGTTCGCGGCTACTATTCCAATGGTTATTGGTACACCCATCGGCGGTATATTATCTAGTATATCTGGACAGACGATCTTGATTGAAGGAATTCCGGGATATGTACCGACTCCGCTCATATTCATTGTAGCGGCATTTATAATGATACCCGCAATCATTCCTCTGTTTTTCGCAAAAGAGACTAAAGGAAAATTGGTATCAAAAGCTAGTACTTTAAAAAAACCAGTGTAAAAATTACAAAAAATAATCCTTTATCATCTTATTTTTTTTGATTTTTCTTATATTAAACAAATATTTATGAGAAAATATAGCTTGATTATTTAACTTGAATGATTTATGAAATTATGAACTTTTATTTTAAGCAAAAAACCATAACTTTTTAATTAGGAGTTTTCTCATTAATATTATATTTATTTATAGAGATAAAATAACCAAAATAATAATAAAAAAAATGTCAGTTATAGAAATAATTTATCATTCATTAGGTTTTATTCTTTTATTATCGGTATTAATAGTAGCATTTAAGTTCTTCATTAATTATCGTTATACTGGTCAAAAGGAAATGATTGCGGGATTTATCATACTAATTGCATTTCTATTTGGATTAATAATTACATCAATAAATTTGATCCTCGGTCTTTTTGGGGCTCAAATTCCGATAACGGAAACTGATTTACGGATGATCTCCCCCATATTTAATGCGATAATGGTAATAGGTTGGTTATACGTATTTTATCAACTTATATATTCTACCTCAAATAAAATGAAAATACTATTCTATAGTTTTACATTGATTAATATCATTTGGGTTGGATTCTATATTATTCTAGCATTTTCGATGGAGTTTTCTAATATTATCATAATTCTAGAAATCTATGATATTTTTTCTTTGACTACTACTATTATTACACTTATTGTTTTAGCTATAAAATCAATTAGATCAAAAGATAGAGTATTAAAATTTAGGGGAATATTTTTAATTTTTGGTTTTCTACTCTCGGGAGGATCAATATTGTTTGATGATGGGATTTTTACTCCGGAATTTCCTATTATAGATCTCTTAGCAAGAATTGTCTTTATTATTGGTGTCTTTTTTATATATCAAGGATTCTTTTTAACCGAAGAGAGTAAAATATATAAAGTATTAGGAGGATCAAAAAAAGAATAGACTAGGAAAAGAGCAAATTCCTAATGATTTTATAATTTAATAAGAAATAATACTATTTTATTAATATATTTTTTATCTTTTCTCATTAAAAGTAGAATATTCAAAAACTATTTTAATATTGAAGAAAAATATAATATATTAAAACTCAACTGTATAAATTAAAATAACTAAATAATTAAAAAAACGGTCTTGCAAATTGTATACCTTTTTCGGTTTCTTTAAGACTTCGGAAAGTAGAATATATAATTTATTATTTGAAAAAAAAACTGAATAATAAGATAAAAAGTGAAACTAAGATGACATCAAAAAAAGTAATAATTGATACAGATAATACGATGGGTAAACCATTTCTCTGGAATGATGATGGTCTGGCACTCTTGTATTCTTTTGGCCAAGAAGAATTTGATATTTTAGGAATAACAACCGTTTTTGGCAATTCTTCTGGTAAGAATGTATTTAAAACAACCAAAAAGCTATTAAAAGCGATTGGCAAGGAAAATACTCCCTTAAAGAGAGGAGCACATAAAAAAGAGGAAAAAAATACTGAAGCTGCCGAATTTCTTGCGGAGATCATCGCGTCTTATCCTGGTCAAATAACCATATTAGCATTAGGTCCCCTGACAAATCTTTTTGCTGCTCATCGCATAGATGAAAACTTTTTCAAAAATTTAAAGGAAATTGTACTAATGGGGGGCATTACAAAAGAACGATTGGAATTGGGACGAATTAAAATGAAAGATGCCAATTTAAAAAATGATATTAAGGCTGCTAAAGATATTTTAAATGCTGAATGTCCTATAACAATAATAAACTGTCATATCTGTAAACAAGTACCATTCACGCATACACATTTGGAGAAAGTATCATTTTGGCCTGAAAAGATATTAGAAAAAATAGAAAATGAATTTTGGGTCCATCAAAAAATCCATAATTTGGATCACATCTTTATTTGGGACGTCTTAGTGCCTGTCTATTTGACAAATCCAGAACTATTTGAAATGAATGAAATTATTATTAAAGCATCTACGATTGAGGATCTCGAGGATGGCAGATTGCAAAGAACAACCAACAAAGGATCAAAAGTTAATATGCCCAAAAAGGTTTTAGATAAGAAAAAATTCTATGAAATAATTATTTCCTCGTGGAAGGATTTACACCATCAGATAATGCAAAAAAATGAAGGATATAAAGACTTTAAATTTAATAAAGTAAAATTAGCAATTATGAAAGGTTTATTTGCCGTTTTGATTCCATTATTGTTAAGAATGATGTATAAGAAAAAAGGCGAGTATTATTACGAGGAATGAAAATAAATTATAAAACTAATAATAAGATTATTTTTAATTCTAGTTCTTTTTATTTATCTTTTTATTAAAAGGATTTTTACTACATAATGAGATAGAATGAATGAATAAAGATTCATTTTATCTTTAAGTATTCACATTAAATTTTAATTAGTTAATTTTGAGTCTAATATGAGAAAAATTGGATTAATAGTAAATCCTATAGCAGGTATGGGAGGGGCGGTGGGATTAAAGGGAACAGATGGAGAAATTTACAAAAAGGCCATCAAATTAGGGGCTGAGCCTATTACTCCCCAAAGAATTAAATTATTTTTATCCAATATTAAAGAAAAAGAAGATTTATTATTTTTAGTAGCGCCCGGAAAGATGGGAGAAAATTATTTAAAAGACCTTAATTTTGATTTTGAAGTAATAGATGAAATAGGTGAAAAAACCACTGCCAATGATACGAAAAGAATAGCAAAAGAAATGTTAGAAAAAGATATTGAACTACTCATATTCTGCGGAGGAGATGGAACAGCAAGAGATATCTATGATGTAGTTGATCTAAAAATTCCTGTTATCGGTATTCCGTCTGGAGTAAAAATGTTTAGTTCTTTTTTTGCGATAAATCCTCAAGCGGCATATAATCTACTTGAAAGTTTTTTGGATGGATCTGAGCTTCAAGAAAGTGAAGTTCTTGATATTGATGAAGAAGCTTTTCGAGAAGATAAACTTGATTCAAAGCTCTATGGATACCTAAAAATCCCTAAGGTTAAACAATTTATTCAAGGAGGTAAAAAAGCTTCTGGAAAAAAGAGAAGTGAAGCAGAGAATAAAGTACAGATTGCAAAATATATAATCGATGACATGAAGGAAGATGTCGTATACTTTTTAGGACCAGGAACTACCGTGAAGTCGATTTCGGACGAACTTAATATATCCAAATCGCTCTTAGGAATTGATGCCGTATATAATAAAGAATTATTGGAGAAGGATATAAATGAAGAGAAAATTTTAGAAATTTTAAGAGAATATCATAACGGCAAAATTGTAATTTCACCAATAGGCGGACAGGGTTTTATCTTTGGAAGAGGAAATAAGCAGTTTACACCGGAAGTTATTGAAAAAGTGGGAAAAGAAAATATCATAGTGGTTTCTACTGAGGCAAAATTAAAAGAGCTTAATTGCCTACGAGTGGATACTGGTGATTTAGAAACTGATGATGTGCTTAAAGGTTTTATAAAAGTTATCATTGGGCCTAAAGAAAAAGAACTAATTGAAGTGAAGTGAAAAAGAATGCCTTATCTTGATAAAAATGAGATGCCTTATCCGCCTCCAAAAAGCATTAGAAATGCCATAAAAGAATCATTGAGACATATAAATCGGTATACTCGTCAAGAACAAGTTGATGAATTACTAAATGTCTTATCTAAATATAATAATATAGACAAAGAGACCATAGTGTTAAGTTCTGGCTCTGACATTTTAATAAAGGAATTTATTTTTCTTTTTTCGGAACTTAGTCAATTAATCATTGCCGACCCAACATTTATCATAATTAATAATGCTGCCCTTAAAAGCTCTTCGGAACTTTTAAAAGTTAAGCTCTCTGAGCCGGAGTTTAAATTTCCTGTAGATGTTATTGAAAATGAATTAGATAAACCTTCTTTAATAGTATTAGATAATCCAAATAATCCCACGGGAAAATTAATCATAACAGAAGAAGAAGTCAAAGCTCTCTTAAACAATGAAAATGTGATACTTTTAATTGATGAAGCTTATTATGAGTTTTCTGGAATTACATTTCTTCCATTAATCAAAAAATTTCCTAATCTCGCTATATTAAGAACACTAAGTAAATCATTTGGATTGGCAGGCTCGGGAATAGGTTATTTATTGGCTGGAAAAAAGATTCAAGAAAAATTCGAGGGCTTAGATATTATGCTTCCATCTCCCAGCGTAATAGGTGCTATATCGGCCTTGAATGAAAAAGAGTATATGAATGAATATATAACGCAAGTAAATGAAGAAAAGAAGAAAATGACGAATCAACTTAATAATCTGGGAGTTATTTGTTATCCGAGTAGCACTAATTTTCTTTTAGTGAAAACTAATACTCTTAATATTGCCAAAAAATTAGCCGAGAAAGGAGTATATGTCTATGATGTATCCAATTATTTTAATTCGAATTATATCAGAGTCACAATTGGTTCTCATAATGAAAATGAATATTTCTTACAAAGTATGGAAGAAATTATAAAAAAATAGTAAATTTTAAATCTTTAAGAATAAACTCGAAAAATATTTAAAATTAAAAAGCAAAATATAATCTATAAAAAAATAAATATAAAAGTTGTATATAATTGGTGATTTAATTGGGTAATGATATTAAAAATGTGGCAGTAATAGGAGCTGGATTTACTGGAAAACAAATTGCAGCGAGAAGTGCTCTCTATGATTTTAAAACATATCTTTATGATATAGATTCTACAGCTTTAGAAGAAGCAGAAAAACTTTTAGCTAAAATATTTCGTCCTAAAAATAAAAGAGATAAACGCGATAATTTAATATTAACGGATGACCTTTCTCAAGCGTTAAAAAGTGCAGATCTTGTGATTGAAGCGGTTCCTGAGGATGTAGAAATTAAAAAAAAGGTATTTTCCCAAATTGACGGGCTTGCTCCTTCTCATACAATTATCGGAACAAATAGTTCCTCTTTTCCTGTTTCAAAAATGGAGGATGCCGTGAAACGGAAGGATAAATTATTAAATCTCCATTTTTATCCTCCCATACCTCTTCGCCCTATGGCGGATATTATGAGGGGGAGCTTGACAAGCGAAGAAACTTTTCAGAAAGGCAAAAAATGGATTGAGGATATAGAATGTACTCCATTAATAGTTAAAAAAGAAATTATGGGGTTTGTTTTCAATAGAATCTGGCGAGCCGCAAAGAGAGAAGCCCTCCATATGTGGGCGGGAGGTTATGTTGATTTTGAGATGATAGATACTGCATGGAAGATTTTTACCGGAATGAATATGGGTCCTTTTGAATTAATGGATGGAGTAGGCTTAGATATTACTTATAATGTTGAAATGTCTTACTATAAAGAAAGCGGAGACCCAAAGGATAAGCCTCCGGAAAAATTAAAGAAAAAAATAGAACGAGGAGAATTAGGACTAAAAACTAAAAAGGGATTCTACAAATGGTAAATCTAAAAAACTTTTTTTAAAAAAATTCCCAGTTCATGTCCTTATCAAAATTTTTATATAGTTTTTTATCTGAATTACAAATAATAATAATAAAAAAATTATAAAATAAAAATGAAACCAGATCTTATTACTCAGAAAAAGGTTATTATAACAGTTGCGATAACGGGTGGAGCCCACGGAAATTGGGCTAATCCAAACTTACCAATTACTCCTGAAGAGCAAGCGGAAGCCGCTCTCGAATGTTATAATGCAGGTGCAGCTATATGTCATCTCCACGTTCGGGGAGAAGATGGGCAAAATACTCCTAACATAGATGTTTATAATAAAGCAGTTAAACTAATTAAAGAAAAATGTCCAATTATCGTTCAAATTGGGAATGGAATAGGAGCATGGATTGAGCATGGAGTAAAGGTAAGTAGTAGTGGAAAACCATATGGTCAAGCAATTATAATGGCTTCCCTCAAGCAACGATTAAACTTATTAACTATTTCCCCTCAGCCAGAGATGTTCACGATTAATGCAGGTACTTTCGAATTCAGAACACGATATGGAAGCCACACATTCGAAAATCCCTTAAAATTTAATCAGAAATTTGTAAAAAAATGCAAAAAATTGGGATGTGGGATTGAAATTGAGGTGTATGATTCTGGACATATTGCCAATATTATGGATCTAGTTGATATGAAGGTTCTAGAACCACCCCTCCATTTCAGTTTAGTTTTAGGGATAAAGGGTGGCGCTCCCGCTACGGTTGAAAATTTATTGCATTTGGTTCATCAACTTCCAGAGGGTTCTACATGGCAAGTGGTCACTATTGGAAAATTTAACCTCAGAACAACAGTTATTGCAATGTGTATGGGAGGAAATATCAGAACAGGCTTAGAAGATACTATTTATTATGATAAAGGAGAACTCACAACAGGTAATGCTCAACTTGTAAAACGAATGGTAAGATTAGCTAAAGAAATCGGTAGAGAGCCCGCCACAGTGGATGAGACAAAAAAAATGCTTAATTTGTAAATATTATTAAGAAATTATTGTTTTTCTTTAAAATCATTAATTTCTCTATTTTTTTATAATTTTAAGAATTAATAATTAGATTTATTGATCCTTGAAAGTAATTCTGACTCAATCCGATATATCTATATTTTTTTATTCTCTGAAGCGATGATTAAATGTATTTAATTATTAGTTTTGGTGGACCGCCAATATTATCGGTAATAGCGACTGGTTTGAAAAATAATAAAAAGAAAAAGATTGCGGTAGCACTTGAAAGAATTCCATATGATGAAATGGCAGGTGTTACTGGAGTGCCTCTAGCAATTGCGACAATCATGTTTATTGAGGGAAAGATTACTCAAAAAGGAATTTTAACGCCTGAAGAAGCATTTAAAAATGATCCAATGGCATTTTTTGATAGACTTGCTCCTTATTGTGGAAAGGATTTAACAGGTAAAGATATTTTGATTGTGAAAGAAACCGATTTATAATTCTTTAATAAATTTTTTTATTTTATTTCTAATAAATTATTTTCTTTTTAGCTCTTTTTTATTTATAATAATATTTATATACGCAGAATTTTTTCTTTAATTTAACTTAAATAAGATTGAGTATAAATTTTTATTAATTGATTTACAATAAATTTTTATGAAAGGAATAAAACCTTTTTACATTGGAAAGTTCAAGGGCAGAATAAAATCGCATCTAAAGGTTGAAGGGTTTACTGTAGATGATATTATTGATGATATTTTGGCGCTAATTCCTCGTGATGACGATGGAGAATTGAAAATTTATAAAATTAATATCATTTCAGGTGAGAGAAGGTTAGTGAAAAAGGTTTTAATTATAAGTGAGTTATTTATTTCGGAAAGAGAAGAGAGAACACTAATTCATTAGGATGTTTCGAAATAAACATTTACATTTTATAATTTTTTTACTGTCTAAAATTATTTCTCAATTCTTAAAATAGGAGTAAAATATTATTGTTGTATTTTGGATACTACATCATTTAATAATTTTTAATTATCTCTTTTATAATTTAACTGGAATTTTTAGAAACGGAGATTGACATTTTGAAATAATTATTCTAAATTAGACATTCTTTTAGACTTTATCAAATTGAGTAAATCATAACCTTGTATACCCTCTTCTTTCCACCTTAATAAGTTAACGAGTGAATAATAAGGATTTCCATTTTTGTTTTGTTTTTTCAAGAATTCTCTTATGAAATTAAGACTAAGATTAATTGATTCTTTAAAGGTTAGATTATTACTAGGATTGACTAAGCTAGCATAATATACTTGATCCTCATCAAAAATTTTCCACCACTTCTTGTAATAATATTTTGTACCGTATAACTCATCAGCTTTGTTGTATAGCTCAGAACCAAAATAGCCAAGGAATTTATTAAATTTTAAAATAATATGATATTTATCAGCTAAACTTTTCCCGTTAAATCTTTCAGATAAAAAGAAATCCTCATTTTCTTTCATAGTTTCCTTGTCGGAGCCAGGTACACCGATTAAATAATTAAAAAATATTGGTAAATCTATTTTATTGCTTATTTTAATAATATTTTCAGTTTTTTTTAAATATCTCTGGATTCCTTTTTGTATATCTTTCTTATTTTTACCTAGGATCTTTCCCATTCTATATAATAATGTTTCTGAGCCAGATTCTAGTCCAATATTTGGAACCATATTAAATTTTTTATAATTCTTAAGGTCTTCCTTTGAGCACACATCTACTCGATCCATTATTTGAATTTTGAAATTAAATTTACCATTTTCACTAATATCTTCTTCTAATTTTTTAAAAAAAGAATCTCTTGCAGATCTTTTAGGTAAAAAGATCATATCTGTGATGAATACATAATCAATTGAAAGCCAATTAGTCTCTTCAATAATCCTTAACTCTTTAATACACTTATCTATTGTCTTTAATCTTAAATTTCTATAACAATTAATATATTTTTCAGAATTTGGGCAATATTTACATCTAAATATGCACCCTCTCGAAAAGTCAAGCCATACACCCTTATAATTCGAAATTTTTTTCCCATATGATTTAAATAAATCCAAGTTTAAAATGGGTAATTCATTTAAGTCCTGTAATATTTCAGTGGGTAATATTTTGCACTTGTTTTCTAAATTATTCTGAAAATTATAATTTTTATCAATTAAAGATTGAATTAACTTAAAAAAAGGTATTTCCCCCTCCTCTTTAATTAAAAAATCAATAGGATTGAAATTTTTAGAATATGTGTTATAAATGTAATTGGGAAAATTTCCTGTTTGAAAATCTTCGGGACATAATGTTGGATGTATTCCCCCTACAACAATAAAACAATTTGCATTCACGTATTTTTTTATTAAATTTGCAACTTCAATAGTATTAATATAATTAAATGAGCTATAACATGAGATAGCAACTAAGTCGAATTTAAATTGATTATACTTTTCTTGTAATTTTTTTTTTAAAGCTTCTCTATATTCTTTGTTAGTTTCCAAACTAAATTTTGGCAAGCTTTCATTTCTTAAATCAATAAATTCTTCTTTTATTTCTTTATTTGAAGTATTAATATTCATATTTAGATAATTTGATATCCGATTAAAAATAACCATTAAATTTGATTGTCCCCAGAATTCTTCAGGATAAAGATATAATATTTTAAAGCTATTCATCATAAAAATTATATATTTTTTCCATTAATAATCTTTTATTAGAAAATATTTAAACAAGGATATAATGGCTTTTCTTGAGTTTTTTCTGTAATTCATTTGCGGATAATAATTATGTATTAAAATTTAGATCGAAAAATCCATCGTGAAATTCCGCTTTCACGAAGAAACTTCCATATACCAATAATATATAAATATTCAATCTAAAGTAAGAAAGGAAGTTAAAAGGTTTTATTTTAAGAGAACATGTTCGAAAAAGGATTTATATTGGATATAAATCGTATATTAAATAGTTTATTAAAACCATTTTTATATAGTTAGTAATCTTACAAGATAATTAGTAAAAGAGGTGTGAAATAAATGGAAGGAAAAAGAATTTCTTATCATAATTCAGTACAAAAAGTCTATGAACGTATTAAAAAAGATGGCATGATAAACATATGGGATCGATTTGAGGCACAAGGATTCGGAGGAGATCCCGATAAAAGGTGTCCTTTCTGTTTGAAGGGGGCGCGGTGTGATTTATGTTCCAATGGTCCTTGTAGAGCGGATGTATCCATTGATAAACGAGGTGTATGCGGAATTACTGCAGATGGTATGGCAATGAGAATGATGCTCCTTCGAAATGTTATGGGTACTTCAACTTATCATTATCATACAGAAACCACATTAAAAACATTAAAAGCTGTAATCGAGGGAAAATCTCCCTTTAAAATAAGTGAACCTCAAAAATTACGAGATTTTGCTGAACGATTAGGATTAAATACATCTGGTTCTGAAAACGATATTGCGCTTAGATTATATAACTTTGTGAAGGAAGATATGAATAGGCAATATGATGAGCCTAGTAAAATTGTTAAAGCTCTCGCACCGAAAGAACGGCAAGAAGTATGGCGAAAACTAGGGACCTATCCCGGAGGAATTTATGGGGAAATGATGCTATCTACAAGTTCTTGTCTTACCAATGTGGATGGCTATTATGCAAGTTTAGCATTAAAAGCAATGCGATTAGGCATCGCAATGGCATATCAAAGTCAAATCGTAAATGAATTCATCCAAGATATTCTCTTTAATATTCCAAGACCTCATAAAATGCGGGTAAATCTTGGGGTATTGGATCCTGATTACGTAAATATTTTACCTAATGGACATGAACCGTTCCTTGGATTTGCTATGGTTCAAGTGGCACGTAAACCAGAATGGCAAGAAAAAGCGAAAGTTGTGGGAGCAAGGGGATTACGGATTATTGCAAATATTGAGACGGGTCAAGAGATGATTCAGAGATGGGAGATGGATGATGTTTTTTATGGTTTCACAGGAAATTGGATAATGCAAGAAGCTGTATTAGCGAGTGGCTGCATTGATGCGTTTGTCTGTGATATGAATTGTTCAATGCCAATCGATCCGATTTATGCTGAAAAATATAAATTTAAACTTATCCCAGTATCAGAGGCGGTGGCATTTGAAGGTATTGATGAAAGATTAGATTATATTCCCGAACAAGCCGAAAACCAAGCTGAAAAATTACTTCAAATGGCAATAGATAATTTTAAAACTCGCCGAGCAACGATCGAGCCAGTGATGGGCTTAGATATGAATGAAGCGGTTGTGGGATTCTCAACAGAAAGCATATTAGAAGCATTAGGTGGGACTCTTGAACCACTATTAGATGCTATTAAACAAGGAACCATTCGTGGGGTTGCTGGTATGGTTTCATGTACTTCTCTGAGGGATAAAGGGCAAGATGTTCATACCGTTGAAGTAGCAAAAGAATTGATAAAACGTGATATCTTAGTACTTTCAATGGGTTGCGGTAATGGAGCAGTCCAAGTGGCAGGTTTATGCTCACCCGAGGCAAAAGAATTTGCAGGTCCTGGATTAAATAACTTATGTGAAAACCTAGGAATCCCTCCAGTATTAAGTTATGGAACGTGTACGGATACTGGAAGAGTTGCTGATTTGGTCGGTGCCATTTCAAACGCGTTAGGTGGAATTCCAATCCCGGATCTTCCCGTAGTTGCTGTTGCACCTGAATATATGGAACAAAAAGCGACGATTGATGCGATATTTGCGCTTGCGTTTGGTCTCTATACCTATGTGAATCCTGTTCCAACGGTTACTGGAGGTCCAGATTTGGTAAAACTTCTTACAGTTGACTGTAAAAACTTAACGGGAGGGATTTTACATATAGAAACCGAAACTAAAGAAGCTGTAGATGCTATGCTTGAACATATAGAATTGAATAGAAAAAAATTAGGAATCTAATAAAAGTTTATTATTAATCAAAGAATCAAAGGTGAAAAAAATGGAAAGAGCCGCCATTGAAAATCTAAAGGATTTAATTGATTATCAAGACAAATCTGTCGTGAGTAAAACAATCATCGATAAGAAAATAGGAACCATAACAATATTTGCATTCGATAAAGGAGAAGGATTAAGCGAACATTCTGTTCCTTATGATGCTCTTGTATATATTTTTGATGGAGAAGCAGAAATAACAATTGCTGGGAAGCCATTTCATTTGAAAAAGGGTCAAGTAATTATAATGCCAG
>Ga0209918_1001142_pt1 | contig 15067 bp, 25 predicted proteins | sample SalPonD_shore_MG_FD_185712 | JGI IMG/M metagenome (GOLD analysis project Ga0209918, IMG submission 185712) | Salt pond soil microbial communities from South San Francisco under conditions of wetland restoration - Salt Pond MetaG... | ecosystem: Environmental > Aquatic > Marine > Intertidal zone...
GCCCCTCCCCCTGAGCCCTCACTCTCAGCAACAACTACCCGCTGCAACATGCTGCGCGTCGCGGCCGCCGTCCGCTACGGTGGCAACCGCCGGTACCCGGCGGGTAACACCGCCAGGACCGCCCCCTGGCCGGCGGGCGGCGCCCCCACCTGATCCGCCCGCCGGCCCTGACCCCCGGGAGACGCGCCCATGCCAGCCGATGACGTCGCCGCCAGCGGCGACGGTGACTCCTCCGTCGCCGCCGCGGTGCTGCACCAGGCCAATCACCTGATAGAGCTCGGAACGCGCCGGGTGCACATCTTCCGGTGCGGCAACTGCCTGGCCCCGGTGCTGATGGCCGCCGGCGTGCCTTACGCCTACTGCCCGGTGTGTTCCCAGGCACGCATCACCGTGCCTGATGACGGCGGTTCCGCGCCGCGCCGGGCACTGTTGCGCGGCTGGCGCCGCCAGAAAACTGCCCTGAACGGAGACGTTTCGTGATCGATATCATGGTTGACTCGGATGAGCTGGACGTGCTGCTGGACGCACGCCTGTCGGGTCTGCGCGTTGCCACCTACGCCGATCTGGTGACACCAGAGTTCCTGGCCCGCACAGGTCACCGGCTGACGGTGATTGACCGGGGCCGCGGCGACCCGCACGCGTGCGCGACGGTGGCTGACTGTGAACCGGGTGCCTTGTCGGTGCCGGAGTCGGTGTCGCGGGTGCGGCACTGGCTGGCGGACGGCCGTCACCAGCCGACGATTTACCATGACCGGGCTACCTGGCATGACGTGAATACAGCCGGGGCGGGTGTGCCGTTCGCCCACTGGGTGTCAACGCTGGACGGCACGCTGGTGCCATCGGGCTATTACATGGCGGCGGTGCAGTTCGCCGGCGCGAAAACGCTGGGGTTTCACGCTGACATGTCAATTGTGTGGGATGACCACTGGCATGCGCCGGCGTCACCCGCCGCACCTGGTGATGCGGCTCACCTGCGTGCGCTGGCCGGAGCTGCGCTGGCCGCGGTCACGGACTTGACGCACGCGGTGGGAGTGACTGGGTAAATGGACACCGGGGTACCCCCCTCACCTGCACGCTGGTCGCATGTCCGGGAGTTTGCCTGTGTCGACTGCGGCACTCACACGGTGCGCAGCGTGGGTGAGGGCCGGCCGCTTATCTGCACTGACTGCTCATGCCGGCGCGCCGTGGAAGCGGCACGTTCGATGGCTGAGCACCAGGGAGAGTATTATGAGCGGTGGAAATCCTCACGGGGTCCGGCGGGCAGGCCGCGACGACGTGAAACGGAGTGATGTCACGTGGCTATGCCTACACCGCAACAGGCGGCGACAAAGTGGTCCACGAACCTCGGCGCGGCGGTTACCCGCTATACCGATGGTGTCAAGGGGGTGACCACGTCCCCGAACCAGCTGGCCGCGGCAGCGGTGGACCGGTATATCGCGGGCGTGCAGGCAGCGCAGCAGAAATACGTACAGCGTAACCAGTCCATTACGCTTCAGTACTGGCAGAATGCCGCGGTCAACAAGGGCGGCCAGCGGCTGGCGTCCGGAGCTCAGGCGGCCGAACCCAAGATGTCCGCCGTGTTTACCCAGTTGTTCCCATTCATTGAGCAGGTGCGCGGGTCGCTGCCGGCGCGCGGTGATCTGGAGCAGAACATTGCCCGGTCCGCGGCGTTCCAGCGCGGCATGTCCCGTTTCACGCTGTCGGGTGGCGGAGTATAACGTGGGACTGGCAATCGACACGGTCGGCGTTTACCTCACTAATGCCGGCACCACGGCGGAAACGCTCACTGACGGGACGGCGTCACCGGGTGATTCACTGTCGGTCAGGAATTTCCAGTCACCGGCGTACGCCAAATTTGAGGCGCTGTTTTACGACGGTCCGTCCGGTGACCAGTTGAGGGTTAAATCCCCGCTGTTCCATGACAATGTCACAGGTATCACGTACGCGCCGGCGGAAACTCCGTCCCAGTTCCTCATGCCTGCACAGGCAGGCCAGCAATTGTACTCATCAGACACCCTTTCAGTGCAGATGGGTGCCGCGGCTGGTGCGTCTTCCGTGGCGGCGCTGCTGAATTATTACTCTGACCTGCCGGGTGCTTCTGCGCGCCTGCACAGCTGGGGTGACATTTCCGGGATCATCAAGTCATTTAAGACCTGGCAAGTGCCGGTTACCACCAGTGCTACGCCTGGAACCTGGGTCGACACCGTGATCAACAATACGGCCAGCCAGTTCCATGCCGGTTATGATTACGCGATCCTGGGTTTTCAGCTGGACACGGCTATCGCGTGTGTGGCAGTGAAAGGGCAGGAAACCGGCAACCTGCGGATCGGAGCGCCGGGCACCACGGACACGCTGGACATCAGCAACTATTTCGTCAACCTCGGCAACATGCACAACACGCCGCATATCCCCGTTTTCAACGCTGACAACGCCGGCAGCTATTATGTTTGCGCGCTGGACAACGCCGCGTCGACAGCACTGAACGTCTACGTCGTGGCGGTGGAGCTCCAGCACACGATCTCACCATGACCAGGTGAGCCGGGTGGCCGCTGCCGCATGCCCGCTGCCCGCCCGCCGCCGGCTGGCCGTCAGCGCGGCGGGCGTGCAGCGGCAGCGGTCACGCCGGACAGGAGAGTGACATGTCTCATCCAGCTCCGCCGTACCCGCCGGGTACGCTGCCCGGCTATCCGGCTGCTGATTTCCTGCCGCCGGCCGCGGCGTACACGGTCGGGTCGGTCACGGCCGCGCGCACTATCGTCTCCGGGCGGTATTTGTTGTTTGGCTGGGCGCTGGCGAACGGTTCCACGTCATCAGGCACGCTGACCGTGTGGGACAGCCTGTCCGCGGATGGAACAGTGATCGGGGTGGCGTACACCGCCGCCGGGAGAGATGACCGGCTGGCATTCAACAGCCGCGGCATTGTGGTATCCCGCGGACTGCATGTGGTGCCGTCCGTGACACCGTGGACCGGATCGTTTTTCCTGATCCCGTTTCCGCCTGGATCGTGAGGTTAAATGGACGCAGCTGAGCTGACAGCACTGGTGTCCGCGGTCACTGCCCTGGTGACGGCGGTTGGCGGGGTGATCGCCGTGGTCCGGCACATCCGCCGGCCACATCCGCCGGCGGGGAAGGGCACGCCGTAGATGTCCACGCCGGCGGTGGACATCCGCGCGGTGCAGGTGACGGTGCCCGCCGGTACCGCGGAGTCGTCGCCGCAGGTGACGGAGGTGTTTTTCCCGCCGCGTATCCTGACGGCAGTGCACTGGAGAGTTCCGCCGGGACCGTCAGGGCTGATGGGGTGGCGGCTGACCATGTCCGGGGGCACGCCTGTCATCCCGTCCGCCGGCGGGTGGATCGTGGCTGATGATGAGTCAGCGCAGTGGGCGGTGCAGGACCAGCCTGATTCCGGACGGTGGGAAATAGCCGGTTACAACACTGATATCTATGACCACACTGTGTACGTGACGTTCCTGCTGGACGTGATAACCTCGCCCAGCGGCGTCATAGCGGTGCCGCCGCCGTCAGCACTGTCGTCGCCGCCGGGGGTCGCGGCCGCCGGCGTGTCCGCCGGGTAGGCGCCAGTCATGGCATATGAACCCGGTCGTGACTGGCGCATCCTGCTGCTGGACGCGCTGGGCGCACCATCGACGCCGGTCAACCTGGACGCGCTTGCGTTGTGGGCACAATCCGAGGGCACTCCGGCGGGCTGGTACAACTGGCTGGCGACCACAGAACCGGGATACGGCGGCCGGGACGTGAACACCGCCGGCGTGAAGGCCTATCCGTCGCGCAGTGAGGGAGTAGCCGCGACGGCCGCCACGCTGCACCTGGGTTATTACGTGCAGGTGGTGGCGGCGCTGCGCGCCGGCAACAGTTTGCAGCGCATCTGGCAGGCGGTGAACTCATCACCGTGGTGCGCGCACTGCCAGGGCGGACGGTATCCGGTCGCGCTGTATGACCATCTGGGAACCCCGCCGCCGGGCACCGGGGTTCCGCCGCCGGCGCCACCGCCGGCAGCGGGCGGATCGACGGCCGGCGCCCGCGCCGTGTCCGCTTTTGACCAGGTGCGCACGGCGCTGGGCCGCACCGCCGGGCAGCAACTTGCACGCATGACAACAGCCACACAGCAGCTGAAACGGAGCATCCGGTGACTATGCCTGATCCAGCCGCGTCCCTGTCCTGGCAGGTGACCGGCACCACTGAATCACGCCAGTTCGCGGCGGACGGCACGCCGGTTGAGGGATTCACGGTTTTTTTCCAGACGGGCACAGGACAGCAGGGGACGGTGTTCGTGCCGCGTAACCAGTTCACCGTGGCGGCGGTGCGCGCGGCGATCATGCCAGCCGCGGCGCTGCTGGATGAGGTGTCCGCGCTCACATCTGGCACGTAGCCGTGCCGGCCGCGCTGGCTATCCCGGAGCTGGCCCTCGTACTGGCCGGGCTGGTGCTGCTGGTCCTGGCGCTGGCCCTGTGGCTGCTGCGCGGGTTGCTGGTGGGCGCCCTGTCTCACCTGCCCGTGATTGGATGGGCCGCCGCCCGGCTGCTGGGCGGGTTGATTGATGACGCCCGGACCCGCGTGATTGACGGTGCTGAGTCAGCGTTCAGCGGGGCGGAACGGCTGTTCGGTGCTATGGCGCACTGGGCTGTGGCCATGTGGGACGGCGCGGTGGCGGCGCTGGAACATGCCGGTGAGGCAGTGTGGCATGTGGCTGTGGTGCAGATACCGCGGGAGATCACCGCGGCGCGGCGGTACGCTGGCCAGCTGGCCGGGCAGGCGGCGGCGGCGGCGGTGCGGCTGGCCGGCGCGGCGGAACAGTACGCGGCGGCGGCCGCCGCAGCTGCCCGCGGTTACGCGCGGGCGCTGGTCACACGCGCTGAGGCCGCTGCCCGCAGCGACGTGGCGGCCGCACAGGCAACAGCCCTGGCGTGGGTCACGGATGCGGAGCGGTACGCGCAGCGGGCAGCGGCGGCGGTGGAGTCAACAGCGCTGGCGGAGATCAGCCAGGTTGACCAGTATCTGTCCGCCGGGCTGGCCGCGGCTGAACATGACCTGACCGCCGCGGTCAGGTGGGCTGAACAGTCAGCAGCCCATGACCTGACCAGGGCTGAAGCGGCGCTGCGCACAGCTATCGGCGCGGCTTCAGCAGGGGTGCTGACTGATGTTGACCGGATAGCCGGCCGCGTGATGCGGGATGTGTGGCCACAGGCCGATCGTGACATTGAGGCGCTGCGCCGCAGCTTGGCCGGCGGATACCAGGACATAGCGGATCTGCTGCGGGCACTGGGCGGCGCCGGGTCCACGGGCCTGGCTGGCGTGCTGGCCACGGCGGTGGCAGCGGCCGCCGCGCTGACCAGGCTGGCGGATGAGTGCGTCGTGCCGGGTTGTGACAACCTGGGACAGTTCGGCGCTGAGCTGCATGCGCTGCTGGGTGACGCGGCGACCGCTGCCATGCTGGCGTGGCTGGTGTTTGCGGTGACTGATCCGGTGCGCGCTGCTGATGACACTGCCACGGCCGGCGGCGCGGTCATTGACCCGCTGCTTGGTCCGCTGACTGACCTGCTGTCCGCCGGAGCGGTGCGGTTGTAGGGTCGGGTTATGGCAACACTGGGTGACCTGCTGGGGCCGGGGTCGGCCGCCGGCCAGATGTTCGTGTGGTCAATTGCGCAGCAGGTCGTGACGGCGCTGTACACGCCGTACCTGCAACAGTTGTCTAACCAGGTGCTCGCGAAAACGCCGGTTGTGCCACTGTCGGCCGCGGATGCGGCCGCCGCGGCTAACCGGGCTTTTCTGGACCGTGACAAGGCGGCGGCCGCGGCGGCCGCATCCGGGGTGTCAGCGGCGGATTTCACGGTGATGCAAAACCTGGCCGGTGATGCCCCGTCACCAACAGACCTGGTCACGGCGCTGCGCCGCGGGGTGATTCCCCGACATGGAACCGGCGCCGGGTCCGTGTCATTCGCACAGGGCATAGCGGAGGGGAATCTGCTGGACAAGTGGACTGACGTGGTGGCGGCGCTGTCGGAGGAATGGCCGACACCGCTGACCGCGGTTAATGCCACGCTGAAAGGCCAGGTGGACCCGGGTAAGGGGAAAGAGCTGTATCAGCAGTTCGGCGGTGACCCGCAATGGTTCCAGTTGCTATGGGATACCGCCGGGTCAGCGCCGACGCCGGTTGAGGCGGTGGCGATGGCGCTGCGCGGCATCATTGGCTGGCAGGGATCAGGACCGGATGCCACCACGTATCAGCAAGCATTTCTGGAAGGTCCGTGGCGCGATAAATGGCAGCCGGCGTTTCAGAAAGCGGCGTTGTGGTGGCCTACCGTGGCGGAAGCGCTGGAATTGTATAAGGGCGGTCAGCAGACGGAGCAGGAAACCGCTGTGATGCTGGCCCAGCGGGGCCTGACCGCTGATCAGGCCGCCGCATGGGTCGGGTACGCGGACCTGACCAACATTGACGCGTACCGTGGTCTCACTGAGTCAGCGATATTGGACATGGTAGTTGTCGGGTATGTCACCGATGCACAGGCGAAACAGATGCTGGCGGCCATCCACAAGGGTACTAAAGCGCAGGAAGCACTGATTGCTTATGCTCATATCCGCCGTGAGGTTAACAGCCTCAACAGGGCTGTACGGCGCATTGAAACACTGTTCGCGGACCGCAAGATAACTGCGGATACGGCGAAGAACTCACTGATAAGCCTGCACATACCGCCAGCTCAGGTAAACGGCATCATTGATGACTGGTCCGCTGTGGCGGCGGTCAACGTCAAGACGCTGACTGAATCACAAATCGCTGACGCATTCAACTACCAGGTGATGGGCCAGGGTGAGGCCATGCAGGAACTGGAGAATATAGGGTACACACCATATGACGCGTGGGTCATCCTGAGTGTGAAAGCCAAGCAGAAATTGCCCGGTGAGCCAGCGCGCGGCCCGGCCGCGCCCCCGGGCACGGTCACGCCCGGGACGACGTGACCGGCGTGGCATCAATGCTCAGCGTTCTCGCGTCCGGCGCCGCGGCCACGGCACTGCTGGAGTCACACCGCCGTACGGCGCTGGCCGCGGCGGCATCACCGGAAGCGGAGGCAGCACGGCCGCCGGCGGGCACGCCCGCCCAGCCGGCGGAGCAGCCGGCGGCGCCGGCGGCGGCGGCGCGGACGCCGTGAGTGAGTATGACCGCGTGACCGTGAGGGAGACACAGATGCGCCTGGCCGCTGTTGAGGCGGTGGTCACGCGGATTGAGACGGCGGTAGGTGAGCATGTCACCTGGCATCGTGACAGTATGACGGTGAGCCGGTACCAGCGGATGGCCACGGCACTGTCGGTGGCGGCGCTGGCAGTGTCGATGCTGGCCGCGGCGGCCGCGGTGGTGACGCTGGCGTTCATGAGCAGCGGGGCCGCCGGGTGACGCGGCGGCCGCGGGCCGGCCAGCGCCGCGTGCCGGTCACATGCTCGCCGGCCGGATGGCAGGATGGAGGCATGAGTGCCTGGTTATCCGGATTACCAGCGGGCTCCCACGCAGCAGTCCGAACCGGTGATCAATGAGTTCCTGGCCGCGTTCGCGGTAGGCACGACCACATACGGGCCATTCTCAGTGTCGAGTTACCAGGGGCTTTACCTTCAGGTAGAGCCCGACACACAGCCGCTGGCGGTAGAGCTCGACTGGTCATTGACCGCATCATCACCCGTGCTGCTAACTGAGTCGTGGTATGTCCTGGGTGGCACGCAGCTGGCGGTGATCATGCCGATTCCGCTGCGGTCAGTGTCTGTCCGTATCACCAACCTGGCCACGGTGAGTGATACGGGGATACTGTACGCCGGGCCGGTCAACGTGCCAGCTGTGGTGGACAACTACCGTGCGCTGGACAGGTCTGCGCCGTTGTGCCAGTGGTCCGGGTCCATCGCGGCGGGTGGAACGCAGACGGTGACAGCACTGTCACTTTTCGCCGGTCCTGCCGTTTTGTCATTTCACACCAATGCGCCGGGCAAGTGCACGGTATATGTGGATTATCTGCTGAACGCGGTGGGGTCGTGGCAGATACTTGAGCATGTTGAGACGGCCACTGGGCAGCCGGGGATGACGATCACGGTGATGTTGCCGCGGGCGACGGTGCGGATGCAGGTGAACAACGGATCGTCAACTGCGCAGACGATCCAGGCAACGCTGACCGTGGGACGGTAACCCGGGTTCAGTAACCGGATGTTAGCTGACTATTGCCATACCGGTGTTATGTCTGTATGATGGGTTCGTACCCGATCAGAAAGGACATCCCGTGACTGACATCATCCCCAGCCGCGGCACCGTCAGGGACAACATGGCGCGCGTCGTCGACTACATCGGTGCGCACCGGGGCTGCACCCGGACCGAGGTGGCCGCGGCGATGACCGGTTACGTCACCCGCGCCTACGGATACGTCCTGGTGCGCGACGCGGTCGATGCCGGATTCGTGGCCCTGCACAGGCAGGGCCGTTACGAATTGCTGACACTGACCGAGTACGGCACCCAGTGCCTGATCACATGGACCGGAGAGGCCGCGTGATGTTCGACACCCTGGACCCCGGCACCCGCGAAACCATCACTGACACCATGCTGTCCGCCTACCGGCACCTGTCGGCCGTGTTGCACGACCTGCGTGCCATGCCCCGCACCGACCGGGACAGCCGCTACGGGCCCGGCATCATGACGCAGATCACGGCTATGCGCAAAGACGTTATGGCCGTGCTGCTGGATGACCTGCCGCCACTGCCCCGCCCGCGGTCATGATCACCATCCCGCCGTACGTCACCGCATGCGGTGACCCGGACCGCGCCGCCCGCATCTCCATAGCGCTCACGCGCCGCTATTTGGGACTTTCCCGGTTTGATGCGGCCCGCCGCGTACAGAAAATCGCGATGTCGGCGTATAAGACCATGCCGGCCGGCGAGGGACAGCTGAACTGGTACGCGCTGGAAATAGCCGTTTACGCCTACAAAATCATGACAGACAGCATCGGGAAGTGAGCCGAAACACCCGCACCGCGGGTGTCGTCCGCGCTGACCCGCCGCGGACCTGATGATGGCAGGGCAAACCCAGAAAGGACACCTCATGGCATTCGGCCGTAAAGACACTCCCGCTGCCGGCAGTCCCGGCACTGACATGATGCCCGCAGCACCGGCGGCGCCATCACCCGCTGAGATCACCCCGGCCGGGGCGACGGTACTCACTGAAGACCAGCTGGCCCGGGTCATCTCCGTGGTGCAGGACCTGCCAGGTGCCAGTGACACTGGCTACGGCGACCTGCTCGACAAACTGCTCTCAGCGACCACATTCGAGGATCTGAACTCGCCGTGGTCAGGCACATCCGGCCGTGACCTGGCCGGCCGCCGGCTCCTGATCACCACCGTTTCCCAGCGGCCGTCCTCATACGAGGGCGGACCGCAGATATTCCTGGTTGTGGAATCAACAGACACGCGCACCGGTGAGCAGGTCACATGGACCACGTCAGCGCTGGCCGTGATCGTGCAACTGGCCGTGTGCCACCAGCGCGGCTGGCTACCCGCGATCGCTGAGATCACCGCAGCCGCCAAGCCGACCGCACAGGGATACACGCCGTATCACCTGACCATCACCGCTATCCATGCCGCGCTGTGATCGGCACCGAACCGGCAGCGCCAGCGCCGCTGCGCAGCATGCGTGACATGATGACCGCCGGATACCAGCTGCCGGAAACATATGACCAGCTGGCATTCAAGATCACCCGCGCCGACCTGACCACTGGCCAGGACTACCGCTGGCCGTGGCCCGGAAATGTCGCCCGGCCGCGGTCCGTCGATCCGCCGTCAGCGGGAGTATGCGCTGCCGGACTGCACCTGGCCAGGACCGCAACCGGAGCCGCCACTGTCATGTACGGGCCGTCAACCGCCATCATCGCCGCTGTCCGCAACAGCGACATCATCGCCGCCGATGACGACAAGATGCGGGTGGATGCTGCTCTCGTCATCGATGTCGTCAGGCTAGACCGGCGCATAGCACACTGCGGCGCGGGCACAATGCTGCCAGGACTGCACCTGGCCGGCGCGAACCTGACCCACGCGAACCTGGACCGCGCGAACCTGGCCGGCGCGGACCTGGCCCGCGCGGACCTGTACGGCGCGGACCTGGCCGGCGCGGACCTGGCCCGCGCGTACCTGGCCGGCGCGAACCTGGCCTGCGCGGACCTGGCCGGCGCGGACCTGACCCGCGCGGACCTGGCCGGCGCGAACCTGTACGGCGCGAACCTGGCCGGCGCGAACCTGACCCGCGCGGACCTGGCCGGCGCGGACCTGTACGGCGCGGACCTGGCCGGCGCGAACCTGGCCCGCGCGAACCTGGCCCGCGCGTACCTGGCCTGCGCGTACCTGGCCTGCGCGGACCTGGCCGGCGCGTACCTGGCCGGCGCGAACCTGTACGGCGCGCAGATTGATGCCGGCAACAAGGTGCTGGACGTGCTGACAGATGAGCGGCGCAAAAGCATGATCGTGACACCGGAAAGGGAAAATCAGTGACCCAGCCCTCTGTATCGGCCACACCGGAGTGCACCATCTGTGGTAACCCCGGCAGCATCATGTCCATCATGTCATTCACCGATTACAGCCAGCAGAAGATATGCCCGCTGTGTGCGCCGATATTTCTGCGTGCCACAGCGGACAGCATTCAGCAAATGCTGCGTGACCAGGGAATCAACATCGGCGCGGTATCACCGGTACCGCCCTCCGGTGACAGTGCGCAGATGGCAGCGACGTGCACCTGCGGATGCGACCGCGACAGCCACGAGCTGTACGACGGACAGTGGATGGAATGCACTGTGTGTGACAGCAAACAGTGCGAACAGTTCACGCCGGCGGCCGCCGCCGGCCGCCAGGACGACAACCCCGCAACGACAACCCAGGACACCATCATATGATCATCAACCATGACGAAGACATCACTCAGGGCCGTCTGAGTGAACTCCTGGTAGCAGCAGCCCACGCCGACCCGACACGCGAAGCACAGTGGATCGCGCTGGTCAACAGTCCTGACGATAACCACGCATGCGGCATGCACATCGTCTGGTCACACGGCATGGACACTGACGTGGTCATCGCCGCGCTCGCGGACGCTATCGGGCACCTGTCCACGCCGGCATGGTGCCCGGAAAACAGCACAAACCAGTGCAATGATGAGGGCGAACCCGGCAGCTGACAACAGCATCATGCGCCGCAACCCAGCGCATGACAGGAGATCACATCCGATGCGACAGCCCCCGTACCGCGCCAGCCATGCAGATGAGCGGTACGGGGGCTGTCGCATACCCCAGAAAGGACACAGTGTATGGCCCTGACCCGCAGTCTACGCCAGGGAATAGGCACGTTGTGGCGTGGTGTGCTGTCCGCCGTCAACAGAGGACAGGACGCGTTCACCACCGCGACCCGCATCGGCCGGCGCATGGAGCAAGCCGGCGTGCCCGTCCCAGAGAACCTGCCACAGCAAGTTGACCAGTTCACCGGCTACGCCAACGACATCGTGCAATCCCGTCTGAACGTGTCCATAGCCCGGCCGACCGACACGATCAACCCTGAAATGATCGCCCGCGAACCGTACTCGATGCCGCCGGAACAGTTCGCCACCTCACCGGGCTACCACATGATCGTCGGCATCCACGTGGAAGGCCAGCCCGAAACGGTGTTCAGAACCGTCACCGGGCTGACAAACCTGCCCGCCACTGTCGGTGAACTGCGTGACCTGGCATTGGCCAACGCTCACGCCATGTCAGTGGGCACCACACCCGGCGGCGGTATCGGAGGCGCCGTCATCGGTCTGGCTAACGTCACGCTCGCTGTTGCACCCGCCCGCCCGCCGCGCCGCGCCGGCCAGCCGTGACCGGCAACGGCCAGCCGGCCATCCACCGTCTGCGCGCCAACCACCGCGAATGGAGTCCGCCACAGTACATCGCGATTGACACTGAGACAATGCCGGCCGCTGACAGTGATGGCCAGTACTCGGCGCTGCGATGCTGGTCAGCGCAGCTGACAGTGCGCCGCACCCGTGACGGTGACGGCACCGGCACTGTCACCGCCTCCGGCCGCACCGCCGAGCAGCTGGCCGCGCAAATAGACCACTGGTGTGCCGGGCAGAAAACAATGTGGGTATACGCCCATAATCTGAGTTTTGACCTGGCCGTGACCCGTATCCCTGTGCAGTTGCAAGCACTGGGGTGGACGGTCACCGCTCATGCCGTGTCGTCACAAGCGCCGTGGTTGCGGATGCGCCGCGGCCGGTGCGTGATCACGTTCGCGGACTCATGGGGATGGTTGCGGGCACCGCTGGAGCAGGTCGCGACAGACCTTGGCATGACCAAGCCGGCGCTACCCGGTGACAGTGACAGTGCGCAGCACTGGCAGGCGCGTTGTGATGCTGACACAGCGATCCTCGCTGAAGCCATGACCCAGCTGATGAACTGGTGGGACCGCCGTGAACTCGGCAGCTGGACACTGACCGGGTCCGCCGCCGGCTGGAACTGTTACCGGCACCTGTCACCAGGGCCGCTGCCCCTTATCGTGCCCGGGCATGATGAGACGGCACTGGACCGGGCCGCGATCTACGGCGGGCGGCGGGAAGCGTTCCGCCACGGCCAGCTAGACGGCGGACCGTGGGTGCTACTCGACTTCAAGGCCGCCTACCCGACGATCGCGGCGTCGCTGCCGCTGCCCGCCGGCCGCGCCGGCGATTTCCCGTCCCTAGACCTTGACTCACCTGTCATCTGCGGTGACAGCTGGGGTGTCATCGCTGAGGTGGACATTGACACTGATGTGCCCCGGTTCCCGGTCCGCGCGGGCGGCCGGGTTGCCTACCCGGTCGGCCGGTTCACCACCACCCTGGCCGGCCCGGAAATAGCAGAAGCGCGCCGGCTGGGCTGTCTGCGGCGGATCGGCGCCGGACGGATGCACAAACTGTCCGGTCACATGCAAGACTGGGCGCAGTGGATCCTGATTGCGCAAGACGGCCAGGATTCGTCCGTGCCCGCATTCGCACGGCGGACCGTCAAACACTGGGGACGTGCCGTCATCGGCAAGTTCGCTGCACACGGGTTCATCACTGAGCCGCTGGCGACCATAGGCGGGCACGGCTGGCTGGCTATCCCCGCGTGGAACGCGCAATACCAGGCGCCGTCAACATTGGTTGAAGTGTGCGGCCAGGCGGCGGAAACAATCCAGGCAGGTGACAGCGAAAATGCGTATCCGGCGGTGCTCGCCTGGGTTGAAGCGTGGACCCGTGTCTACCTGAACCGTACTATTGAGCAGCTAGGCCGGGAAAATGTGATCAGCTGTGACACTGACGGGCTGATCATCACCGCGGACACTGCGTGGGAAAACGCGGTCGCCGCTGCGGACACCGGTGCGGTGACGATGCGCGCGAAGCAACAGTACAGCCAGCTGCGTGTCATCGGGCCGCAGCAAATGCTGTGGGACGGCGGCCGGAAGATAGCCGGCATGCCTAAAACCGCCGTTCCGACCGGTGAAGACACCTGGACCGCGGTGCTGTGGCCCAAACTCGCCGCGCAAATGTCACTGCGGCCCGGCACGTCAGCGGCCGGGTACGTGCGGCCGGAACGCACCTACACACTGCCACAGACCACTGTCACCGGATACTGCCGGCCAGACGGCACCGTCAGCGCGCTGCATGCAGCCAGCTGCCCGCAAGGGCAGCTGCACCTGACTCTCACCGCACCAGGTGAGAACCAAGACGCTGACCTGGAAAATCAGGCAGCGCACCTGAAACAGATGATCAGGGATCTACCCCCGGAAGGACAACCATGCAGCCACCACTCGTCCAATTCCAGTGGGACGGACAACGGATCAGGTCTGTCCCGCCCGACCACGTCGCGCACATCGATCCGGAACCCGGACATCCCAGAGGCCGCAAAGGATCAGTCATGGCCGGCATCTGGTCCGTCACCGGGCACGCGTCCGGCGGCGGCATCATCTGGATGGACCCGGATGTTGTCGCAGATCCAGACGATATTTCGTATCTGCGTGAGGAGATAGATCAATACACCGATGACATCGTGCACGTGCCGCATAAACTCTGGCCGGCCAGCACCGGACGTGATGAGTGGGTATGGTCATACGGCCGTCATGACGGCACAATGCCGGTGATGAGCCAACAGCACCATCACGACCCGGGCTGGTGCGCCATCGGGCTGACATACACCCCGGCGCGGCTGCTCGACATCGTTGCCGCGGACATGCCGTTCTGGGAATTCGGCCAGATCGATATGACACTCGCCGCGACCGCACGCCAGCATGACATCCCGATCCGGGTGTGTGACGGTGTACAGGTCAAACATGTGCATTTCACGCCGGGTCCGGACTACCTGGCGTGGACAAGGACACCGTCGTGACCCGGCGGGCCCTGGCGGACACGCCAGCAAGGATCGCGCTGCGCCGCCAGCTGGAGCTCGACCTGGAACACGTGCGTGACTGCCCGGAATGCACCCGGGCGGGCGGGCGGAAAACCGGGCGGTGTGACACGGGATGGCAGCTGGCCAAAGCTGTTGCGCGTGCTCAGTACGCAGCTGACATGACTGACATGCCAGATCCGGTGCACGCGGGCCAGGGGGAACTGTGGTGACAGTGACCGATAACGGGTTCGTTCTTGTTGCGACGGCCGCGGTGGTGGCGTGGGCGGTGGTGTCGTGGGCTGGCGGATGGGCTGTGTCGGTGCTGTTCTACCGATGGCTGGCCTGGCAGGAACGGCGCCAGCGCGGGGCACGCGGAGGATCGCGGCGGTAGTGTGACGCTGGTCTGCGCTGTGTCGCAGACCGGCATTGGGGAATGTGCTACGCCCCGTAACTAGGAAACTGGTTACGGGGCGTAGTTGTATGTCGGGCGGTGTTCTAATAGGTGGGGACTGAAGCGGGGCTGTATCGAATGCTAGGGCGATGCATAAACGTTACCGGCAACCGGACATACACCACGAAACCACCACATACCCATCATCGTGCCAGGTCAGCGCCGGGGTTCGGGGGCGTGTTCGAGGGAGCCCGCGCCCACGCCTTAGTGCTCGCCA
>Ga0209918_1001143_pt1 | contig 15055 bp, 8 predicted proteins | sample SalPonD_shore_MG_FD_185712 | JGI IMG/M metagenome (GOLD analysis project Ga0209918, IMG submission 185712) | Salt pond soil microbial communities from South San Francisco under conditions of wetland restoration - Salt Pond MetaG... | ecosystem: Environmental > Aquatic > Marine > Intertidal zone >...
GATTCGGCCAGTATTTGGGCATTGGCCTTTACCTGCTTTTGATAGGTTTTGAAATTGTCTTTTAAGGCTTCCTCAAAAGATACGGCTTTGGAGGCAATCACGTGCATAAGTGGACCGCCCTGCGTCCCCGGAAAAACAGCTGAATCCAGCACTTCGCTCCACTGTTTGGTTCGTCCTGATTTTCGGGCTTCAACCCCTAGTGTGTTCTTGCCATCCTCACCAAGCAGGATCATTCCGCCGCGTGGCCCCCGCAATGTTTTGTGGGTTGTTGTTGTCACCACATGACAATGGGGCAGGGGATTGTTTAAAAGTCCCGCAGCAATGAGTCCGGCAGTGTGAGCCATGTCCATCCACAGATAGGACCCCACTTCATCCGCAATTTCGCGGAATGCCCCATAGTCAAAGTCTCGCGGATAAGCCGAAGCCCCGATAGAAATCAGCTTGGGCTGAACTTCTTTGGCTTTTTTACGAACCTCCTCCAAATCAATCCGCCCGGTCTCTTTATCCACGCCATAAAATTCCGAGTTGTACAAAATTCCCGAAAAGTTAACCGGCGATCCGTGCGTCAGATGTCCGCCGTGCGACAGATTCAATCCCAACAACGTTTCGCCGGGCTCCATAAAAGCAAGATAGACCGCTGCATTGGCCTGCGCTCCCGAATGCGGTTGTACGTTGACCCAGTCTGCATCAAATAGTTTTTTTGCCCGTTCTCGGGCCAACTCCTCAACCTTGTCAACGACCTCACAGCCGCCGTAATAGCGTTTGCCCGGCAGGCCTTCGGCATATTTGTTGGTCAGGGTAGAGCCCATCGTTTCGATAACGGCGCGAGAAGCAAAATTCTCGGAGGCGATGAGTTCTAAATTATTGTTTTGGCGTTCTTTTTCTTCATTTAGGAGATCATAGATTGCGGAATCTTCTTGAGCTAATGATTTCATGGATATTATTTGTTCTCTGTTAAATCGTGAATTTTGTTTACGCGTCGTTCGTGACGACCGCCTTCAAATTTTGTTTGCAGCCAGGTTTTTACTAATTGTTTAAGTTGTTCCTCGCTGAGTTGCCGCCCGGGCAGACATAAGACATTGGCATTATTATGTTGACGGCTGAGCCTGGCAGAATCCTCATTATAAACCAGCGCGGCACGCACATTTTTGAATTTATTGGCCGTCATACACATGCCTTGTCCGCTGCCACAAATCAAAATACCCAGTTCATGTTCGCCTTCGTCAACATTTTCTGCAACCTGAACGGCAAAGTCAGGATAATCAACAGATTCATCAGAATGGGTACCAAAATCCACCGGCATATGGCCCAGATCCTCCAGGATCTTTTTAACCTTTTCTTTAGCTTCAAACCCTGCGTGATCGCTGGCAATAGGAATAATCATGATTAAACGAACAAGTTATTGTTTTTGCGGATTAATCTAATATCATCAAAAATTTTCTTAGTAAAAAGCGCAGTTAGAATAGCTGACTCGGGATAGCCCTAAGCGAAGGCAGGCTAAAAAAATTATTTGCCATTTGTGAGCGCATAAATCAGGATATTGGCCCCCATCCGAAATGCCTTCTGTCTGATAGCTTCCGGATCGTTATGCACATCAGGATTGACCCAGCCGTCGGCGATATTAGTTTCATAGGTGTAAAAACAGACCAGTCGCCCATTCCGAAAAATGCCGAATCCCTGGGGGGCTTTCCCATCGTGCTTGTGGATTTTAGGCAGACCATCTGGGAAATCATACAGCTGGTGGTAAATAGGATGACTAAACGGCAGCTCGATTAGTTTTTCGTCGGGATATACTTTTTTCATCATATCCCGGAAATGTTTGTCGAGCCCATAGTCATCATCCACATAAAGAAATCCGCCATTGTCCATATATTTGCGCAGATTGGAAGCTTCGGCTTGATTAATAGTGATATTCCCATGCCCCGTCAAAAAAGCAAAAGGATACTTGAAAAGATTACTACTGCCGATGGATACGTCGTCATAATCCGGATTGATAGCAATAGAAGTATGTTGCCGGATATATTCGGCAATATTTTTTAGGGCAGACGGGTCGTTATACCAGTCGCCGCCTCCACGATATTTGATGCGGGCCAGCTTAAATTGATCGGCTTGTTGGGCTGACATAGGCAGGGCAAAGCCGAGAACCAATCCCACTAATAAAAAGGATAAATTGCGAATAAATTTCATGCTATAATTTAGTTGCTCGGTCTCGAAATTACAACGCGGTTGGTATCACTGGCCATACTTCCGAAAACTCCGATCCCGCCATTGATATTATACCGGATATTCTGGATTTCTCCGGGCGATAGCGTTGAACCTCCCGTCTGTACATTTTGGGAACGTAAGAAATCATACATATTGTCATCAATGGCGTTGGCCGTAACAGCATTACTATCGTAAAAAGCTATAGCCAGCCAGGGCAGATCTAATGTGATGGTCCCATCAGCATTGCGATCATAGTTGCCCTCATTAATAATACCCGATGAGTTAACGTAATAATTTTCAATAGCATTATCGTTATTTTCTACCAAATCTTTATAAAACGGGGTTAGATTTTCGGCCTTGGGGCGCAGGGCATTTACGGTGAAAATATAGTAGGTTTGGCGATTTGTGATATATTCACTTGGGGTGGTTGTAATCTTTATTTGATTATCACTCTGGTAAATATACCGATCTTGAAGCTTATTAACGGTTTTAAAGTCGCCAGGCACATAGGTGGTAGCTGTTATCTGGTGATCGTCAGCGGTGGTAATATGTAGCTGATATAGCTGTTGAGCCTGAACCTTAGCCGCCACGACGGAGGTGTAGATCCCCGGGGACGATTGTGCGTATGGATAGGTTTCAGCAACAGAACTATCGGCGTTAAGCTTTCGTATTTCTATGCTGGCCTTGGAAACGGCTGTTTGCTGAAAATTATACTTCTTCTGAATTGGTACCGTCTTGGAAAGGCGTACTTTCGGCAGACCGGCATTGGCCACCAGATATGATTCAACTACGTAGTCTTCCTGATAACTATCCTGCCTATAAAGGTTACACGCCGTAAAAAGGAGTGATGCAAATACAAAAAGAATTAGGATTCGTTTCATAGTTAAAAGTCCAGTGTGTACGAAATTGTTGGAAGTATGGGTAAAAGTTTGACTGCTTTTCGTTTGGCCGGATTGTTATCCAAATCATAATTATAAAACCAGATGTTACGCCGCGAATAAGCATTGATTATTTGAAATTGCCATTTGGCTTGCCCAATCCCGAAGAATGTGCCTTTGCGGGTAAAGCCCAGATCCAGGCGGTTATACGGGGGCAAGCGGGATGCATTTACGCGTCCTACAATCAATTGGTCTAAATTCGTGCCGGAAGTGGGAAAATCGAAAGCGGCGGTGCGCCCCAGCGGCTTGGTGTATGCCTGCCCAGTGGCATAATTGAATACGGCAGTTGTTGACCACCGGGAACTCAGTTTGTATTCCAGGACCAGTTTTAAATCATGGGTACGGTCGTATTTTGGGGGATAAAAGCGGGCCGGTCCGTTAGCCAGCAGTGGTTCGTTAAAGTTTGGGAATTTGCGCCGCGTAACGCTGAAGGTGTATCCCGCAAAACCGGTTAGGCGACCCACCCGACGTTCGAAATAGATTTCTGTACCGTAGGCATAGCCACTGCCAAACCGGAAAATATCGCGGTAAGGCAAGCCGGCTTGGTCCGGCAGAAAAGGATCGGGTTCAAACAGATTTTTCATTGAACGGTAATAGACTTCGATATCCAAGCCATAGCCTTCCCAGGGAATGGTCTTAGCGCCTATAACATACTGATTGCCGTAAGCCGGCGGCACGCCGTCATCCGCTGTAAGCCAGACATCAAAACCGGTAAATGCTTCATTTGAAATGAGGGTCAGGAATTGGGTATATCGGCCATAAGCCGCTTGCAGTCGGATGCGGTCGGCAGGGCGGTATTCAAGCGATAACCTTGGATCCAGTTTAAAATAGTTGCCTTCGCTAAAAGCATTGAGACGAATACCCGGCGTCAAAATCCACCGATCGGAAAGATTCCATTTATCCTGAAGATACCAGGAACCATAAAGCGATTTGATGCGCGATCCGAAAGTATCTTTACCATCAAAAGTATCCTGTAGCTTGAGCGTCAGTGAACCCATCCAAAAGCCGGTAGATATCTCGTGATTGTTATTTGGCAGGTATTCGATGTCGTCTTTCGCTGAAAAATCGTAAATATTATTGGAACGGTTAAACGGGGTTGAGGCAATATTGAAGGAAGGAAAATTGAAATAACGGGATCCTGTGACCGTGAAATTTGAAAAAACTTTCTCCGAAAAAATATGCGTCCATGTTGAACTGAGCGTTTGATTACCATAATTGATTTTAATATCTGCATCCTCGGCGATGGGGAAATTCAGATCATCAACGCCACTGTAAAAAGCAAGCGATAGTTTGTTATTAGGATCCGCATCGTAATTTACTTTTCCGTTCATATCCAGAAAATAAAAACTGGAGGGAATATTGTCGTTCGACTGACGAAGGACAGCCAGCAGCGGTTCTAACGTGGACCGCCGGATGGCCATCATCCAGGATCCCTTCTTTAACGGGCCTTCAAACGAGGCTCTCGAAGCTAAAAGCCCGAGCGTTGCCGATCCCTGGAATTCTTTGCGATTGCCGTCTTTGTTATAGATGGTGAGCACCGATCCCAACCGGCCACCATATTTGGCGGGATAGCCGCCTTTATAAAGACGTACATCTTTAACGGCATCCGGGTTAAAGGTGGAGAAAAAGCCAAAAAAGTGCGTTGGATTATATACCGTCGTTCGGTCGAGCAGGATGAGTGTTTGGTCGGGACTTCCGCCGCGAATGTATAGACCGCTGGAAAAATCGGAAGCCGATTTAACGCCCGGCAAGAGTTGAAGCGATCGAAACACATCCGCCTGAAAAACCGTTGGCACTTTTTTAATAAGCTCCGTTTTTATTTGGGCCAGTCCGATATTCCGTTGTTCCTCTTTCTCTTTTTCCGATTCTACCACCACTTCATCGAGCTGGTATTCTTGGGGAGTCAGTTTGATGTCCAATCGTAGTTTTTGACCGGCTGTAAGCGTAATTTCCTTTTCAAATCGTTTAAACCCAATATAGGTCGCCACAACGGTATAGGTGCCGGGGGGAATATCCGTGAGCGAGTAATAGCCGGAAGTATTTGTGGATGTGCCCTTGCGCGTATCTTTAAGCGCCAGGTTCGCAGAAATAAGAGTTTCGCCAGTTTTAACATTCGTGATATATCCGTTAATAGATGCCGATTCCTGGGCAAAACTGCATAGGTGGATTAGGACAAAAAGAAGTAGCAGGGACAGCTTTTTCACGTCTCGATAAGATTCTCGGAACTAGCGAGGTTAAAAGTAATAATTATGAAGTTTGTTCTTACCACACAAAATAATGTAACGATTAACAATCCCATGCAACAAAAGAAAGTTCCCGGGTTTTTCTAAAAAGCGATCAAGAGATTGTTATCTTTAACCGTTCATTTTTAACTTCAGATTTGAATTTGGAATGTCAATAAAGAATGCTGATTGGATTGTAATGAAATTCGGGGGGACGAGTGTATCCTCCCTCGAAAATTGGGAAAACATTTTATCTGAAATAAAGCGACGAAAACAAGAGGGATATTCCGTTTGTGTTGTACATTCGGCCTTAAGTGGGATTTCTGATAAGCTGGAAGCTGTTATTGAACGGGCCCCTGAAAAAGATGCTTTTCAATTAGTGGAAGAAATTAAAGATCAGCATTACCTGCTTGGTGAGCGTCTTGGACTTTCGGCCGAAGAATTATTGGAAGAAGAGTTTAGTACGCTGGATCATATCGTTAAAGGAATCCGACTTATCGGCGAAGCCAGTTATCGCGTGCAGGCCCGGTTGCTGTCGCTGGGCGAATTAATGGCTACTAAGCTAGGGGCGACTTATTTGAACCAGCAGATGGATCTAGATGTACAATGGCTCGATGCGCGTAAATGTATTAAAGCCGTTCCACAGCCCAATAGCAGCGAAAAATCCCAGATACTTTCTGCCGTCAGTGCGGATGATTATGACAGCAATGTAGCGGAGACTCTTGAGGAAAAGGGTCCTGTTGCCGTTACGCAGGGATTTATTGCTAGCGATTCTGAGGATAAAACGGTGTTGCTAGGCCGCGGCGGATCGGACGTATCGGGCGCTTATTTTGCTGCCAAGATTAGCGCCAAACGACTTGAAATATGGACGGATGTCCCGGGCCTTTTTTCGGCCAATCCGCATATGGTGCCTTCGGCGCGCCTTCTTAATCATTTAAGCTATGATGTGGCTCAGGAAATTGCGACCAACGGAGCTAAAGTATTGCATCCGCGCAGCATTATGCCGGCGCGTAAGCATAACATCCCCATTCATGTTCGCTGTACGCTCAAGCCTGATTTGCCGGGAACGGTTATTTCGGCGGATGCTTCGGATGACGAGGCGTTGGTTAAGGCCATTGCGGTTCGTCATAATGTGATGCTTGTGAGCATGGATTCGCTGGGCATGTGGCAGCAGGTGGGCTTTATGGCCGATGCTTTTGAGGTTTTCAAGCGCTATGGACTATCCATCGATTTGGTATCAACATCTCAGTCGAATGTTACCGTATCGCTGGATCCGGGCTTGAATAACCATTTCCAGGATATTCGTAAAGATTTTGAGGATGAATTGGCTGCCCACTGTAAGGTAAGTGTTATTGATTCTGTGTCGGCGGTCAGTCTGCTGGGAAGGCGGATTCGAACCATCTTACATCAACTTGGTCCTTCTTTTGAGGTGTTTGAAGAGCAGCAGGTTTATTTGTTAAGCCAGGCGGCAAATGATCTTAATTTCACTTTTGTGGTTGAAAGTAAGCAGGCCGACCGACTGGTGCGTCAATTGCATGAGCAGGTGATTGCCCATTCAGCGAACCAGCAGTCGTTCGGACCAACCTGGCCTGAATTAATGGAGGATCGACAAGAAATAGGAAGTATTGAACAAGCTTGGTGGAAAGAGAAGCGAGACGCGTTGCTGGACCTTATGCAGACCGAATCTTTTACCTATGTCTATGATACGGATACACTTCGAAAATATGCGGATTTAATACAAGGATTGGAGGCCGTTGACCGTGTACACTATGCCGTCAAGGCCAATGCCAACGACGAGGTTTTGAAAACGTATAGAGAAATGGGACTTGCTTTTGAGTGTGTATCGATTGGGGAGGTTAGAAAGATTCTGGAACTTTTTCCGGATACTAATCCTGATAAAATTCTGTTTACTCCGAATTTTGCCCCGAAAGCAGAATACGAGGAGGGACTAAGCCTAGAGGTAAATGTAACGCTGGATAACATCTATCCGCTAAAAAAATGGCCGGAAGTTTTTGAAGGAAAAGAAGTATTTCTGCGCATCGATCCGGGACACGGGCACGGCCATCACAAGCATGTAAAAACGGGAGGCAACCATTCCAAATTCGGAATTCCTAAGTTTGAGATCCCGGAGGTGGCTGAACTTATTGTGGATTTGGATACTAAGGTTAAAGGATTGCATGCTCATATCGGCAGTGGAATCAAAGATCCGCACACTTGGAAAACGACCGCTGTGATCCTGCACGAAGTGGCCGAAGAATTAGGCGGAGTAGAAATACTTGATCTGGGAGGCGGCTTTGGAATCCGCGAGAATGAGACGCAGGCCTCTCTGGATATCGAAGAGGTGAACAAATCTTTGCAACAATTTAAAGAGGCCCATCCTGAATATCAGCTTTGGGTAGAGCCCGGGCGGTTTTTGGTTGCCACAGCGGGAGTTTTGCTCACCAAAGTGACCCAGTTGAAAGGCAAGGGCAAAGTCCGTTATGTGGGCGTGAATACCGGGATGAATTCGTTTATACGTCCCGCTTTGTACGGCGCGCGACATACCATCGTGAACTTGTCGAAACTGGATAAGCCGACCAATCAGACCGTAAACATTGTTGGCCCGATTTGTGAATCCGGTGACAAGCTGGGCATTGATCGCCTGTTGCCGGCTTCAGATGAAGGCGATGTGATCCTGGTTGCCAATACGGGTGCTTATGGACAGGTCATGAGTTCTCATTATAATATGCGAAAGCCAGCCGGTGAGATTGTGATTTGAGACTGGATGCTGGTTAAAAGGGATCCGTCCTGTCAAAGAGTATGAGATGCGAACTGTGATGTATGTGATTTTTTGTGATGGACAGGATTAAAGCACCCCACAAACTGGTTCAAGTTTGCAACTTGGACCAGAGAGGATTGCCTTTTGGATTCTACGCGAGCCATATCAAGGAGATCCTTCGACTCCACTTCGTTCCACTCAGGATGACATCAATGTTATTAAATTTTTAAAAGGTTGCCTTTTAGAGCCTACGCAAAATCAACGTTGATGTCATAGTGAGTGGAGTCCGTGGGTTTCGGACGGAACCGAATCTATCTCCCGGATATTGCTCGCAAGCGTGTGAGGGAGTTGCTCTTTAGATACTACGCGAACCCATTCAAGGAGATACGTTCGACTTCATGCGCCTTCGCTGGCGCTCCGTTGCATTCCGCTCAGTATGACACTGCTTTTGTTTGCAATTGGTTGATGCTAGATGTTAGACAACTAGTTGCTAGATGCTGGGTATTGGTAGCTGTTAAAGAGTATGCGATGGGAACTGTGATTTATGGGATTTTTGTGATGGGCGGGATAAAAAGTCCCCCTTTTATCTCCGTACCGCTGCTCTGCGGTGGTACTCTTGCGGGTGCTCTGCGCCGGGTTGGTGTTGCTGAAGGGACGCAGAGCGTAGGAAGAAGGTTCAGCCGCAGAGCGACTAAACCGAGATAAAAAACTTTCCTACCGATTTGCCCTCAGACCCGCTGCGTTTAAAACCGTGAAGCAATTTTTAGGCTTATGCCCAAGATTCTAATGGCGGACTTTAGCGTCCCCTTTCGGCAATATCTGGAGTTGTGGCAAATAATATAACCCGAAGGGGGCCAAGGGGGGATGATCAACTTATCTCTTTTACAACGCCTCACACCGTGTCATCCCGGACCTCGATCCGGGATCTGTTGCACGATTTGCATGAAAACTAATTAATAGTAATACGGGTTGATTCCTTTTAAGGAGAGATAGCGCTAAATATTTTTACCATGCCCATATGCTGTTCCATTTTTTAACGACGAAAACCCCGACAGGTCTAAAGAACTACTAAAAAACCACCGGCTGTGGGTTCTTCACCTGAGCTGCATTTGGGGCGCAGCTGTAAAAAGGCATGCTCACTTACCACCAGTGTGCTTCGTTCAGACAAACGGTACCGTCCATATTTACGGGCGGTGCGGCCCGCTCTTGCTCTGGGCAGTTCACCACAACCCTAATGCCGGATTTGTTTCTTATTTCTTATAAGTATGCTCAGAAACTCCCCTTCCTTGTGGAGCGGAGCGACATAGGGAAGGGGGCCGGGGGATGGGTCTATCATCCGTTGGCAACGGCACACCATTCTAATGACTATTAAAAACCGTGAAGTGATTTCGTTGTGTTGGGCCAGTGATTCCAATATCGGTTTTCTTTATAGCAGGAGCAGTTAGCCCGTTATTATTTTAAAGAGGGCTTGGCAAAACCGATCTTATTGATCAATCTCTGCATATTCGTGAAATTGAAATCCTTATCCTGAAATTTTTCGGGACTCCGGTTTCGAATTCACTCAAGCTTTGATCCTGAACAAAATTCCTGGTTTTTCAAAGGCCTCTTAAACTAAAGCATCAATATATATGGTCGGGCTATTCCAGGGATAGACACAACACCCAGCTGTTAGCATCCAGAACCCAGTAGCACACAATATCGTGGAATGATATACCGTTAAAAGTTTGTTATATTAATATAATTCGAAAACGAATGTTCTTTGAAATTCTGGGGGTGTAATGGATTCGACGGAATGAGTAGAATCGCAGGCTGCATGCCGAGTTTGAGCGATGACACTCGTACCAAATCATCATGCACTAAATGTAGTTGACAACAACTATTCTTATAGCTTAGCTGCGTAACGCAGCCTAGCCGTTCCTTCAGCTTCTTGCCTGTCAGTGCTGAATGGAGCGCCGACTATGATAGGATAGCATGTGCTCTGCCGACTGTCAGCGCACATGTGAAACTTTCAACAGTCTAGTCTGAGGTAGCCTAGTTGTCGGGCAAAGCTTCAGGCGAAACTCAATACGGCAACTAAGCATGTAGATGCTTGAACGATATACCATTTCGGACCGGGGTTCGACTCCCCGCACCTCCACTTTTAGTGATATCAGCTAATTTATTGGTTGTATAAATCCCTTCATACTCAGTGTATGGAGGGTTTTTTGTTTTTATCCCTTCTTATTTTTAACGTGAGTTCGACATAGGAATCGATGTTTATGGTCTTTAAAAAACACTTTGCCCCATCGGGCGGCTGATTTTGCTGTCCGGTGGGTATAATAGAGACTCTTTTCAATATCCGCCCGACCGCGATCCCAGCGTCAGGACGGGAAGACGCAGTTTTTATCTCGAGCTGACGTTATTTATTCAATTTTGCTCATGACAGTATTGGATACTAGCGGGAATGCAGGATTTTTCGATTCTTCTTTAGTTGCACCCTAAAACTTAAGCTGCTTCATCTCTTCTATTCTCAGTATTCCTTTTTCAACACGATGACTTGAGGTCTTGACAAACACTAGGGGCTTTACTTTCACTTGTTGGAATGGTACTATAGCTATCAAAATGAATTTATAGCTGGCCCTAGAGAAATAATCAGATTCTTTCTAGGCTTTAGAAAGTTAAAAAGATTAGGCTTTGAACTTCTGAATTTGATAAAAATTTAGTGTCATTATATTAGAAGAAACTGAAATTTAGACAGTACGGATTGGTATATGGAAGAATCAAAGAACAGTAATATGGAAAACAGTTATAATCTCGGCAGGGTTATTCTTCTTTCAACGGCTGCCGCGCTCGGTGGTTTTTTATTCGGCTTCGATAGCGGGGTAATTAATGGAACTGTTGATGCCCTACAATTGGCTTTTAATTCTGCTGCCGCCGTTACCGGTTTTAATGTTGCATCGGTACTGCTTGGAAGTATGGTGGGAGCCTTTTTTGCCGGAACCTTGGCTGATAAATTTGGACGTAAACCTGTAATGATTGCAACAGCAATTGCATTTATAATAAGTGCCTGGGGTTCGGGTATAGCCAGCGGGTCACTGGAGTTTGTTATTTATCGAATTATTGGCGGTATGGCTATGGGAGCGGCAAGTATTATTGCTCCCGCTTATATTAGCGAAATTGCACCTTCAAACATAAGAGGGCGCCTGGCAACACTTCAGCAGCTGATGATCGTAATCGGCTTATTTATGGCTTTTATGAGTAACTACTGGCTGGCTGGTATGTCAGGTGGAGCATCAGAAATCCTTTGGGGTGGCTTTGCAACCTGGAAATGGATGTTCTGGGCTGAAATTTTGCCTGCATCTATCTTTTTCTTTTCTCTGTTGGCAATTCCCGAATCTCCCCGGTATCTGGTAGCGGCAGGTGATGTTGATGAAGCCGGTCAGGTTCTCAAAAGTATTTCACCCCTGGCTGATATAAAAGCGAAAGTTGCAGATATCAAGTCCACTCTCCAGGGAGGGATGAAACCCAAACTGAAAAATATCATAAGCAACTATACAGGGAAGGTTCATCCCTTGGTTTGGGTAGGGCTTGGGCTAGCCATACTACAGCAATTTACAGGAATCAATGTCATCTTTTATTATGGGGCCACACTCTGGAAAGCAGCCGGATTTACTGAAGCTGATGCTTTGCTGCAAAATGTGATCAGCGGGAGTGTCAATATATTCTTTACCTTTGTTGCTATTATGTTAATCGACAAAGTGGGGCGAAAGCCACTTTTGTTGGTGGGTTCTTTAGGACAGGCCGTGATGCTGGGAGTAATGGCGTATATATTCAGTACCGCCCCCGGTGGCAGCGCTGATTCTCTGACATTAGGGCCAACGCAAGGTACGCTGGCTTTGGTTGCTGCTAATGCATATATCGCATTTTTTGCATTTTCCTGGGGTCCGGTAATGTGGGTTATGCTGGGTGAGATGTTCCCCAATCATTATCGCGGGGCAGCACTTGCGGTGTGTGGAATGGCTCAATGGGGTGCCAACTTTTTAATCACAATCAGTTTCCCTGTTCTGTTGTCTGCGCTTGGTCTTGGAGTCTCATACGGGATTTATGCACTATTCGGTGTGGTAGCATATTTCTTTGTAAAAATATTTGTAAAAGAAACCAAGGGGTTAACGTTAGAGGATATTTCCAGGAGCGAAGTCGAACGGGAGCAAGCTGCTTTATAAATGGTGGCTGATCGAATCTTTGTTAATGTTGTGAAACCCGGCCTATATTGGTCGGCTTTCCTTGAAAAGGGTTCATAGCCCAGATCTCACCTCCTGCCCCGCACGAAAGTGCACGTTGCAAGACACTCTTCTCAAGAAATGCTATGACTTTTCCAAGTGCTAAGCTACTTTTTCTCCCGATCAAATAGGGATTGATGACCGATGACAGCGCCAAGTAGGGCGGGCATCTTGCCCGCCTGGTCCAAGTTTGCAACTTGGACCAGAGAGGAATGCCTTTTGGATTCTACGCGAGCCATATTAAGGAGATCCTTCGATTCCACTTCGTTCCACTCAGGATGACATCAATGTTATTAAGATTTTTAAAGGGGTGTCTTTATAGACATTGCATAACCAACGTTGATGTCATTCTGTGCAGGTTCGTGGGGTTGCGAACCGTCGCCGAAGAATCTCCTTGAGATAGTTTGTAAATGTGTGAAAAGTGCCTCTCAGATTCTACGAGAACTTATTCGGGAAGATACGTTCGACTTCGGGCAACTTTGCTGTTGCTTCGTTGCCCTGCGCTCAGTATGACACTGCTTTTGTTTGCAAGTGGTTGATGCTAGATGTTAGACAACTAGTTGCTGGGTATTGGTAGCTGTTTAAGAGCATGCGTTGGGAACTATGATTATTGTGATAGACAGGATTAAAGTCCCCCTTTGGGCAAAAACTGTATCCCTGGCTTATTCGTAAGCCGAAGGGGATCAAGGGGATGATCAACTTATCTCTTTTACAAAACCTCACACCGTGTCATCCCGGACTCCGATCCGGGATCTGCTGCACGAATTTTGTTAAAACCAAAGCATAGGAATACGGGTTGATTTCTTTTAAGGCGTGATAGCGCTAAATATTTTTACTATGCCCATGTCTTAATACTTTTTTGAATGAGCAAACCCCGACAGGGGGCGGGACTAAAGAAATATTTAAAAACTCACCACCTGCGAATCCCGAATCGGCTCCTACCTTTGTGCGGGGCCAATTCAATGGTCCATTACGTCATATGCTTGTATCAACGATTGTACCGGTACGAATTGCTCACCCACCGCCCTTCGGTCTGTACCCGGTATTCTGATGGCGGATTTTAGCGTCTCCCTTTTGGCAAAAAACTGTATCCCTGGCTTATTCGTAAGCCGAAGGGGGTCAGGGGGATGATCAACTTATTTCTTTTACAAAGCCTCACACCGTGTCATCACGGACTTACCTGCTCAACAAAACTTCATTGATCCTCGAAGCTTTAGTATAGTGAATAGTGTAGTTGAGATCCGGATCTTTGCCGATTACTCTGAAATATGAGAATGTACGTGCAGATCAGCAATATACCGCATGGTTGCATATATGAGTAACCTATATGCCGTTGAGGCTCACCTCAATAAAAGATAGGCTGGATGAATACGAGAGAATCCATTTCGACATACAAGCAGAAACGGATTTTTTGGGCTCACTAATTTCCCTGAAAGATATTAAAAACCCCTGTTCACTAGATAAGAATTTAATTTACAGAAGAAAATAGCATGTTTCTTTGAGGACTTTATCATCATCGTACCCTTTTCGTGTTTGCTAGTTACCTTCTTCTATCCAACACTGCTACAATTACGGAGGAAGTACGGAGCAGATATAGACTTGACACCTGGTACCTGGTAAAGTCGAAGAGTTATTAAGGAGCGTCTTTCCAGAAACAGACGGTTACACTTATGGAATTAGGGAATAGATCGTTCCATACATTTAAGCAGTCATAAAATCACGAACGAACAACTAGAGGGCTTTGCAAAGCTCTCAATTAGTCATTTTCAGCCAAGTTGAAGAGTCAACGTTCCCATTACTTATTTAGAAACATCCTTAGAATTCCAAAATGATGCTGCAATTTTGTTCAGAAGTTAATATCTCATGACGAATCTTATAGACTTTTTATTGTAAATATAGCTAAGCTATTAAATATACTATGGCTTATAGGAATACTATTGAAATCGTAATACTTATGGATTTTTCCACTATTTATCATTTTAAATTGTAAAAATGTTTCCAAAATAAAGGCAGTATTTGTATTATTAATCGTGTAATAATACACCATTTCATCTAAGTAAGTTTTATTTTTACTCAATTTTTGACACCATCGAGGAAGTAGTTTCAAAAAGGGTAAATTTGTTGATCTGAACATTATTTTTGATATGAAGCACACTAATGATAATACCGAAGAGCTAATACTTAATTCATCAGGAAATTATCTGGAGCGTATCTTAATCAAGGAAGACAAGAAAAATATATTTATTGATGTAGAGGATATCGAGTGGATTGAATCATCCGGCAATTATGTGAAACTTCACCTGTCGAATGAGACGCATATGATCAGGGGATCTCTCAAAACCTTGCAACATAAATTACATCCATTACGATTTGTCAGAATCCACCGTTCATATATAATAAACATTAATAATGTACAGGCTATAGAACCCTGGTTTTCAGGAGACTCAAAAGTTACATTATATGATGGAAAGAAGTTGAAGATGAGTAGGAATTATAAAGACAATCTGGATAGGTTTAAGATAGCCTAAAATAGTCCATTCCTATTGCCTGATATAATATGTATGGTAGTCTTCATACCATTTATATGCCTATTGTAACATTTTTATTTACAACTAGACAGCTTATTGATACGTTAGCCAACGATTTACCCATCCCCCAGCTCGTTCTAGCCTT
>Ga0209918_1001148_pt1 | contig 15011 bp, 16 predicted proteins | sample SalPonD_shore_MG_FD_185712 | JGI IMG/M metagenome (GOLD analysis project Ga0209918, IMG submission 185712) | Salt pond soil microbial communities from South San Francisco under conditions of wetland restoration - Salt Pond MetaG... | ecosystem: Environmental > Aquatic > Marine > Intertidal zone...
CCCGCGTCGGCCGCGCCCCGGCGCTCGCGGATGATCTCGTCGACGACGTCGTCGAGCGACGACTCGGCCCGTCGGAGGGCCCGATTGGCGGGGAGCGGTACCCAGTCAGGCACGTCGACCAGCCGGGCCGAGCGGCGGCGCGACGCGGCCATGATGGTCCCGAGCGCGTCGCCGACCGCCGACTCCGCGGCCCGGAGGTCGACGTCGAACAGCGCCTTCGCCACCACCTCGAGGGTGAGGCTCATCATGTCGCCGTGGACGTTGCGGACCTCGCCGTCGCGCCACGTGTCGCACCGGCGTGCGGCGTAGTCCGTCATGAACGGGGCGTACTCCTCGATGCGCCGCGGGTGGAACGCCGGCTCGACGGCGTGGCGCTGGCGGCGCCAGGCCTCGCCCTCGGCGTTCAGCACGCCGGTGCCGAGGAAGCCCAGCTGGCGCTGGAAGAACGCCCCCTTCCGGTAGTTCTCGTTGTTGTCGACGAGCACGTGCCGGACGCCGTCGGGGTGGAAGAGCGCGTAGAAGTCGGTCCCGCCGACCATCGGCGTGCGGACCACGTCGCCGTAGGACCGGGCCAGCTCCGTGACGAAGCCGAGCCGGTCGCTCGAGAAGGCCCGGGTGTTCCCGATGAGCGGCCAGCCGTCCGGCCCCGGCGGGAGGTCGGCCTCGGCGGCCGGTGTGGACGCCATGGCGGGTCTACGGGGGCCACCGGTATTGGGCCTTCGCCCGTCGGCAGTCGCGGGGCTGCGAGCGGGACCGGCCCTCGCCCGCCCGTCAGGACGAGAGCAGGTCGGTGATGGCCTCGCGGACGATGGTCCCGCAGAACTCGCAGCGGACGCCGTCGTCGAGGACCGTGAAGCGGGTCTTGACCGGCTCGTCCGTGTTCGTGATGCAGGCGCTGTTCGGGCACGAGAGCACGCCCACGACCCGCTCGGGGCGCTCGACGACGTGCTTCTCGGCCACCTCGAACGCCCGGATGATGTTGACCGTGGCGTCGGGGGCGATGAGCGAGAGCACGTCGAGCTCGTCCTGGCTCAGCTCGCGGTTCTGGACCTTCACGACGTCCTTGCTCCCCGTCCGCTCGGAGGGGACGTTCATCGCGACGCTGACGACCTCGCCGCGGCGGCCGTCGATGTCCAGCAGCCGCAGCACGTTCAGCGCCTGGCCGGCGGTGATGTGGTCGACGACGGTCCCGCGTTCGATCTTCGAGACGTGGAGTTCGCGTTCGGTCATCGTCATAGCAGCAGGTCCAGGAGGGCCATCCGAACCGGCACGCCGTTTCGCGCCTGGTCGAAGTAGATGGCGTGGTCGGTCTCGTCGACGTCCGGGGCGATCTCGTCGACCCGCGGCAGCGGGTGCATCACCTTGAGGTCCGGCGGCCCCGTCGACAGGAGGTCGGCGTCGATGCGGTAGTGGCCGGCCACCGCCTGGTACTCGTTCTCGTCCGGGAACCGCTCGCGCTGGATGCGGGTCACGTAGAGGACGTCGAGGTCGTCGAGGACCGCCTCGAGCTCGGCGTGCTGGCTCACGTCCGCGCCGGCCTGGTCGAGGTCGTACCTGACCGAGTCGGGCAGGGCCAGGCTCGGCGGGCTGATGAAGTACTGGCGGGCGCCGAACGTCGTCAGGGCGTTGGCCAGCGAGTGGACCGTCCGGCCGTACTTCAGGTCCCCCATGATGCCGATGTCGAGGTCGTCGAGGCCGGCGTGTTCGCGGATGGTGTAGAGGTCCAGCAGGGTCTGGGACGGGTGCTGGCCGGCTCCGTCGCCCGCGTTGATGAGCGGCACGTCGACGAACTCGCTCACCATCGCCGCGGCGCCCTCGCGGGGGTGGCGCAGGACGAGCGCGTCGGCGTACCCGGCGACCATCCGGGCGGTGTCGGCGAGCGTCTCCCCCTTGGCGACGCTCGACGCCTCGACCGCGCCCAGGTTCACGGTGTCGCCGCCCAGGCGCTTGATGGCGGCCTCGAACGACAGGCGGGTGCGCGTGCTCGGTTCGTAGAACAACAGCCCGAGCAGCTGTCCCGCGTGCGTGCCGTACCACGCCCCGGGGTCGGCGTCGATCTCGGCGGCGCGGTCGAGCACCGCCTCGATCTCCCCCCGCGGCAGGTCGCGGGTGGAGATGAGCTGCTGGCGCATCGCTCGGCTAGGGTGCGCCGGGTCCCTTGAACCATTCGTAACGCGGCTGGGCGGCGGGCACCGGGCGAGGGCCGGTGGCCGGGGCGGCGTCAACCGGGTCCGAGGGGCGTCCGACGGGCGGCTGACGCCGGCGACAGGCTTACCACCTCGACGGTCGAACGGCGGCGAGTGGCAAGCATCTTCGGCGACCCCCGGCTGCCCACCGGGATCGAGGCGCTCGACCGGGAGCTGGAGGGCGGCCTCCTCCCCGGGAGCCTGGTCGCATACCTCGCCCCGCCGGCCAGCCAGAGCGAACTGCTGCTGATGGAGATGACCGCCCAGCGGGACTCGCTCTACCTCTCGACGGCCCGCTCCGAGGGGGCCGTCCGGGGGGCGTTCGAGCGGTCGAAGGCGCCGACCGGCGACCCCGTCGTCAAGTTCGTGCCGCCGGACGCCCCGCTCGACAACGCCCGCCAGCTGGTCCGGAGCATCGACGGCGAGGCCAACGTCATCATCGACCCGATGGACACCCTCGAGCGGACCAAGGCGGGCCGCTACGCGACCTTCCTCAACGAGCTGCAGAACCACGTGGCCAACACCGGCTCCGTGGCGGTGCTGCACTGCCTGACCGGCGGTGCCGAGCCCGAGGGACGGTCCCTCACGACCCACATGGCGGACGTCGTCTTCCACCTCAAGGTGGTCTACGACGGCGCCGAGGTGGTCAACCGGCTCGCCGTACCCAAGTTCCGCGGCGGCAACGCCATCGAGGACACCATCAAGCTCGAGCTGGCCGACCGCGTCCGGGTCGACACCAGCCGGGACATCGCCTGAACGGGCCCCGACGGTCGGTCCGTCGTCGTCGCGTCACCCATCGATGCCATCGCCCCCCGAGCGGTAGCCGTCTCGCGTCTCATGGCTGTCCGACCCCCGTCGGTCCCGGCTCATCGAGGCCGTCAGCTCGGGGTGAGGGGGGGGGGGTAGAGGACGGGGTGCGGTCGGAAACGGCCGTCGGTAATTGACGTCACCCGACCGGTCGCCGGCCGAGGGCGACGCTAGCTGGACTCGATGTCGATGGTCGTGTAGTGCTCGGAGGCCTGCTTCGGCAGCGAGACCTTGCAGGAGCCGTTCTCGAAGGTGGCGACCGCCTCGCTCACGTCGACCGGCGTGGGCAGCGGGATGAGCCGCTCGACGCGGTTCGGCCGCTCGAGGACGACGACCCGTCGTCCCTCCTCCACCCCGGCCGGCCGGTCCGCCGTGACGACCAGGCTCTGCTGGTCGCCGACGACCTCGATCTCGTCCTCGGCGAAGCCGGGGAGGTCGACGAAGACCCAGAGGTCGGCGTCGTTGTCCACGATGTCCACCGACGGGACGCCCACCGGGGGCCCGCCGGTCCCCGGGACGTCCCACTCGGGTCGCTCCGTCGACGGCGTCGTCGGTGGGGCGGTCCGCTGCTGCGGTCCCTCGAAGGGTGATGTGGCCATGGCTGGTGGTCCCTCGTGTGGGTCGTTACGGCGAGGGGCTCGGCTGGCTGCCGAACCCGGCTCCGTACGGCTGGGTCCCGGGGTAACCCTGGTTGGCTCCGAACGGCTGCTCCATCCCGCCGGTCTGGGCCCCCATCCCGTACGTCGTCCCCGCGCCGTAGGGCTGACCGGTCCCGTACTGCTGGCCCCAGCTCTGGAGTCGCGCGAGCGCGTTGTCGATGGACGCCGTGCTCTGCTGGGCCTCCGCGAGCGCCTCCTGGACCTCCGGCTGGCTCACGTAGGCCTGGAGCTCCTGGATGCCCTGCTGGATGGTCTGCTTGGTCGCCTGTCCGACGGGATGGGCGAACGGCGAGCCGCGCAGGATGAGGTTCTTCTGCAGGTGGGCGAGCTCGGCGAGGTCGTCACAGCGCTGGGCGATGCGGACGCGCCCGCGCTCGACGGCCCGCGACTTCGCCCACTCGACGATGGTCTCGAACCGGTCGAGGTCCATCACCGCCTGCTGGACCTCCTGGGGGACGGAGTCGCTGAATCGCTGCCCGACGGCCTGCCCGAGGGTGGACTGCTGGAGCCCCTGGCCGGCCGGTGTCTGCGCCTGATAGCTCGGTTGAACGGTCTGGAATTGCTGACTCATGGATGAGCGAACCCGGCGCGCGTGGCGCTCGGGGTGGCGGGCTACAGCCGCGACGTACGTCGTTATTTTCGCCGTTCGTCACGGCCGGATGGCCTAATCAACGCCTTCGATTTCGAAACCCGACCGTGCTGTCGCCCAACGCGGGATTACCGGCTGCGATGTGGCGGCCGTCCGCTCGCGTCGCGGTCCGGACGGGACCCGCCCACGACGGCTGCCTCACGGCGTGGAACGCCCGAATCCTTCAGCCGCGTGCGAGGGGCCAGCATGGGTCGAATCGGCCGGTAGGCGGGTGCTTCGAGTCGGCGCGCCGACCGGTCGACGCGACGGCCCCGTCAGCTGGCTGGGCCGACCGTCGACGAGGGATCCGTCGGCCCGGGTCGACCACGATTCCTCGGCCGGGTGACCCCGACGACCGTCTCACGGTCGACGCTGAGCGCCTCACGGTTCCGCGCATCGGCGGAATACGGCCGCAGCGGGCGCCGGGTGGCCTCAGCGCTCGATGGAGACGACGACCTCGTGGGCCGCGTCCTCGGCGACGCGGTGCCCGCAGAAGGGACAGAACTCGTAGGTGAGGACGCCCGGCTTGACGTTGTAGCCGCCGGTGTTCTCGCAGTTGAGCCTCGTGGTGGCACCGGGACCGTCCGGCGGCGGCGCGATCATGGGACGGGTAACAGTTCCGTACCGGGACCACGCCGGGATAACGCTTTGCCTACCGCCTGACGGGGGCGCCCTCGCCGTCGCTCCGCGTCGCACCGTTCCGACGGGTCGTCGTCAGGTCAGCAGGAGGACGACGGTGTAGGCCAGGGCCGCGCTCACGAAGGCGACGAACCGGCTCTGGTCGAGCGAGGGCAGCTCCTCCTTGACCACGTTGAGCACGATGGCCCCGGCGAGGAAGCCGAACGTCATCGACAGCGCGAGCCCGGACTCGGCCGCGAGGGCGCCCATCGCGCCGCCGACGAGCGTGCCGCCCGCGAGGAGCCACCGTCCCCACCGGTCGAACGCCGCGCCGTGGTGGCGCCGGAGGCCGGCGTCCGTGGCGACGAGGTGGAGGCCCATGGCGACGGCGTAGAGCGCGAGGCTCGTGACGGTCTCCACCTCCTGGTGGAAGAGCAGGAAGCCGATGACGGCGCTGTAGAGCGCGAAGACGGCGAGGTGGAACCGGTAGACGCCCGTGGCCGTCTCCGTCGGTTCACCCCGTCGCTGGACCACGACGACCTCGACGCCGTAGAACACGACGAAGCCGACCAGCGCCATGAGGTAGACCAGCTGTTCGGCGAGGAGGGCCTCGCCCTGGCGCTCGCCGACCGACAGCGCCGCCTCGCTCACCTCCGGGAGCAGGAGCACGAAGACGTAGGCCACCGACACGCCGCTCGCGGCCGAGAGCCAGCGGCGACGCCGCTCGCCGTCGACCCGGAGCCGCCCGCTGAGGAGGTGGACCACCGCTAGCAGGGCCGTGAACAGCGCCGCCGGGGCCTGGAGCTCGGCCGCCGAGAGCTGGAGGGGCGCTACCTGGACCATGCGACGGGGGCCGGACACCGGGCGGGGGAGGGGTGGCCGACCGAGCGCGGGGTGGGATGGTCGAGCCGGGCGGTTCCGGTCCGGTCCCGACGGGGCATCGGGTCGGTCAGTCCGTCGCCGGGACGATGCAGCGGAACCCCACGTGGTTCGTCGTCGTGTCGATGGGCTCGGGGTACCGCGCCGCCGGCCGGTAGCGGAAGCAGTAGTTGGGCGCGCAGAGGTGCGAGCCGCCCTTCACGACCCTCCGCGGGATGCGTCCCGGGTCGCGAGGGTCGACGCTCGCCTTCCGCGAGGCCCCTCGGGGGTTCGTCGGCGTGCAGCACGCGGGGGTCGCCCCGGCCGTCGGGTCGGCGCTGAACCAGTCGCGGGTCCACTCCCAGACGTTCCCGGCGACGTCGAAGAGCCCGAAACCGTTGGCCGGGAACGCGCCGACGGGGGAGGTGCGCTCGTAGCCGTCGAGCGCGAGGTTCTCGGTCGGGAACGCCCCCTGCCAGGTGTTCGCCATCAGCCGTCCATCGACGAGGTGGTCGTCACCCCAGACGAACCGCTTCCCGTCGAGCCCCCCGCGGGCCGCTCGCTCCCACTGGGCCTCCGTGGGCAGCGCCTTGCCGGCCCACGCGGCGTAGGCCGTCGCGTCCTCGGCGGCGACGTGGACGACGGGGTGGTCGGCCAGCCCCTCGAGGTCGCTCCCCGGCCCGAGCGGGTGTCGCCAGTCCGCGCCGGGGACGTAGTCCCACCACTCGCTCGGGTGCCGGAGGTCGACCGGGCCGTCGGGCGAGGCGAAGACGGCCGAGCCCGGGACCAGGTCGCCGGGGTCCGCCCCGGGGTAGTCGGCGGGGTCGGGGTCCCGCTCCGCGAACGTCGTGTAGCTCGTGTCCTCGACGAAGGCCGCGAACGCGGCGTTGGTCACCGGCGTCTCGTCCATCCAGAACCCGTCGACGGCGACGTCGTGCACCGGTGCCTCCTCCGGGTAGAACTCGTCGGAGCCCATCGCGAAGGTCCCACCCGGGATCCAGACCAGGCCGTCGCCCGGGGGCTCGGTCGGGGCGTCCTCGGCCGGTCGCGTCGTCATCGCCGTGGGCCCGAGGTCACGGGTCCTCCAGTTCGGCCACGATCTCCGCGGCTCGCCGTACGGTCTGCGCCGACGTGACGGCCTCGGTGGCCGCCTTCCCCATCCAGTGGAAGGTCCCGTGGCGGGTGAAGCCCACCCGGTCGATCACCCGCTGCACGACCGCCTTCTCCTCCTCGGTGACCGACGCGAGGTGGACGAGCGGGTGGCCGGGGAGCACCCGCGGGTTGGCCAGGATGCCGATGAGGAGGCCGTCGAAGGGGGCCTCGACGACGTGCTGTTCGCGCTTGAAGTAGTCGGAGATGACGCAGATGCTGTCGCCCTCGTCGACGAGCGGATACGGGCCCCACTTCATCTCGACGATGCCGCCGTGGCTCGCCCGGATCCACTGCTTCTCGTCCTCGGTCGAGAGGACCTTCGTCCAGTCGGCGTACTCGGCCTCGGCGTCGGGGTGCATGTCGTACGCCGCGAGGACGTTCTCGACGGCCTGGATGCCCAGGTCGATGAGCAGCGGCTGGAACCGGTTCGCCTCGCCCATCTCGACCGTGATGACCGGGATGCCGTGCTCCGTCGCGACCCGTCGCATCATCCCCGAGCTGCCCGCCCCCGAGAGGACGAGGGGGATGCCGGCCGCCTCGACGAACGCCGCCAGGTCCGCGTCCGCCATGTCCGCCCGGCCGTGGAAGACGGTCATCCGGTTGCGCGTCGAGGTGTGGAAGTCGAGCCCGAAGTCGCACTTCGAGATGAACCGGTCCCAGATGACCCGCGCCATCCGCGAGGCGGTCGAGCCGCCCTTCGTGCCCGGGAAGGCGCGGTTCAGGTCCTGGTCGTAGATGGGCAGGTAGCGCTGCTCGGCGATGTAGCCGGGCACGTTGAGGACGTGGAGGCAGACGATGGTCCCGTGGAGGTCCGCGGGGTCCCAGCGGTCGGCGACCTCCTGGACGACCTTCACGCCGTTGACCTCGTCGCCGTGCATGGCCGCGGAGACGAACAGGCGCGGGCCGGGGTGCTCGCCGTTGATGATGGTCACCGGCAGCTCGACCGGCCGGCCGAGGTAGGTCTCGCCGACGGGATAGTTCAGGTGTCGCTTCTCGCCCGGGTCGACCTCGGCGTCGTATCTGAACGGTTTGGCCGTTTCGCGGTGGGAACTCATGCGTGAGGAGCCGTTGCCGGGTCGTCGCTCGGGCCCGGTCGGGTGGGGCGAACGGAGGGGCCGTCCGTCCTTTGTTAACACGGAGGAACCCCGGGCTCGGCCGAGCTTACCCGACCACAGGCCGGGCTTATCCCGGAGCTAGCGGTCGCCCCGGCCCCCAGCCCACGGGTGGCTCCGCCGACGCGTCACCGGGGTGGCTCGTCGGACTCGAACTCGAAGAGTCGGTCCAGGCGCCGCTCGAACGCCTCGTCGGTGAGGTCGCCGGCGACGTACGCCGCTTTGGCGTGGTCGACCTCGCGCTCGAACCGCTCGTCCGCGGTCAACGGGTCGACGAAGGCGAGCCGCGCCGACGGTCGCACGATGGGCCCCCACCAGCGCGTGCGCTCGACGGACGACGCCCAGCGGACGACGCGGAGTCGCCGCTCGGTGACGGACGCCTCTAGCGCGGCCGCGGCCGTCCCGACGAGCAACAGCACGACGCCGACCGCCGTGAGGGGGAGCGCGACCAGCAACAGCACGAGCCCGAGGACGCCGACCCCCAGGAGCCCCCACGCGAGGTACCGGGGTCCGCCGCTGAGCCCCACCACGACGGCGATCGAGACCGGTACGACCGCGAGGGCCAGGAAGCCGACGCCGAGGGCGATACTGACGCGTCGACGGGCGACGCGCGCTTCTCCGGTGACGGCGTCACGGACGCGACTCGTCCCCATACGAGACCCCACGTTCCGAACGGCCATAAGCGCGAACCGGAGGGACCGCTCGCCGACCACGAAACCCCCGACGCTGACGCCGTCACTGCATCATGGTCGCCCGGTTGCCGAGGACGAAGCCCAGGAACACCATCAGCACCACGCCGGTGAACGACTCGACGGTCGCCAGGTACTTCGCGATCGCGCCGACGGGGTAGATGTCGCCGTAGCCGACCGTCGTGAACGTCACGACGCTGAAGTAGACGGTGTTGAACAGCACGACCACGGCCCGCGCGGGGTCGACCTCGCCACCCCTGAACGTGTAGAGCAGGCCGCTCGTCGTGTCACGGACGGCCCCCAGGAAGGGGAAGGCCAGCGCGAAGAGGAGGATGACCACGACCGCCAGGAGCAGGACGCGGATGGGGCTGAAGCCGTATCGCGAGGAGAACCGGAGGAGTTCGAAGCGGATGGCGTCCCCGCTCCGGCCGTCACGCCAGGCCAGTCGGCGGCGGACGTCCCGCTCCCGGATGGCGAAGCCGATGGCCACCGACACCAGGCCAGCGGCCAGCGTGCACTCGTAGAGGCTCCGGTAGATCCGCGCTGCGGCGTCGAGCTGGTCCTCGCCCTCGTAGCCCGTCCGGGGGTCGAGCGAGGTCGTCGCGTCGAGACGAGCCCCGGCCAGCTCCGTCCCCGCCAACCGGCAGCCGGCGAGGTCGGCGCCGCGCAGGTCGGCCTCGCGCAGCGTTGCGTCCTCGAGCGACGTTCCCGCGAACGACGCCCCGCGCGCGTCGGCCGAGGAGAGGTCGGCGCGCCGGAGGTCGGCCCGGGTCAGGTCGGCGTCCACCAGCGAGGCGCCGGCGAGGTCCGCCCCCACCAGGGAGCACCCGGCGAACGACGTTCCCGAGAGGTCCAGCCCGGCGAGGTTCGCCCCATCCAACCGCTCCGGCAGCCCGTCGGCATCCCGCTCCGCCCGCATGGCCGACGTCGGTCGGTCGGCTCCCTCGCCGTGCCAGAGACACCGGTCGGTGTCGCCCCAGGTCGGGCGAGCACAGCAGTACGCCCCCGCGAAGGACACGCCCTCCGCCACCGGTTTGGCCGTGCCGCTCCCGTCGCGGCCCTCCCCTTCGACGTTCGGACCGTAGCCGCAGCGCCCGCTCGACCCCATCCCCGAGGAGACGTCGCCCACGACGAAATAGCCGCGTGGCCGCGGTCGATGCTCACCGCGCCGAGCGGTCGCCATCGGCCTCCAGACTCCGGACCAGTCGCGTCTGGAACGCCGCGTTGATGGGGAGCAACAGGGACCAGGTCAGCATGCCCCAGACGGGGTCGACCGCCGCGACGGGGATGGAGACGAGGAACACCACCGGCGAGGCGAGGAATCGGAGCGCCTGCAGCTGGACGGTCCTCGAGGCCAGCCCGGCCTCGATGAGGGACCGACGGGAGGCGTAGCCCCAGACGAGGGTGAGGCTCAGGCCGGTGGCGGCGAGGACGCCCGCGAAGAACATCACGCCGAAGCGGCCCGGGTAGGTGCTGAACAGGTTCGTCGCGTAGGGCACGAACGCCACCCACAGGAGGAAGACGATGTTCAGCCAGATGAGCCCGTGGTCGTGGCGGTCGATGTGGACGAACACGCGGCGATGGAGCGTCCAGTACAGCCCGATGACGAGGAACGCCAGCCCGTACGCCAGGAACGCCTGCCACTCCTCGAGGACGAGCGCCGGGAGGCGCGATGCGGGGGCACCGGGGACGAGGACCGGGACCGCGATCTCGAGGGCCAGCAGGGTGATGGCGATGGCGATGACGCCGTCGGAGAGCGCGAGCAGCCGGTCCGTCTCGTCCGACTCGCGTCGATAGGGGCGGCTCATTCCGAAACGTACGTCGGTCAGAGACAACTCGTTGTCCTCGGGGCGACGCCGGCTGCCGGCCGGGCCGACCACTGTCCACTGGCGACAGCGTGAGGTCGGTTCGTCGCCTAACCCCCCCGCATCATGTCGACAGACGCCCTCCCGATGTGGGTGACCCTGGGCCCGGACGAATCGGTCGTCTGGCGCGGCAAACCGAGTCCGTACCTCGTCAAGTACTGGATCGGCGTCGCCGCGGCCGTGCTCCTGGCCGGGGTGGTCCTGTTGGTGTGGCTCCTGCCGGCCGACTGGTCGTGGCTCGGCTGGCTGGTCGTCGCCGGCGGTCTCGGCCTCGGCGGTTACGCCTACGTCGCCTACCGGAGTGTGTTCTACGTCCTGACGACCGAGAAGGTCTACCGGAAGACGGGACTCGTCCGGACCGACGTCGAGACCGTCCGGCTGGAACGGGTCCAGAACGTCTCGTTCAGCCAGTCGCTGCTCCAGCGCCTGGTCCGCTGCGGCGACCTGACCATCGTCACGGCCGGGTCGGGCACGACCGGGCTGGTCCTGCGGAGCGTGAACCATCCCTCGACCGTCAACGGCCTGGTCACCGACCAGCTCGGCGGGGTGACGGGGGCGACCGCGGGCGTCTGAGCCACTCGGGAAGCACCCGGTCACCGCTCCTTCGCACCGGGGGACTGCTCGAGCGCCGGGCGGTCGTCGGCCGCCGGCGCGACCACGGTGCGCTCGGGGATCGCCGCCTCCCGTCGCGGCGCCCGGGTCACCAGCCGCTCGAGCCACGTCTCCTCGTGCGGGTTCGGCTTGTCGACGACCTCGTACTCCACGAGGACGGCCCCGTCAGCCGTCGCCGAGAGCCGGACGTAGTTCAGCCGGTACGCGGCGTAGAAGACCACGGGCAGGACGCCGACGAGGGGCTCCACCCGGGTGAGCCGCTTGAGCCACGTCCCGGTGTTGACCACCAGCCGGTCGTCCAGCGGGGTGACCGACGCCCGGTGGGTGTGCCCGTAGACGAAGACGGCGACCGACGGGTCCGCCGCGAAGACCTCGCGGGCGCCCTCGAGGTAGGCCGCGTCCGGGGCCCGCGCCGCCCCGGGTTCGAACAGGCCGAACCGCCGGAGCGTCCGCCGGACGTCGCGGGCGAGGAAGAACAGCGGCACCGCGAGCACCGCGAGCACGACGATGAGGACGAGCGTCCCGGCCAGGACGAGGTCGACGAGCCGACCGACCGGGCCGAAGAAGCCGAGGAACGACTGGATGACGTTCATCGGCGCGGTCCAGATCCCCGTCACGTCGAGGGCGTAGGCGACGACGTAGAGGACGCCAACGTTGAACAGCGCCAGGAACGGCACGGAGGCGTAGCGCAGCAGCGGGCTCATCTCCTTGTAGAAGTAGTTGGAGAGCATCCAGTCGGGGATCTGCGTCATCGGCGTCACGGCCTGGATGTCCTTGAGCCAGTTGTATCTCCCCCGCGCCGAGAGCTGGCCGGCCCGGCTGGTGATCTGTCGGTTCACGAAGTAGCCGGGCGGGTTGGCGTACGGGTTCCCGAAGTCGGGGATGGCGTTGTACGGGTCGCGCTGCATCCCGTGCTCGACGTAGACGACGTAGTCGCCGACCTCGCGGGTGAGCGACACCGTCTGCTCGAGCGTGACGTTGTATTCGGCCAGCCGGTCGACGTACGCGTCGTAGGCGGCGAGCTCGTAATCGTGGTTGCCCGGGATGATGGTGATGGGCACGCGCTCGCCCGTCGCGCGGAGCTGGTCGAACAGCTCGGGGTAGGCGTCGAGCAGCGCGTCGAACTTCGCCGGCCCCTCCACCTCGGTGAACTCCCAGAGGCCGAACGCGTCGCCGTTGACGACGAGCTCGGCGTCCTCGTCGCCCGCCTCGAGGTCGCGCAGGAAGCCGAGCAGCTCGTCGAGGAAGTCGACCTGCTCGAGCTGCTCGTCGCCGCCGATGTGCAGGTCGCTGACGAGGTAGGTGACCTCAGGCACGCTCGGCCGCCCGTTCCACCTCGGGCTCCGGACCGGCGGCCCCGGCTCGCCTGCCGAGCTCCCCGGCGACGACGATGAGGAGGCCCATCAACGTCGCCCCGACGACGAGCATGACGACCACGTCCGGGTCCTCGACGTTGGCCGCGCCGACCACCAGCGCCGCCGAGACGTTCCGCTGGGCCGTCCCCAACCCGAGCACCGGTCTGGTCCCGGCGCCGGGGCCGCCCAGGAACCACCCGATGGCCAGCGAGGCGACGATGAGCAGCGCGAACGCGAGCAGGGCCCCCGTCCCGACGACGCCGACCAGCGTCCCGGCGTTGAGCACCAGCATGAGCACCACCAGCAGCACCAGGGCCGTCGTCGAGACCTGGTTCATCGACGGCTGGAGTCGGGCGGCCGTCTCGTCGTACCGAGCCTTCACGAACAGCCCGACCGCCAGCGGCACGAGCATCAGGCCGACGAGGGAACTGGCGATGTCCAGCGGGTTCACCTGGACGCCCGGCAGGAGGACGGGGAGGACGACCGGCACGTAGGCGACCGTCACCACCATCAGGAGCACCATCAGCCCGACCCCGAAGGCGACGTCGACCCTCGCCATCTCCACGAGTTTGGGTAGGAAGGGCGCCCCGGCGGCCGTCGCCAGCAGGACGAGGCCGGTCGATTGAGCCTCGGTGAGGGGGACGACGAGGAGGATGGCGTACGCCACGAGCGGCACGACCACGAAGTTCGCGAGGAGCGCCTTGCCGACCAGCCGCCAGTCCCGCAGCGGGTCGATGATCTGCCCGACCCGCAGGTTCAGCCCCATCGCGAGCATGCTCGTCACGACGAAGACCAGCACCGACAGGGTGGCGAGCGATTCGAGGATGACGGCCATCGACGCTCGGGCCTACCGCTGCAGCAGACCCCGCAGCGCGAACCCGACGACTACGCCGACCACGAGGTAGGGCGCCCAGGCCTCCCAGCGGTCGGTCCGTCGACGGTCGGCGGCCGCCTCGGGGAAGTACTGTTCGAGGACGTCGAAGGCCCGGCGGCCGAACTCCTCGCGCGCCTCCATCGGGCTCATCCGCGACGCCTGTTCGGCGACCGCCCGGGCTCGCTCCTGGGTCGTCTCGAGCATGGCTCCACCAGCCGGCTCCCGGTCGGTTAGTAATGTGCCCGTTGTCCGCGCTAAGTCCGGGATACCCGCCGAAGCCCAGCCGACCGACCCGTCCGGTCGGGCCCGGCTTCCGGGCGGCGGCGGGGCCGAAGCGATCGGACGGGTCGACAGCCCCACCGTCGACAAGCACCGCCACCGGGAGTCACCGGCTCCGCGACCGGGGTCGAGGTACGGTCGGCCCGTGGCCACCCGACTCGACGAGGAGGAGTCACGGCCGTCGTGCGGCTAAGCCGACCTTTCCCGGCCTCGGTCCCTCATAACAAAGGACGATTTCGACCTCATGTGCGGGCATGGGTTCCCGATCGGCGCACGACTTCGAATCCGGGAGCGGTCCGGCTGTGCGCCCCGGGTGCTCCATCCGGTCGCCGAACCGTGACCGGTCGATGGACGAACGTGGGCCCAACGCGGGCTGACGTCACCAACGCCTCGACGCCGACGACCGCCGGTTAACCCCCCCGCGCGAGCCCCGCTCGCCACCCGAACCGACCCCTCATGCGCCTCGTTCAGGTCCTGATCCCGGTGGGCACCCGCGAATCGGTCCTCGCGGTGCTCGACGCCGACGGCATCGACTACGCGGTCTTCGACGAAGTGGGCCGCGGCGACTTCGAGGCGATGGTCCAGTTCCCGGTCCCGCCCAGCGGCGTCGAGACCGTGATGGAGGACCTCGTGGCCGCGGGCGTCGAGCAGGACGCGTACGCCATCGTCCTGCCCACCGAGACGGTCGTCTCCCGCCGGCTCGAGGCCCTCGTCGAGCGGTTCCCCGGCCTGCGCATCTCCCGGGAGGAGCTCCACGCCCGCGCGATGGACCTGGCGCCGGCGAACTCGACCTTCTTCGCCTTCCTCGTCCTCAGCACCGTCATCGCGGCCACGGGGCTGCTCCTCGACTCCGCCGCGACCATCATCGGCGCGATGGTGGTCGCCCCGCTGATGGGGCCGGCCATCTCGGCGAGCGTCGGGACCATCCTCGACGACCAGGACATGGCGGCGCGCGGGGTCTCCCTCCAGGTGACCGGGCTGCTCACCGCCATCGCCACTGCGGCCGTCCTGGGCTGGCTGCTCCAGCGGACCATCCTCATCCCGCCCGGCCTCGACATCCGGACCATCCCCCAGGTGGCCGAGCGAACGAACCCCAACTTCCTCTCGCTCTTCCTCGCCCTGGGCTCCGGACTCGCGGGCGCCATCAGCATCATGCGCGGCGCGGGGTCGGCGCTCGTCGGGGTCGCCATCGCCGTGGCGCTCGTGCCGCCGGCCGTGGGAGAGCGCGGCCGTCCTGTCGAACGGCGACGTCGTCCCCTGCTGCATCTCGACCTTCACCGGGGCGCGCGAGGAGATCGTCATGGGCAACCTGCGCCG
>Ga0209918_1001150_pt1 | contig 14976 bp, 12 predicted proteins | sample SalPonD_shore_MG_FD_185712 | JGI IMG/M metagenome (GOLD analysis project Ga0209918, IMG submission 185712) | Salt pond soil microbial communities from South San Francisco under conditions of wetland restoration - Salt Pond MetaG... | ecosystem: Environmental > Aquatic > Marine > Intertidal zone...
GATCATTTCCCCGGCATTGACGCCAAGGATACTTACACCCAGAATCTTACCGCTCCATTTTCGTGCAAACACTTTAATCCAACCCGTCGTTTCATTTTCTGTGATCGCCCGATCCATTTTATTAAAGGGGAATCGATAACATTTATAATTCACGTTATCCCGCATTAATTGATCTTCCGTCCGTCCCACATGTGCCATTTCAGGATCGGTATAAGTACACCAGGGGACGTTCTTCGTATCAATTTTCGTGGGAATTCGCAACAGCGCATTCGTCACTGCCACCTTAGCCATATGTTCCGACATATGCGTAAACTGATAACGGCCCGTAATATCCCCGCAGGCAAAAATATGCTTTTGAGAAGTTCGACATCGGTCATTCACTTCAATGCCGCCGGGCGAAAAGTTAATACCTGCCGCCTCCGGATTTAATTCATCCACATTGGGACGGCGCCCCGTGGCCATCAGCAAGGCGTCACCCTTCAAAATGTGTTGTTGTCCCTGGTATGAAATATGAAGATTTATGGTTGATTCCGCATTTTCTACTTTCTTCACATTGGCCCCCAGGTAATAGGTCATCCCTTCATCTTCCAACTTTTCACGTAATAACTCGGAAAGTTCCCGGTCATCTTTGGATAAGATACGGCTGATCATATCAACCACTGTCACTTTGGAACCGAATCGGTTAAAGCCCTGGGCCATTTCTGTACCTATGGGACCAGCCCCGATGATGAGCAATTCACCCGGTAATTTATCGAGCTCAAACAGGGAAGCATTCGTTAAATAATCCACCGTTTGAATTCCCTTTATTGGTGGAACAAAGGCACTGCTTCCGGCTGAAATGATAAAGAAGCGGGAAGTAATTAACCTATGTTCTCCGTCGGCACCCTGTATTTCAATCGTATGTGGATCCACGAAACCGGCCCGCCCTTTTTCAATATCGATACCCATATCCCGGTAAATATCCGGCTGGTCGGCCTCTTCGTAAACATCCTGGCGAACCTCCCAAACGTGCTCCATGATTTTTTTAAAATTGATGTCGGGTTTTGTATCAATTAATCCATATTTCCCTGCATTGCGCATTTGATGAACCACGCGGGAAGCCTTAAGTAATGTTTTACTGGGTATACAACCGGTCCATGTACAATCGCCCCCCAAGCGATGGGCTTCAACCAACATGGTTTTGGCTCCAAAGTTTGCCGACATCCCCGAGGCCGTTAACCCCGCTGCACCTCCACCAATAACCACCACGTCATAATCGTAACTCATGCTTCTCGTTTTTAATTTGCCTTCTGATTTTACGTATCGCTGTAAACACGCCGGCCAATATCATACCACACATCAAAATATATATCCACCAGGGGACTCCTTCACCATCAATTATCAGGTATAGATAAGATGAGATAAAAAAGAATATGGAACATATTCCAGGCCATATAATAGATTTCTTCCGGCGATAATTCCTAACGAGCCACCCGATTGAAACCGAGAAGAAAGGTATGGCACCTACATATATGCCACCAAATATTAATGGATTGACACCATATTGCCCCCCCATATTTAAAATCCATTCCCGCAGCAGGTTAATATAATCGATCATACTTCAAAGTTTTTAGTTATCTGCTACATTTATAGAGGGCTTTAAAAAACCAGTGCTCTTGGTCAAGATCAAGGCAAGAGAAATTTTGAAACCGCAGTCCCAATATATCGAGATAAGGATTTCTAAATTTCGATAACGCATGTATTGATCAAAAGAACGATTTCGCAAAGACCTTTTAGAAAAGACTTTGCGAGGTCTTCTATAACTGGAAACGGTTAAAAATAAAAATCAGTGTCATGGATATTCTTTTAAAAAGAACCAGAACTCACTGTTTAATAGATAAACATACTGCCAACTACCTGGTACATCACAAGTTCTTACCTCTCATCTTAATATAATAATGATAATTTTTCATATAGCATTCAGAGATCAGAAGTTTATTTCAAATCTTGCCCTTTTTACTCTTGCTAGGAGTCTGTCGGACTTAAGAAATTTTAACGAAAATTTGTCAGTTTGAGACAGATTTCGGGGTCTTTTGAGGCAAATAGTGGTGCTATTTAACGAAAAAGAGCTCGGAATCTGGCCAAATCCGACGGATTTGCAGTAGATTTAGCTAAGTCCGACAGGCTCCTAGATAAACTTGTTAAATAAAATGGAATGATTTGGATACAGATCATTCCTCCTAATGGGAAAAGCTGTTTAGAGATCATAACCAAAAAAAATACTCATAACTAAATTTACAGGCCTATCAATAAACAAAACCAATCCACCAAGCCGCTGCTTCGCGATGTCAACCTGTACATGATCTTTGGCGTCACTCTGACGGCGGTGATGGGTGTTTCCAGTATAACCCCGGCTTTCCCACAGATGGCCCAGGCGCTGCACGTTTCTACAGAACAGATCGGGCTGTTGATTACGGCCTATACGGTACCTGGAATTTTTCTCACACCCTTTTTGGGTATCATTGCCGACCGATTCGGACGAAAACGTATTCTCATTCCCTCATTGTTGTTATTCGGAATAGCCGGTTCTGCCTGCTTTTTGGCCCGCTCCTTTGTCTGGCTGCTCATACTCCGTTTTTTTCAGGGCATTGGTGGGGCTTCACTGGGCTCCATGAATGTTACCCTGATTGGTGATCTTTATGACGGGAAACGTCGTGCCACTGCCATGGGATATAATTCCAGCGTGTTAAGCGTGGGTACGGCTTCGTACCCTGCCGTTGGTGGCGCGATGGCCGTATTCGGGTGGTATTATCCCTTTCTGCTTCCCATCATTGCCATCCCGATTGGTGCCCTGGTATTATGGAAGCTTAAAAATCCGACTCCTGATAAAGACCTGGATCTAGGAAATTATATCACTAATTTGATTGGTACGTTGAAATCCTGGACCGTAGTTGGTTTATTTTCCGTCAATTTTCTGACATTCATCATGTTGTACGGAGCCATGTTAACGTATTTTCCGGTATTATTGGATCAACGGTTTGGCAAATCGTCCCTGGTTATCGGCTTGATGCTGGCGGCGGCTTCCGTGGTTACGGCTATCAGTTCATCTCAACTCGGGCGGCTTTCAGCTTACATTCATGAACGCCGGTTGATATTGACGGCATCGCTCCTCTACTTGTCTACTTTTCTCTTGCTGAGTTTCATTCACTCGTTCTGGTTGTTAATTATACCGGTTTTATTATTCGGTTTGGGACAGGGACTCAATATTCCGAGTACGTTGAATTTACTCACCTACCAAGCCCCCATGAAATACCGGGCGGCGTTCTTATCCGTTAACTGGACGGTAATACGCGGCGGACAAGCCCTGGGGCCGCTGATTATTGGACTGGCATACAGCTATTTTGGATTATTAGGCGCTTTTTTAACCGGGGCAGGCGCGGCGATATTAATGGTTATTGTAGTGGCTCTTCTTGTACTTGGTTAAGCAACTGTTTAAATCATGCAGCTTTTAACTTGATGAAAATAATTAACTTCCCAAATTTTTAACAGACAAGATTAAGTCAAAAGCTAGTTATAATAATAAATTTTCAGTTGATAAATACACAAAAAACATTAGATAATTATAATGTAATTCGACTTTAGGATTCCAACATTTTCTGTAACTTACTCTTTCAGAATAAAAAAACCCCGAAACGTTTTCCAGTTTCGGGGTCTGATGCTTTAGGTCTCAGCATTTTAGGAGTGACTAGTTGACTAACTAGTAATACTAAACGGTTTCATAAACTTGAAACCATATAAAAAATAATTTGTTCCGATTTTTTTTAAAAAATTTAATTTTAAGTCCTTTTACTTATAAGAGCGTCTTGGGAGCAAGTTGTTACAAAATTTTTTAAAAAAATTTAATTTTTCTGAAAATCTGCCTTAATTTAGCGTATCAAGCTTTTTTAGCAGCGCTAATTCTTTAATTCCTGTCGATTTAAAGTCTGATTCTTAAAAATTTTGGGTTCAGCCCTTCAAAAAATTTATGCTCTAAACCTGATTTTTCCTTAAAGAATTGCGCTGATTTAATGCCAACCTAACTTATCAAGGACTTCGCAAAATGGGTCTTTTGTCCAATATCTGCATTTTCGTGAATTTAAAAACTCATCCCGACCTGTCGAGACTCCGGTTTCAAATTCACTCACCCCGAAAGCATTCGGAATTGACCAAAATCCCTGGTTTTTCAACGCCCTCTTATCAATGAATTAAGCTTAGCATAAATAACAACCTATATGAGCAATGCATGTTTAGAATATTCAAACAAATCACTTAATATTTAGCATGTGGATAAGTAGGCAGATTTCCCGAATTTTCGATTGGATAAAGATTGTTCAAAAAGATCGTTACCGTAAACTGTAATTTTCTACCCACAATAGGGTTTGAGATAACCAGTAATTAAGATCAAATTCATAAATTCTGGTGATTACAATATCGCAACGTGTTGTGCGGTTGGATTAACCGGCTTAAATAAAGGATGTGTATTTATAGTGATTATTATCCTTAGCTTTATGCGCTCAACCGTCGGCTTTCAATGAAATCAATGAAGTTGCGAAAGGTAAACAGGCTGTAGACATAATGTTACCTTTCACTTTTGACCTTTCACTTTTCACTACCGGTTTAAACTGATAGCTGTGGGGCTGAATGCTGAGAGCTATAATAGTCCATGTAACCGCAAAAGGCGTTATTGCAAGGTATCAAAAATACTGGATGATTTTGAAATTATATACATACCGCATTTGGACAAAAGTGGAATTTTGCAAAGTTTACTTTTTGGGATCCATTAAAATATTTCTCCATAAAACTGTCCCCTAAATAGTTGTTAAGATGACCGCAAAATCAAAAACCGTTTTACAAAACTCCGTTTACGAATCCCCCATAGGACCGTTAGAAATAATAATCCGGGATCAGGCCCTTTGTTCTATACATTTTTTAAATGAATCCACAGACGACACCAACTATGTTCCGTTAAATTCAAATATCCGAAAACAGTTGGATGAATATTTTGATCACCAAAGCACTACCTTTGATTTGCCTCTGTCTCCTGAAGGAACTCCATTTCAGCTAAAGGTGTGGAAAGAACTTCAGAATGTACCCTACGGAACAACGATAACCTACGGAGAACTTTCAGAACAAATCGGAGATACTAAAGCAGTACGCGCAGTGGGAAGGGCCAATGGTCAAAATCCGATCCCCATTATCATTCCCTGTCACCGTGTTATCGGACAAAACCAGAAATTAACCGGATATGCGGGGGGTATCGAACGAAAAAAATGGTTGCTCCGTCATGAAGGGGCATTATTATTATAGTATCTGAAATTCCCTGCTCATGAGTGCTGACCACAATTAAAATCATAAAATTTTAGCGGGCTTTGCAAAACCGTGATTTTGTACAAATTCTTCCCCAAAAGTTTTCGGGAGATTTCAAAATCCTCATCTCGACCTGTCGAGACTGCGGTTTTAAAATCACTCACCCCGAAGCATTCGGGATTAACCCAAATCCCTGGATTTGCAAACCCCTTTTTTATTATGGATAAAATTTGTAAAACTCTTTCTGAGGGAATGAATTGTGAGCAATTTGTATTTAAATATTATTAATAGACAGCAAATCATATAGAGATAACTGATACATTCATCAATTATCAAAACCAAATCAAATTCCGATGAAAAAATATATATGTCTTATACTTGTTCTGCTTTCCATTTTTGGTATTCAAAATATTGCCCATGCCCAAAGTGATGGCATTGGTATCGGGGCCATCATCAATGCTCCCACAGGTCTTAGTATCAAAGGCTGGATAAATGAAACGCAAGCGATAGATGGTGCTCTTACCTTTCATGTCGGCGACAATTTTTCTGAAGTGTACATGCACTCCGATTACCTGTTTCATGTAACCAATTCATTGGATGTTCAATCAGGGGCACTGCGCTTCTATTACGGGGGCGGAGTCCGATTCATCTGGTCACATTTTTCAAATCGCTTTACGAACCAGGATGATTTCCAGATCGGTGCTCGTGGACCTATTGGGCTGGATTATGGTCTGGATTCTGCCAATATTGATATTTTTATGGAACTGGCCCCCACCCTGAATGTACAGGAAGATCTTTATTTCGGATTTGAGGGCGGCCTTGGTTTCCGCTATTTCCTTGATTAACCCGGATTATTCACGAGTAGATGAAAAATAACACATTAAATTATTGAGAATATTCTATTTGCTGGAAACTATCTATAGCCCAGATTTGGATACTGGTGAATACGCTGCGAAATTTGCTGCTGTCCCGATCCCGAACACTTTCGGGGCGGGATTGTCCACCACCAAATTTCTTGGTGAATAATCCGGGTTTAATATCAACAATACGTATTCAATTTTCCGGTAAATTCATTTTATTTTATTTGCTTGCCTGACAAATGAAATTTCTGTTTGAAATGAGTTATATTTGGGTTCCATTTTAATTTTATACGGAATATCGCAGATATATGAGCAAAGCACTGGATAAAAAGGTTAAAGAACTGCACCTCAATAAAATTAAACGCCATATTTTTCTCTGTGCAGATCAGACCAAACCCAAATGCTGCAACCGAAAATTCAGCCTGAAAGCATGGAAATTTCTTAAAAAAAGACTGAAAGAATTGGGCTTGGATGGCGCGGGTGGCGTTTATCGTACCAAGGCAAATTGTCTCAGAGTTTGTACACAAGGCCCCATTGCGGTTGTCTACCCGGAAGGCATCTGGTATCACTCGTGCACGCCCCCGGTGCTCGAACGCATCATACAGGAACACCTGATTGGAGGTCAGCCGGTTGAAGATTATATGATCCTGGATGCGGCCGTATTTGAAAATCCCGATTCCACTGAACAGAAAGCGAAATCCTAAACCAGATATTTCACACTAATTTAAGTAAATTACCATCACCTTAAGGTATATAATGAGTTATAAGAGGGCTTTGAAATACCGGGAAATATTTCGACTTCGCTCCGCTGCGCTCAATATGACGTTCCGAACGCTTTCAATATGACGTTCCGAACGCTTTCGGAAACGCAATGAGGAGGGACGACGAATGAAGTCGAAGACTCGTTGGTAGTTTTGCAAAGCCCTCTTATAATTATTTTCAGGGTTGAAAATAATTAACAAGTTGTTGAGTGTTGCGCTCCGAGCGAAGCGATTCCCACGAAGTGAAATTATCCGGCTTAATCCATTACTAAATTTTAAGAAGGAGTTATATTGGCCAATCTACCCGATCTTGTTGATATTCAGGAAGCTCATCACCGTATAAAAAAATATATCCATAAAACCCCGGTAATGACTAGTCGTCAGTTGAATGAACGGGTTGAAGCGGAGGTATTTTTTAAATGTGAAAATTTCCAGCGGGTGGGGGCTTTTAAGTTCCGGGGTGGTTCCAATGCAATTTTTTCACTGACCGAAGCCGAAGCACAGCGCGGTGTAACCACCCACTCTTCCGGTAATCATGCCCAGGCTATTGCCCTGGCGGCCAATATGCGCGGTATTCGAGCGATTATTGTGATGCCGGAAAACGCTCCAAAAGTTAAAGTCAATGCGGTAAAAGGATATGGTGCCGAAATTCGATTCTGTGAACCCACACTGGAGGCCCGGGAAGCCACCGCAAAGCAGGTCATCGAAGAATCCGGGGCTGTATTTATCCATCCATACAACGATCGACGAATTATTGCCGGACAGGGAACCGCCGCATTGGAATTCTTCCAGCAACAACCTGATCTGAATGTGATTATGGCTCCCATTGGCGGGGGTGGATTAATGAGCGGGACCGCCGTTGCAGCGAAAAAACTAAGCGGTGATACTTTAGCAATAGGAGTTGAACCCGAAGCTGCTGATGATGCTTATCAATCTTTTAAACAGGGAAAACTCATTCCGGTTCAGCATCCCGATACGGTGGCCGATGGGCTTCGCACTTCGCTCGGAGAACTCACCTTTCAAACGATCCGCAAATATGTAGATGATATTGTAACAGTCAGTGAATCAACGATCATACAGGCTATGCGTTTTATTTGGGAGCGAATGAAAATTATAGTTGAACCCTCCTCTGCCGTTCCACTTGCAGCTTTATTTGAAAAGAAACTGGAAGTCGAAAACAAAAAAATCGGGATCATTCTTTCAGGCGGGAATGTTGATCTTGAATCGTTGCCCTGGCTGTAAATAGAGAACTTTGATATCATTCCGAACAAATGTGCCTGTCCCACTCCCGAATCCTTTCGGGGCGGGGAGGGATCTATTCGATAGACCTTTCGAATCCTATTTACGGGAATGAGAAAGCTCACCGTCGTCTGATGGGGCATTACGGTAATTCCCCGCACTATTGGTTAATTCGGGCAGAAATAGAGTATGAAGCCTGGTTCTCGAGGGTAGGTCTCTCACCTTGCAGGCAAGGGTTCGAGATGTATGGAAATAGGTTTCTCCTCCCCTTCGGTCGTCGAAATGACATTACTAATTAACCTTGATCATTCGAGTGTTAACCGAACTAAAATTTATAAATAAAAAAACTTGCCCGGTCAATAAACCGGACAAGCCTCAGCAGAGCTGATTATGGATCAACCATCCTTGTGCTTCTTGAAATAGTTAATTTGTCCACCGGCCAGCATTATTTCCTGTTGACGGCTACTCAGAGAGTGTTTAGCCGAGAATGTTTTTCCCTTGGTAACGTTGGTCACCGTCACTTCACTCCCTTCGCTGACCTGATCTCTTACGTTTTCAACTTTCAGCACATCACCCTGATCAATATCATCGTAATCGGCATCGCTGGCGAATTCGAGGGGCAAAATGCCAAAGTTCACCAGGTTTTGCCAGCCGATTCGGGCATAACTCTTAGCAATTACCGCTTTTTGTCCCAGGTATTGCGGGGCTATTGCGGCATGCTCGCGGCTGGATCCCTGAGCATAATTCTCACCGGCTACGACCACGTGACCGCCATTCTCTTCCTGAGATTGTTTTGCGCGGTCATAAAAGTTCTCGTCAACAATGGAAAAAGCGAACTTGCTGATTTCGGGAATGTTACTCCGGTAGGGCAATACTTCGGCGCCGGCTCGCAGGATTTCATCAGTCGAAATATTATCATCCATTTTTAATAGCACCGGAACTTCGAAATCGTCCAACGGATCGAAATCGGGAAGAGATACAATATTAGGGCCTTTTTCGAGCTCTGTATCTTCGCCATTTTCCCCGGGAGCAATTAACATTTCTTTGTTGATAATCAGCTCATTGGGTTCCTGGTAATGAGGATAACGCATACCGAAAATCTCTTCCATATCGCGCGGATCCGTAATCTTGCCGGTCAGTGCTGAAGCTGCAGCAGTTTCTGGACTGCAGAGATACACGGCGTCTTCCCTGGTTCCGGAACGTCCCGGGAAATTGCGTGGCACGGTACGCAGACTAATACGACCGGTAGCCGGGGCTTGTCCCATACCGATGCAACCGTTACATCCGGCCTGGTGAAAACGGGCCCCCGCCTGAATAAGCTGCATCAACGAACCGTCTTCCGCCAGGTTCTCGATAACTTGTCGGGAAGTCGGGTTGATATCGAAAGAAATTTGTTCCGGGATACGGCGTCCTTTCACCATCTGAGCCGGGACCCAAAAATCGTGAATGCCCGGGTTGGCCGAAGAACCAATATATGTTTGGTAAATATCCTGTCCTTCCACTTCACGAACCGGAACCACATTACCGGGACTGCTGGGTTTGGCAATCAGGGGAACGATTTCAGATAAATCAATTTCTTCGTGCATATCATAGCTGGCGCCTTCATCGGCTTTTAATTCCATCCATTGATCTTCGCGCCCCTGAATTCTCATAAATCTCCGGGTCTCATCATCAGAAGGGAAAACCGTGGTCGTGGCTCCCATTTCGGTACCCATATTGGCGATCACATGGCGGTCCATCGTCGATAACTCATTCAAACCGGGACCATAATATTCTATAATGGTACCTACGCAACCTTTGACATCGTAACGTCGCAACATTTCAAGCACAACGTCTTTGGCACTTACCCAGTCAGGTAATTTGCCGGCAAGTTTTACGCCGAGCACTTTCGGCATTTTCAGATACATCGGCTCGCCGGCGATGGAAAAAGCGACATCAAGTCCACCGGCTCCAAAAGAAAGCATCCCCATACAACCGGATGCCGGCGTATGACTGTCGGAACCTGCCATCGACTTACCCGGTTTGGCAAATCGTTCGGTATGGATGGGATGACTAACGCCATTACCCGGCCGGCTGTACCAGATACCAAAACGCTGGGCAGCAGAACGGAGAAACAGGTGATCATCCGGGTTCTTATAATCCGTTTGTAATAAATTGTGATCTACATATTGACACGACAACTCGGTTTGTGCCCGGTGCAATCCCATAGCTTCCAATTCAAGCATCACCAGTGTTCCCGTAGCGTCCTGTGTCAGGGTTTGATCAATTTTCAACCCAATCTCTGATCCCGGCTCCATCTTACCTTTCACCAGGTGACTCTTAATCAATTTCTGTGCAACATTTAATGGCTTACTCATGGACTCACTTATCCTTCTTCCTTAGAAATTGTTTACTAGAGGGCTTTACCAAACCATTCTTTAATCCAAATTCTTCCCGAAAGTTTTCGGGAGATTTCAAAATCCTCACGTATTGCTAATTTGCTGCAGTTTTGAAATCACTCAGACTTTGACTTGGACTAAAATATCCGGTTTCTCAAAGCCCACTAGTCATTATTCGTAAATATTTTACTTAACCTATTTATTAAAAAGGATATCTCATCCAAATCGTTTCATTTATTCGATTAGCCTAACAATGAATATGGCAACTCTTTAAATTTTGTTGATAGTCAGGTTCAAAAAATGAAATGCGCGAAATATTCTGATACTTAACCTTTTCGCCTGGAAAACTGAGGCTAACCATTTGTAAGACTTCCATTTTGATAAATTGGGTATTGGTTTACTTCGGTTCTTTTACTATTATGAAATAAAGAATACCCTCAAGTCTTAAATTCATTCACTAAACTAAGTCAGAGATAACAACTACATCCGCAGCGTTACGGTCTCCATCATAATTTACATTCTTTCAGGTGAGTTTTAGAAATTTGTAACACTGACTTTATTGGATATCATTACTAACTCACTATCTGAAAAATAATTGGGGGTAATGATTCTACATATTCAATGTGTTAACAGGCGGGTGATATTAAACTCTGCGTGAATAAAATAGGCAATAAGACTGTAAAGGGGAAAATATATGAGGATGACTCCGTGGAGAAATAGTCATCCAATACGAAACGCTATTTAATGTAAAAAATCAGAGGTTATTATGATTCGTCATGTGGTGATGTGGAAATTAAAGGATGAAGCTGAAGGAGCTGAAAAATCAAAAAACGCTGAAAAAATCAAACTCATCCTGGAAGGTTTGAAAACTAAAATTGATGAATTGAAAGCCGTTGAAGTGGGAATCAATATCAATGAAGAGGATGATCAGGCCTACGATGTAGTGTTACTGGCGGACTTTGAAAGTGAAATGAACTTTATCTTGTACAAAAGAAATCCCAATCACCAAAAAGCGGCAAGTTTTATTCATGATGTGGTAGAGAATTATAAAGTAATTGATTATAAAATGGATATCTGATGCTAACCCGGATATTTCACATAAAATTATACTTTAATGAATTAACTGATTGATGGATTTGATGATTAAGTACAGACAGAAAATAATAACAGTCAGTTATAATCTCACAGGTAAAGTAAAGTTAGAAGAGATCCTGGTGAGAAAGGAGGATTAAAACTTTTCTGCCTGCATTGCGTATACATCCTAAAAACAAGATTAATATAGATTAGGAATAATATTATGACAGGTCGAGGATCAAGCGGAAATGTTATCGCAGCATTAGCCAGTTTTTTTATTCCCGGGTTGGGACAACTTCTACAGGGCAGACTTTTTAAAGCCGCACTCCAATTCGTATTAGCCGCGGCGTTATGGATTATTTGGATGGGTTGGCTTATTCATCTCTGGTCCATTTTGGATGCGGCCACTTTTAAAGGGTAGAAACGTTTGGCACGGTAACCACTGATAATCATTTTAATATTTCTGTACGTAAAATGATTGGGAATTTATTTAATTTTACAGCTTTATTATTTTAAAATATCCATGATAAGTCACTTTCTATAAGTCTTGTTTCATTTTCAAAGGTACAGGTAACGTGATCAGATCAAGCTATCCATTTTCATGTGACTAACAGATATCTACCATGTCTTCTGACTTTTCGGATAGATTGAAGTTATTTGATAAAATCGATAAAAATGAATTTCCATATACATGCATTATCAAATTGCGAAAAAGGAGACGCTCAATGAATCTGTTCATCGAATCTTTCGTGAGGAACTTGGGCAAACCGCAAAAGAGTTAAATCCGCCTTTTAAAGATCTTCCTGTTGCACTTCATAACGCCCGGAAGAGCTTTAAAAAACAGCGTGCATTGGTTCGCTTGATACGTTCTGTTATTGGCAAAGAAAAGTTCCAGGATATTAACTATACCTTACGCGATTTGGGTCGTCGCCTATCTGCCAAACGAGATGCGCATGTGTTGATCGAAACAATCCATACCCTGTTGGAGGGGACAGAAACATCTCAATACCAACCCATAATCAACACACTGCAAAGATTGAAAGCCAATCATGAAGAAGTTGATGCAGATTTCCTACAGACCTTGCAGGAAATGATCGATACGATAAATGATTTAAAAACTTCTATTACTGATCTTCCGAAGATTCCGAATTCTTTTGATAGCTTGCGACCGGGAATTGTACGAGTTTATGAACAAGGGCAATCAGCCCGGAAAACCGCACAGGAAAACCGGGGAAGTGAACATTACCATGAATGGCGCAAACAAACCAAATATTTATGGCACCAGTTTCAATTGCTAAACCCCCTCTGGCCTGAAATGATGACTGTATGGGCTGATGAAGTCCATCATTTATCCGATTTTCTCAGTAAGGAACATGATTTGGCAGTTTTTCTTACCTACACTGAATATCACGATTTTTATAAACTTTACCCGCAAGCGATGCAACTCTTGAGCTCGAGGATAAAATCGCAAAGGCAAGAACTCAGGGAAAAAGCCCATACACTTGGAGCCCGCATCTATGCTGAGGAGGGACAAGCCTACGGGAATCGACTAGAGGTTTATTGGAAAACACTTTATCCACAAACAGGCAAGTGAAAGCATCTTTATGAGTGATGAGCCTCAACATCTTCCCATCGATGGTACTTTAGATCTTCATACCTTTCGCCCGCAGGACCTGAATACCCTGATCCCCGATTATATTGAGGAATGCCGAAAAAAAGAAATCTACCAGATTCGTATTATCCACGGCAAAGGTACGGGCACGCTTCGGCGAACTGTTCGCGCTATTCTGGATCGTCTGCCTGAAGTTGAGCACTACCGGCTGGCCGGGGATCGTAGTGGCTGGGGAGCTACGCTGGTTGATCTGAAAAAATAATGATATCACATCTTTATCTACTTTAAAATGATCATATATTCATTTTTTATACATTATAAAAAGCATTAATTTGCTTCTGCTGGGTCAAAACTCCATAGAGGGCTTTGCAAAATCAGGGATTTTGTATAAAGTCAAAGCCTGAGTGATTTCAAAACCGCAGCGTATAAGTAATACGCGAGGATTTTGAAATCACGAAAATGCTGAATTTGTACAAAAGCACGGTTTTGCAAAGTCCTCTCCATATTTATCATCGGCAAAGTCTGTAACCAAGTCAAAGAATGGTTAACCTAAACGCTTAAAAAAATTCTATCTCTACCGGAATCTATGCAATCCTTATTTACCCGTAAGAAATATATTAATCCGTTGTCAATCTTATTTATCCTGGGCCTTTTCACCTTGTTACCCAATATCGGAAAAGCCCAGGATTCGTTGGTTCATGCCCTGAACTATAATATCAACCGGACGCAAAAGCGACCTATTCCCTATCCTGTGATTCCTTCTCCTCAATTCCGTCAAGCCGTGGAAAACGGAACCCGAACCCAAACAGATCAACCCGGTAATGCTTACTGGATGAACAAAGCAACTTATCAAATTCAGGCTACTCTTTCTCCATCAACCAATAAATTACGTGGCGAAGAAACGATAACTTATGCCAATCAATCGCCCGATACACTGCGGCGACTGGTTGTTCACCTGCGGCAGAATTTTTACAAAAAAGGCAACATCCGAAACCGCACCACCGATATTACCGGAGGCATACACCTTTCAACCGTTAATATTGATGGGCAATCTTTGATCGAATACAACCGGCTGGGGCGTAAAACCGGGTATATGGTTGATCGTACGGTAATGTATATTCGCCCTGAACATCCGCTGGCTCCCGGTAAACAGATTGAGCTTCATTTTGCATGGAATTTTACTATTCCCAAAGAACACGGCTCCCGGATGGGACAAGACAGTGAAGTTTACTTCCTGGGCTATTGGTACCCGCAGATGGCAGTATATGATGACATCCGTGGCTGGAACGACCAACCCTATATGGGAGATGGCGAATTTTATATGGATTATGCTGATTTTGACGTTCAGCTCACAGTGCCCCAGGGATGGTTGATCGCTTCCACCGGAAAGCTCCAAAATCCGGAAGACCTATTAACCCCTTTGGTACAAAAACGTCTGCAAAAAGCGATCACATCAGATTCAACCATAACAATCGTAAACAAGAATGAGCGGGAAGCGGGAACTTCCACCCAAAAATCAGAGTCTGGCAATTTAACCTGGCACTATACAGCTGACAAAGTACGGGATTTCGCTTTTGGGGCTTCGCCTAAATACGTATGGGATGCCACTTCGGCACGGGTAAACACGGGTAAAACCAGTATGATTTACACCTTCTACCGTCCCGGAAATCCAGCATGGAAACGATCGGCCGAGTTTACCAAATACGCAATCGAAAACATGTCAAAAT
>Ga0209918_1001156_pt1 | contig 14904 bp, 14 predicted proteins | sample SalPonD_shore_MG_FD_185712 | JGI IMG/M metagenome (GOLD analysis project Ga0209918, IMG submission 185712) | Salt pond soil microbial communities from South San Francisco under conditions of wetland restoration - Salt Pond MetaG... | ecosystem: Environmental > Aquatic > Marine > Intertidal zone...
TTATGGAGATCGGTGGCGGATAGAGATAAATTATCGAGAAGGCAACCCCTTTATCATGTATTCAACCAGCGCTGACCCGAATGTTCGGAATTTCTATTTTGTCCTCAGCTTGGTGCTGTTTAACTTCTGGATAATTGCGAATTTACTTCTCCATAAAACACGGTATTGGTTAGCAAAAGAGCCAAAAGCGTATTATAAAGAAGACTTAAAGCGTGTCTTGTTGAGTGCATTTCACTATTTTATGAATACTGGTCCGCCCCTCCCAAAATTTTGTCGAACAAAAAAATTAATAGGAGAGGGGTGTATTATTATTTAGTCAAGTACTGATTTATAGAGAAAAAAGAATTAATTATCTTTTTTAAAAGGGATTGCTATTTTATAATAATTATACCTCTTTAATCCTAGATACCAAAAATAAATATTATTTAAATTCCATACATTTTTTTATATAGTTATATCATAAACTTCATAAAATTTTATAAACTTCATTCCATAATTATGAAATTAAAATTAATCCCGCTTAAAAAATCGGTTATTTTGGGAGATAAATTACCCATACAAGCGATTTTCAACTTTGAGGAACAAACAGATTTATTTTGGAGCGGGATTCGTTTACTTACATCCCCGCCTTGTAGTAAAAATCTGCAAATTGCTAAACAAGAGATTTTCTCTAAAGGTCTTTTTGAACCCGGAGAATATATTAGGGAAAAAGCAATCACGATTAAAAATAATGTAGTTCCAACAATAGAGAAGCGAAATTTGGACTACAGAATTGAATTATTATTAAGAACACCAAATCCAGTTAATCCAGATGAAGATATTATTATTAAAAAAAATGAAAACATTAAAATTAAGTCTAAAAAAACAGACACTAAGAAAAAACTTAGTCCTCTCTCATTCTCAATTTCTGGATTGAATGTTAATTTAAGTAAAGATGTATTTAAGCCAGGAGAAACTATAAAAATAAATTACACTTCAGAAGGATTAAGAGAAATTGAATTTAGACTCCTTCAAGAAGCAAATTTAATTTGTCATTGTGAACAATACGGAAAAAATTGTCAACAAGTTGAAAATTTACCTCCAGCGATTGCGGGGGATGTGAAGACAAAATCAAATACAGAACAAGGATATCTTCTGTTGAAAGTGCCCGAAGTTGCGGAACCAAGTCACAACTATTTATGGGAGCCTTCTGAAAAAGAGCACTGGGGTGTAAAATATGGAGATTATTCTAAATGGTCCTTATTAGTAATCGGAAGAAAAATGTCAGGAAAAGAACCTATAAAATTTGATTTACCAATAACTATCAGTTCTGTAATTGTAGAAGAGGAAGAAGCTGAAGCTGATTTATTTTCAGGAAGTCCATCTGAAGCTCCCTCTGTTTTTGAGAGTATGTCATCTAAATTGAAAAAAGATTTTCAAATAGACTCAATTGACTTAGTAAGTGCAAAGGAGCATGAGATAAAAAAATATAAAATATTGATTAAAAATAATTCAAGTGAAGATCTTGAAGGTGCCACTATAAAATTAACCGGGCTTCAAGAAGGATTGTTTGAAACCGCCCCCTATTTATTTGGATTTAATAAATGGATAAGTGGCCAAGAAACTGAGATTAGATATGAAACAAAGCAGGAAATCACGGCTCTTGTCGCAAATATAGAAGATAATTCTCAAAAGAAAATTAGACTTCAAAAACCTATTAATTAAATTCTTGTGATTAATAATTTAACACACTAATTTTCATCTAAATAATATTGTTTATTATAAGTAAAGATTAAAATATGAAATCTAGGACTTCTGCTATTAAAATAAATGGTTTAATTCCCGATTAGAATATGATGTAATTTTGTAAACAGAAGAAATTTATTTCTCTATTCTCTATAATAACTATGTCGCAGAAGATAGATAAAGCTTTAATGTATTCTTATTATCTAGAAGATCCTAAAATTCAATCTATTGAGCGAAAATTGGATCAAATTAAAGTCCAATATTTTTATTTTGATAAGAGTTTGGAAATTTCAACTAAATCACATGAAGTTTTAAATGGGTGTTTATTAGAAGGCGCTACTAAACTCATATATGAAAGAGAATCTTATGATTTTACCCAGTTCGATTTCTTTTTTTTACCTCCTGAAAAAAAATTAAGAATAAAAATAAATACAGATTCCCATAAAGAAAATAAAATCTGTTTAGTTTATAGTGAAATCAAAAAGAAAAGAAAAGTGGAGTTTGAATTTAAGCATTTTGACTTAAACAATTTTATTTCCAGAGGCGAATTATCTTCATCGGATAGAATTGCAACTTATAGAACTGTCTGGACCGCAATTAAGAATGGATATTATATGTCGGGATTTACAAATATCCCTAATAAGGCTTTAAAACAAGGAGTTTTAACTAGTGTGAATCTTGTGGAGAATAAATCCGGGGAATTAGAAATATATCCTCATATACATCCAGGATTTCCAGAAGTTTATATTTACTGTATATCCAATGAGAAAGTAGCAATAACTCAGTACTTAATTAATGAAAATGGTTTTTCTATTTGCCGGGATCTAAGAGACGGGGATGGACTTTTTTTTCCAGGTAATTATGGACATGTAAATTTTGCTAAGCCTGTATATAAAGAATTAGAATTTTGTATGTATATGTGGATAATTCCAACTTTAGGACTAAAAGATAATATTAAACCAATAACTCTTAGAATCTAATTAAGCTGAATTGGTCACTAAATTTCTACGATACAAATTTTCTAAAATCATTTTTAAGTTTTCTTCAAATGTATCCAATATTCCTTCTGAACTTATTGCAATTGTATATTTCCAGTCAATATTATTAAATCGTCCATAATCTATTTCTTTTAAAAATTGCTTAGAATCAAATTTTTCTGGTAAATCCTGTTTATTAAAAGTGATAATTTTAGCTATATTATTAAAAGATTCTATGTCAAAATAGCTAAGTAATTCTTTCCAAGAATTTAAATTTCTATGATGTGCTTCTTTTTGAGAATCTACAACAAAAATAATACCATCAACGGCTCTCAATACTGTGGGGCGAGTGACTAGATAAAAATCTTGTCCAGTCGTGGTATAGAGATATATTTTTAAAGCCCATTTGTCATTTTGAAAAGAAATTGTCCCAAAATCAAAATAAAGGGTTCTCCCTATAGAACTTTCGATACTTTTTACATTTTCTTTTTTTCCAAAATGATTAAAAAGTGCTTTTAATGTTGTTGTTTTTCCCGACATCGCTGGCCCGTAGAAAACCATCTTGATTTGGATATTTTTCTCAAATTGATTGATTATCATTTTACATATATTTGATATTTTATAATAGATTTTTACTAATCTATAAAAATCCCACTTAATCAGATTAAAATAAAATTGTGACACGTAATTAAAAAATGTCACAAATGTGGAATGAATTTGACAAAATTTTGATTACGCGTGCGTTTATACGTAATAAATTTGACATCAAAATTATCTTTTAGTTGTCTTCTTTTTACTTTGTCATTTTTCAGTACGTATCGTAGAGAAGGAATGCTTTTGTCATGAACGATCTCATTTAGAGAACACGGCATTCCCAAAAATCGTTGTGCTATTATTTTCTGCTTAGTAATTGGATTTAAATTCTCTTTAATAATCGATGTTATGAATTAACATTACATTATAAAGAGAAGTGCGTTTATGAATAAAATCAAGAAAGAAAAAATTGAAAAATGTAAAGAAGCGAAGGAATTATATTATAATAAAGGACTCTCTATCACCGATCTGGCGAATAAATACGGAAGATCTGAGAGAACGATATATCGTTGGCTAAACACATCATCCGAAGCGTCTTACTCGAATGATCGTGCTCCAAAAAGAACATATCGGCGGAAAAGGACATATCCGAAAGAAATTTTTAATCGTATTATAGAACTTAAACAAGAATTACCTCAACGAAGTGCTCCAATGATACTGAGACGATTACAAATGGAATATCCTAAAAGCTCTCCCTCGCTCTCTACAATCCAAAAATTTATTCGAGAACAGGGCTTAGTATATCGTCCAAAGATTCACGCTCAAGGATATATGAAATTCCAGCGAGAACTCCCCAATGATCTATGGCAGATAGATATTGCGGGCGTTCAAACGGTAGGTCATTTAAAGCAAGTCTATCTCATAGCACTTATTGATGATTGTTCTCGTTTTGTTCCCGGGGCAGAATATTTTCGTACGCAGAAAGGAACCAATGCATTGAAGGTGATCCGTGATGCGGTGCTTGCATATGGAAGACCAAATGAAATTCTTGCAGATAATGGTACGCAATTCAAAAATGTTCTCGGTGAGTTAGGAACCAAGTATACTCGTCTTCTCGAGAGTTTGGATATTACCCCTATTTTTGCCCGACCACGCCATCCTCAGACAAAAGGAAAGGTAGAACGGTTCTTTCAAACTGTGATCCAGATGTATCTAATAGAAGCACGCCATAGTATTAAAACTCAACCAAAATTGTCTTTAATGGAGTTTAATACAAATTTTCAGAAGTGGGTGAAATGGTATAATACACAAAAGCCACATAATTCTCTTTCTCATAAATCAACTCCAGAAAAGATGTATTTTGGGACTCCCCATCGAATATACCATCCCCTACATACTCATGTAAATTGGGATAAATGGCTCCAAGAAACGCAACAGAGAAAGGTTACTAAATATAACACTATCTCATATAAAAGTCAAGAGTTTAAGATCCCTCCCGGATATGTGAGAGCAAAAGTAGATGTGATTGAATATGAAGAGAAGCTGGAGATTTATCATAATGATCAGTTATTAATCATCCATCCCTATAATGTGGCTTATTTCTCAAAGAAATCTGGCCATAGCACCCGTCGTATTCGCAAAAATGGGACCATCTCATATAAGGGGAAATCTTATAGTATCGATTATAAATTAGGCGGAAAAAGAGTAGAGGTCCAAGAGTCCAACAATGGGCGTGAACTCTTGGTGTACCTCGATGGAATTTTGATAGATAACCTAAAATTATCATAATCCCGCAAAAATAAAACATATTTTTTTTTATTTAATCTTGGTTATTAATGACAAAATATGAAGACAAATAGAAAAGTACTGACACTTTTTGACAAAAATTGATTCCACCAACCCCTGACAAAAATATATTACATATAACAATAAAATAAAAAAAATAAAAAAAAATAAAAATTTAGTTAATTATACTTCTCTCCATTTCTTACGCAAATAATAGATTCCAGCTATTAATGCAGGAATACCCAATACAATTATTATCCAAAATGCTGACCACAATATCTTTTGAATCCAGTACACATATGGAATAGTTCCAATCGGTGTCCAAAGATTTCCTTCAATGGTGATGATTATTAAAAATGCTATAAAGACAAAAAATCCAAAAACTCCGCTAGCAGCGCCTCCCTTGTCTTTTATTTTCTCTTCTCTCCTCTCTCTTTCTCTAAATTCCTTTTTCTCTGATTCTTCAAGCAGACTCCACCAAACTCCCCATGTAATAGCCATATAAGCAATAGTGGGGAGTATAACGATTAAAAACTCCCATAAGGCTACCGTTAAAAACCATAGAATAATATCTCCTATTGAAAAAAGCCCTATGTTCCATGCACCCCCACCGCCGATTGCTGATCTCTCGATTACAAGAAAAAGGGTTAAAATTATACCTATGATTGCCCCGATTATTCCGAGTATAAATACGATTCCAACTTTCCAATGTTTTTTCAGCATTAGTTTAATAAAGGTCCAATCTTCTTTTTCGATTTCGCTCATTTTATTCACTTATTATATTTTTTTTAAATTATTTAAGATTTATTATAATACATTATGCATTAAATTATCTTTGATAAAAAAAAATTAATCATTAAAAAGAAAAGTGGAGTCCGAATTTTGAGTATATAGATCTATAGAGATATGAAAAAATAAAATCATTGGAAAATTAAAGAATCAGTTTCTATTTTGTAAGGAATTTTATTTCTTAGAATAAGTAATTCGATTTCTCTTCGTAAAATTCCGGGTTCAAGCGAGATATTTTGTACCTTTTCCAATAGTTTAGATAATTCATCGAATGATATCGAATCATATTTTTTAGATATTTCATCTAATGCCTTTAATATTCGAGTTTGATTGAGTAAAGACTCCGAATTAGAAATTAATTGGTATAATTTATGAGTTAATGAATAGTCAAACTCCCCTTTTTGTTCGATTTCCTTTAGTTTATATAAAATATTCAGAGCGTCTATATATTTTTCTTCAGCCATTAGATCTTGAGCTTTACCTAAACGCTCAAAAAATTCTTCAGAATCCATTTTTAGTCTATTAATTTCTTGTTATTTTTGTAATGAATAATTATGCGTAACTCAAGACTTTATATTTTTATAATATTAATTAAATCATAAAATATATTGATATAAATAACTATTTTGAATAAACATTCCATATAATATAAATAAAAGATTTAAAGTGTTGGTTAATTTAATTTAATTAAATAATAAAAAGTTGTGATTTAAATTGGTAAATAAAGAAAAAGTAAAAGAAGTTATTGATAAAATAAGACCCTCTTTACAGCGAGATGGTGGGGACGTGGAACTGTTGGAAATTACAGATGATGGAATTGTGAAAGTTCGTCTACAGGGAGCGTGTCATGGTTGTCCTCATGCTACAGTCACATTAAAGCAAGGGATTGAACGTGCCATAAAAACTTACGTTACAGGTATAAAAGAAGTAGTCAATGTATAATTTTTTTTTAAATCTTATTTTTATCATTTTTTTAAGAAAATTCAAGGAAACAGCTTAATTCTATTCTTTCCTTCATATTTATTTAGAAATTTAAAGGATAAATTCAATCATTAGGAAATCAAGAGAGTTGTATAATAATTAATTTATATTTTAAGAATTTTGAATCTTTAAGATTTTAAAGAAAACGAAGTTATTAGATGCTTTGTCTTTCTAAACATTATTTAAACTATATAAAATTTTAAATCAAATAGTTAATTTGACTCTGTAACTTCATAAATGGTTTTATCATAATAATTTATTTTCTATGTTAATTAGTGTAATTATAATTACTTTAAACGAAGAAAAAAATCTAAAAAAGACAATTTTAGCGGCTAGAGAATCTGCAAAATTTAATTCAAATAAATCCCTTCCTATTGAAATTATTGTTAGTGATGGAGGCTCTGAGGACAAAACTATCGAAATTGCGAAGGAATATGCAGATAAAGTTATTAATGCTCCAAAAGGAAGAGTAAAACAATTAAATATAGCCGCAGAAAAAGCTAATGGAGATGTATTAATATTTTTACATGCGGACACATTACTTCCGAAGACAGGCTTACTTCAAATCGCCTATAATTTAAAAAAAAATCCTAAAATTATTGGGGGTGGATTTAAGAAATATTGGGATTGGCCCTCAGATGTTAAATTAACTGGGTTTATTAAAGCATGCAATTATTTTATGACGGGTTTGGGCAATTGGGGTGTTCAAATAGATAAAACTTTTCCTGGAGATAATGCTGTGTTTATAAAAAAGGAAATTTTTGAAGAGATTGGAGGATTTGGCGATATTTGGATTTTGGAAGGATTTGATATAACTCAAAAAATGAAAGAATATACAAAAAAATTATATAAATGGCCAAGATTTAGACAGAATCTAAAATCTATAGCCTATATTAGACCTGCATTACACACCTCAACTAGAAGATTTGAAGTATCTGGATTTTTTCGCATTTGGTTAAGTTGGGCTTTCATATATTTCTTCTGGAGAGTTTTAAAGTGGCCTCAGTATATGATTCGCTTTTATTTTCAGAAATATAATATCGAGCCAGAAGAGGGAGAGAGGAAAATTATAAGATTTTAAATCTTTTTCCTTGCTTAGTTTAAATTTCCTTAAAAGGTATGAATTCTTCTCCTTTTTTCTTTGTATCTATGGTCAATAATTTCATTAATCAAATAGAAATTATAAGCATTTCAAAATAATGAATTCTTTAAAAATAAAGAACTACAATTATAATTATATCTTAAATTTTATATATAAAAATGATATAATAGAATAAAATTAGAATAGTTTTTAGATTTACACTGCATTTTAAAAACAACATTTTCAAGAAATTATATTGGTGATATAAATTATGGGTGAAAAAGCACTTATAATATTGATCAAAAATCCTAAAAAAGGAGAAGTTAAAACCAGACTCGCTAAAACTATTGGTGATAAAAAAGCATTAGAAGTATATCTTGAGTTATTAAAACATGTAAAAGAAATCACCATAGATCTAGATTGTAATAAATATGTTTTTTATTCCTCATATATTAATCAACATGATGAATGGAATAGCCATAATTATGATAAATTCCTACAAACGGGTATCGATTTAGGAGAACGGATGAAAAATGCTTTTAAAGAAACTTTGGAAAAAAATGATAAAGCATTTCTTATAGTTTCCGACTGTTATGAATTAAATTCTAAGATCATTAATACTGCTTTTGAAAAACTTGATAAATATGATGTTATTATTGGTCCAGACGTAGATGGGGGATATTATGCGATTGGTATGAAAGAATATCATCCTGAACTATTTGACAATAAAAAATGGAGCACTGAAACTGTTTGTTCAGATACATTAGAAGATTCTAAAAAATTAGGTTTGAGTTATTGTACTCTTAAAAAACTCAGCGATATAGATAATTACGAAGATCTTAAGAAATCTTCTCTATTTAAGATAATACAAGCATAAAAGATTTTTGATAAATTGAATATTTTATTATAATGAATTTGATTATCAATAAAGTTAATTTTTATTTTACAGATTTTCATATCGTTCCATAGCTTTCAAGATAAATTTCTTTGCAGTTGCTTTATTGAACCAACCTTCTATTTTGGTTGTTTTATCCTCCTCTAATTCTTTATATCTCTTGAAAAATTGAGTCATTTCCTTTTTAAATCCATCCTGAACATCATTTATGTCTAAAGTATCTTCGAAAAAAGGATCGTTAAAAGGAACCGCTAAGACTTTATTATCTTCCCCTTCTTCATCCTTCATCTTTAAGATACCAAGTGGTCTAACAGTTACTATACAACGAGGGTCTAAAGGAAAACGAGACCAAACCAAAACATCCAAAGCATCTCCATCCTTTGCCAATGTCCTCGGGATAAAACCATAATTTGTTGGATAAGTTAAAGAAGAATGCAGAACTCGATCTAAAATTAATAATTCATCATGAATTTCATACTTATTTCTAGATTCCCTTGGAATTTCAATTACAGCTCGAAAAATCTCTGGAACCTTATCTCCAATTTCTATATCGTGGTAATTCATTTTTTTGTAAGAAATTTTAATTTGATTTCAAAGAAATATGATATTTGATTTCAATTTTTAATAATCAATGAACAGTATTGAGTTATTTTCAAGGATCTAAATCTTTCAAGGAATAAAAATATATTTTAAAAACAATATCACAAACAAATTGATATAAAATTTGTAATAATCATTTGACCAGCTATTTTAGCTTCGTCAATAACACTATCCTCCAAATAAGGAGGATAATTAGAATTAGCGATATGATTCTCGGGATGAAACTGAACTGAATAGATTGGTCTCTTTTTATGTCGCATATATTGAACTGTTTCATATCCATTAACAGATAGGGTTGCAAAAATATTGAAATATTTATCTAAATTTTTATCATTTGGTACAACAAAATCTTTATGATTAAGATTCACGCGAACTTCTTGAGAGGGGATTAATTCATCTGATTGATTGATTTGTAATATAAAAATATCATTATGAAGTGTTCGATAACTCATCCGTTTGAGTTCAGCCCCAAAAGCAAAAGCAGCTAACTGATGTCCGAAACAAATCGCTAATATTGGTTTTTTGTATTCATGTTTAATTAATTTTATTTCTTTGTCAAATTTCTTTTTTAATTTCGGATTTTTAGTGAAACTAGAAACATTCAAACTGGATCCTGTAAGAATTAATCCTATACTTTTCTTTATTTTCTTAATCTCGATATTAGAATAATGAATTGTTCTAACATTTATTTGAGGATAATTTAGTCGAATTATATTTTCTAAGCGAATGACTCTCTCTGGTTGATAGCCGCCAGGATAATTATTAATAATATAAATTCTTTTCTTTCTTTTCAAAGAGATAGATAAATCATCTGTTAAATCTTTCCAATGATTTTTAATATTACCCAGAAATTTTCTAATTAAACTCATATGATTCATTAATGTCTTTCTATATTTGATTAAATTTAAGATTTTAAAATCCTAATCCACCAAAAAGACGCCTAGTTAAATAATCAGTTTGTGATAAGGTATTGAGAATTCTATCATCTTCCTGTAACGGAATTTTCAAGCCTTGAACTTCTAAAGTACTGATAATAAAGAATTCTTCTTCGATCCCACATAAAACCTCATAATTATTATAAGGAATATCTTCTATATCTTGAGTTTTTTCATAGAATAACATCTAGTTTCGTCCTCCTATGGATTGTATAATCAAACTATTTATTGCTAAAAAGGTTTCATTTTAAAAATTATAAAAAAATTGACTCAAATTGATTGAAAAAACCAGATTTCTAGAAAACATAAATTCTTGAGTTTAATCTAAAAATGAAAATTAAGATTGAGGATTAGATTATGTTTATAATTGATTAACTTAATTAAAAATTGAGATTTAATAATATTAAACACAAATTTTTAGAATAAAATGGAAAAAGAAGAAGAAAACGAAAACGAAGTAACAGATTCTTCAGAGGAAGAGAAAGAAAAAACCTTAATTGAAAAATTGAAGAATAAAATAAGTAGCAAAAAACCTAAGAAAAGTTCACAAACACAAATACTACAAGAACAATTAAATCTTGAACCCGGAACACTAGAGATTATTGAAAAGAAATTATTTGTCGCACGGTTTATTGATTATTTTTCAGAAGAGACATTTGATTTTATTTACAGAGATAAAGAGATGAAAAAATATCTGGAACAAATTAATCAAATTTTAGAAAGCGTCTCGGATAAAACAGAGGAGGACATACTTTTAAACCAGAGTTTTGAGAATAAACAAATTAATCTCATCCTTCAACAATTAAAAGAAAAAGGAGAAGAAAGCGCTTCAGAAAAAGATATTAACAAATCTATAGACAAGAGAATGCGAAATTTAAGTATCTACATAAGTATCCCAATGTTAGTTTTAATATTTGGATTATCTTTTTTCATAGATTATATTATTCTCTTTCCGATTCTTTGTGTCTTTTGTATGGCTCCTAACCTCATAAAAAGTTATTTGGTAAAAAAATGGCAAACATTCAAAGAAGAAAATAAAATGGAATTCTATACGAATAATCGAGAGGATATTATGATACTTAAAGGATTCGTTGAGGATATTTTAGAAAATATTCGCTCAAAACTTTTAGAATTGAAAATACCACTACAGTTGATAAAATTCGTACTACATAGTAGAGATTATGAAAATCTAGAAGTCATTAATCAAAAAGCTCAAAAAGGAACAACTCAATTTTTCGTTCAATTCGTATATCCTGAGGGAGTTGAACCATTTCCAATACCTGAATCATTAGCTCAAAAATATGAATCTAATGAACAGGCTTTAGAAGAAATTCCAGAAAAGAATTTTATAGTTTTTAAAAATATAAAAGCAAAAGATGGTATAATTGATAGTTTTGTTCCAACATTAAAAGATAATTTAGCAGATGAAATTAATGATGTGTTAAATAAATGCGAATTTACCAAAGCCACTGATGACGAGATTATTATTCTTCCCAATTACAGTCCCGAAATGGCAATATATTGTATGTGTGGAGAGATTGTAGAAATAGATAATGTTCAAGTTTGCAACTGGAAAAACGAGTTTAAATTCTACCTTTTTGAAGGAAAGGAATGCGATTGCGGTGAGAAAGTATATGCATTATCATTAATGGACGAAGAGCAAGAAATTCCCGAAGAATTGGAAAAGATTTTTACTTAATTTTGTTTTTATTTACTTTTTATTTTCGAATAATAATCATATAATAATCGATATCCTCTTACAGCTCTTTCTACTTCATTTTCAAAAACAGGAATTTTTAGTTCAGAGGCTGTATCAATTACCCTTTTCGCCCCTTCACTCTCCGCTTGAATTAAGGTTGCTATTATTGGTTTATTCGGATATTTCTGTTTTATCTTTTCAAAGATACTAAAATCAAATTCAATTTCTATAAAAAATTCTAATGCCAATATTAAAGCATTTACAGATTTATCTTCAAGAAGGGTATGTGAAGACATATTATAAATACCACAAATTTTTGTTCCAATAAATCTCTCTGGCGGCCAATAATCAACTGGGTTTCCAGAAATGCAAGTTGATCCTCCCACTTTTTCTAAGATTTTTTCTCTATGTTTGTTCTCAAGTTTAGCTAGTGAAAGATTTTGTTTACGCATTTCTTTTGCGATTATATGGATTGCTCCGCTACTTGGACCAATTATTCCTAAATTCGGACCCATAGGTTCAGGGCACCAAAGAAAAACTTTAGCGAAATCGAATAATTCAATATAATTCTCAACAGCCAATCCTCCTACATCTTTAAGTTTTATCTCTTGTTCTTGTTGTTTTCCGACATAAAAAAATAATACTGGTTTTTTTGGGGCACACAATTTAACAGCATCAATTAAATCATCAGATATATCTCTTAAAAATAACAATATAACTTTGGTTCGCTCATCTTTTAAAAAATAATGTAAAACATCAGATTCTCTAATATGTAATCCGTGACCTAAATGAATAACTTTAGATATAGGTACATCTTGGCTAGGTGACCACCAGCCTAATGCTCCCGCCAATCCGCCCGATTGAGCAATATAACTCGCACCAGACTCAATATTTCTATTTTTTTTCATTATATGCTGTCGAACTGGAATTATTGAAGTGGTAAAATTATTAATAAAATTGATAATACCTATCATTGAGGGTCCCATATACTGTACATCATATTTCTCTGCTATCTTATTCAAATGATTTAATATCGAGGTATTTTCGGTGTGAAAAACTAATTGATCTTCATAATCATCGCGTAATTCTGATTCAATGACGATATATTGAATCCCATATTCAGCTAAACGTTCAAAATTGGAAAGAATTTGTTTCCCTAATACAATCACAGCTATTTGAGGTACTTCTGGTAGATCTTCCAGGGAATGATATGATTTTATCCCTAGGATTTCATCCGCATTGGGATTTAAAATATAGATTTTACCACGATAAAATATTTCAAGTAAATTCTTTAAAATTGTATAATTGAAGGTATACTCTTTTCTTGAAACTCCAACTATAAGAATACTTTTTGGATTAAAAAATGGTGTGAGATCCGTCAATTCTCCATCAAAAATTTCTTCTTGAAATTAATTACTTATATTAGATATGCATTTTTAAGAGTGCACGTTCTCTGTAGACAAACCAACACTTTCGTGAATTGGTATTGGGTAATACTACTACACATAGGCAGTTTGAGTCATTGCTAAAAAATCTCTCGGACTCATTTGATACCTTTGTGGTTTTATCTTACTTTTATTTAACCTTACTTTCCTTTTTAATTCTTTTGTGGGAATTCCATTTGAAGGAGAAAATTTGATAGGCGGGGTGGTGATAAATTCGGTAACCCTTAAGTTTAAGTTATAGGCACTGACTTCGGCGATCGTTTTCTTGGAAAACAAGTTATAGGCAATCGTTTTTTTGGAAAACAATTCTGGATGCTTTTTCTTGCCGATATTAGCCGCACCATTGATATCTCCGTGAATGATTTTTCCATCCTTTGATCGAAATAATCCATTATGTTTTACACCATTCTGAGTGAATCTGCGTAATCCAGCATAGTCATCATCTGCCTTTTTTCCAATTGACTCATCGTCGATAAATGAGCATCTGCTGGTATACCATTCGGGCGTATAATCAACCGCAATATCGAAATAGAGAGCTTCCACTTGGATTCGTTCTAAAATTTGGTTAAATGGCAAGGACACGAATAAATCTCTGGTTAATTTGTTGAGTTTCACAGCATTGGTTTTCCATCCCTTGTTATACCCGAAGGTAATCGTTCCCACTTTATAGTATAGGCAATAATAGAAGATTTTCTTGGTGATTTTGTTAATGGTATCCCGCTTCACTCGGTTATATTTGTCCCATAGTTCATCAATTCGCAATCTGAGTTTTTTCAAATACTCCCGAAGTTCTTGAATTGGGCGTCCATCAATTTTTTGAAGAATAAAACGTTTATGATCTGATTTATTTGCTAAGTAGCGAAAATAATTACGCAAAAGAGAATCCTTTTTGCGTGGGGGGAGACTTTCCAAAACTATTGTTCTAACTTTATTGAAAATGCCGCGAAAAACACGAATTCCGTCCCGTTCAGCAAGTTTCGTGAAATTGTCCCAATTCAAATTTTTTGCTACTCTATAAAATGATCTGGATTGAAAACATTTAAGGATGAAATTTTGAATCTCTAAATTTTTAATATGTAGTCGAGAAAGCTCAGAGATTTTTTTGAAAATATAGAGAATCATCTGTTTTAAACCCTTGTATTCGTTTTTATAGGTAAGAATACGGGAAGTGATAATTGATCCTAATGTTCTACCATTTTCGGAATCATAACGTGCTAGCACATCAGCAATGATATCAACCCAACGTTGTAGTTTGGGAATTGTATGATTCACCCTAAAATTCCATCGCTTTAATGCTGAACCTTTAAAAATAGGAAATCTCGCACCGAAATTGTTAAAAACTGTGAGGAAATTATTCACTCCTAAATCGATAGAAATGGCTCTATTAGGGTTTTGTTCATATTTTTCGAGATTAAGCCCATATTCCCTGGCTCGTTGTGTCTTTGACTTAACATAATG
>Ga0209918_1001162_pt1 | contig 14824 bp, 11 predicted proteins | sample SalPonD_shore_MG_FD_185712 | JGI IMG/M metagenome (GOLD analysis project Ga0209918, IMG submission 185712) | Salt pond soil microbial communities from South San Francisco under conditions of wetland restoration - Salt Pond MetaG... | ecosystem: Environmental > Aquatic > Marine > Intertidal zone...
GAAGCTGTCGCAGGCGGTGGAACAGTCGGGCGAAAGCATCCTGATCACCGACAACCGCGCTGTCATCGAATATGCCAATCCGACCTTCACCGAAACCACTGGCTACCTCGCCGAGGATGTGATCGGAAAGACCCCCGCCATTGTGGGAGACGATGCGGAGAACAGCGACTTCGCCGGCGAGATCAGGTCTGCGATCCGGCAGGGAAAGGCATGGAGCGGTACGCTGGTGGACAAAAAGCGGGGCGGCGAGCCCTACCCCGCCCTGGTCTCCGTCGCGCCGATCCAGAACGATTGCGGCGAGATCACGCATTATGTCTTCACCCAGAAGGACATGACCCAGCATCAACGGCTGGAGGCACAGCTCCGCCATGCACAGAAGATGGAGGCGGTCGGCACGCTGGTCGGCGGTATCGCCCACGATTTCAACAACACGCTGGCAGGCATTACGGGCAACCTCTACCTGGCCAAACAGGGTGTGGCCCACCTCCCCGACACGGTCGATATCCTCAACAGGATCGAGATGCTCGCCTTTCGCAGCTCCGATATCGTCAAGCAATTGCTCGCCTTTTCCCGCAAGGGCATCGTCAACATGAACACGATGAACATCACCACCTTCTTCTCGGATGTGGCCAATCTCTACAGCGTTATTCTGCCGGAGAATATCGTCTTCCACCGTCAGGACAGCGCCGCCTGCGAGATGACGGTCTGCGGCGATGAGAACCAGTTGGAACAGGCGGTACTGAACCTGCTGAACAACGCCCGTGATGCCGTCGCCGATATCCGGGAGCCGGAAATCACGCTGCAGCTTGAGAAACGCACACCGAGCCAGACCTTCAGGCAGGAGCACGAGCTTCAGGGCAGCGAATTCGCCTGCATCAGCGTGATCGACAACGGCTGTGGCATCGAGAAGGAAGCGCTCGAGCATATATTCGAACCCTTCTACACCACCAAGGAGGTCGATGAAGGGAGCGGCCTCGGCCTGTCGATGGCCTACGGCACCGCGCAGTCCCATCGCGGCACCATTACGGTCGAGAGTCGGCCGGGCCAGGGATCGGCGATTCGACTCTACCTGCCGCTGCTAAACGAGAAGCCGGTCCGCCTCGCCGCCTCCACCAAACCGCTGACGGCCCGAGGCTCGGGTGACACCATCCTGCTGGCCGATGACAACAAATCGGTCCTGAAAATCGTTACGGCCATCCTCGAACAGCTTGGCTACCAGGTGATCCTGGCCATGGACGGCCTGACCGCCGTCGAGCTCTACAAACTCCACCGCAACGACATCCGACTCGTAATTCTCGACGTCGTGATGCCCCGCATGGGCGGTATCGAGGCGTGTCGTGAAATCCGCGATATGGATGATACCGCCAAGGTCATCTTCCTGACCGGCTACGATCCCGATCAACAGTTCAACACCCGGGAAGGCTTCCCGGAGGTTGTGGTGACGAAACCGTTCGAGGTCGCTGCCTTCAGCCAGTTGGTGAAGTCGCAACTGGAACGTTAATCCGCCTTTTTCTGGCAAGAGGAGCGAGGTGAACAGAACCCTTTCAGGTCCATTTCAGGTTCAATCGTTACCTTTGCCGCCAATTGTCCACCCATGTGACGCAGATCACTATATCAGGCTATATTATATCAATCCCATCATGGGAAATTCCGCACGCAAAGGGAGCGCTTCATGACAGGCAGACAAAAGATGGCCGCGCTGACCCTGCTGGGCGGCAGTATCGCCATCTTTGGCGCAGCCCATCCGGCTTCGGCGGCATCGTCCGATCCGCAGCCTTGGACCCTTCAGCGCAGCATCGAGCGGGCCATTGCCATCGCACCAGAAATCCAGCGTGCAAAAGCCGGTATCCGGGCCGGTCAGGGCGACGAGATCCGGGCAGGCGAGTGGCCGAACCCAAGCGTCAGCGTCCGTTACGAGAACAATATCCGGCGCATGTACCGCGAGAGCGGATACACCATCGATGAACTAACCTACTCGCAGCCGATCCCGCTCTGGCGCATCAAGCCGCAACAGAAGGTGGCGCAGGAGGGCGTGCTGGCCGCACGGGCCAATGCCCTGCAGACCCGGCTGGACATCGAATCCCATGTCGCTCGCCTCTTCCTGTCGCTGCAGGTGGCCCACGACAAACTCAATTTGGCCGAACAACGTCAGCGCTTCACGCGCCAGCTGATCCGCTCACTCCGCAAGGTCTCGGGCGAATCTGGCATTGTTCGTTATGTCAAACCACTGGATCGGGCCCGTATGCAACTGCTGGCCGAGACGGCCAATCAGGATACTGCTGCCGCACGCAACAGCTACCACGAGTCGCTCGACCGCTTCCGCAACTACCTGGATCTGCCCGCCCGGGCACCCGTCCGTCTTCCCTCAATTCATCCCGCCGCGGCTCCGGCCCCGCTGCCCAAGCTGCGGCATCAGCTCGAGGGCAGTGCCGTCGCTCTGCGTCGGTTGAAGCACCGCATCAAGGCCGCCGAGGCCGGCGTGGACCTTCAGAAGGCGCGCCGAATCAGCGACCCGGTGCTGACCTTCGTGCACGGCAGGAACGTCAACATCTACAACTCCTCCTACTCCTACAACGGTGTCCTTCTGAGCGTCACCCTGCCGCTATGGGACCAGAATACCGGCAATATCGAAAAGGCACGCGCCAACGTTGCACGCAATCAGTCCAGGCTGGCAATCGCCAAGCGCCAACTGGTCGGTCAACTGAGCCAGAACCACATGCGGCTGCAGCATCTTCTGAACCAAGCCGACCGCTTCAAAAAACGCGTGCTACAGCCGGCCCATCAATTCCTTCGCGACACCGAACGGCACTATGACGTCGGGGCGGCCACGAGCCTGGCGCTGATCGACGCCTACAATACCTACTTTAACGCCAAGAACAGATACCTGGATCTGCTCTTCCGTAGCCACCAGAGCGCCATCGGCCTCAACCGGGTACTGGGCAGATCGCTGCTTCAGCAGGATTCCGGAAAGGCACGTCTATGATCGAACCACTGGTTCGCTTTTCACTCAGCCAGCGAGTGATGTTGCTGCTTGCCGCCGTCACACTGGCCGGAGCCGGCCTCTGGGCCTTCCGTACGCTACCTATCGACGCCTTCCCGGACGTCTCCTCGCCGCAGGTGGAGATTGTCGTCAAGGCGCCTGGCATGGCGCCGGAGGAGGCTGAGTCGCAGATCACCTTCCCAATCGAGATGGCCTTGCAGGGGCTCCCGCACGAGAAGGTCATGCGGTCCACCTCCAAGTATGCGCTGTCGGACATCGTCATCGACTTCAGCGACGGCACCGACATCTACTGGGCCCGCCAGCAGATCTCCCAGCGCCTCAATCAGGTATGGGGCTCGCTGCCCGCCAACATCTCCGGCGGCCTCCTGCCCGTGACAACGCCACTGGGCAGCATCTACATGTATCGCATCGAAGGGAAAGGCTACAGCATCCGCGAGCTCCGCACCCTGCAGGACTGGGTCATCCGCCCCCGCCTGCGTACCGTGACCGGCGTCGCCGACGTCAACTCGCTGGGTGGCGCAGTGCGCGCCTTCCGGGTCACGCCCGACCCCGATAAATTGACCCGATACGGCCTGACGCTGAACGACATCAAACAGGCGTTGATGAACAACAACCGCAACTCCGGCGGCGACCGGGTCACCATGCACTCGACCAACTTCCTGATCCGCAGCATCGGCAAGCTCAACAACGTGCAGGATATCAACAACATCACGCTCGCCCTGCGCAACGCCCATCCGGTCCATATCAGTGATGTGGCAGAGGTAAAGATCGGGGCGATGACCCGCTACGGGGCTGTCACCGCGGACGGACAGGGCGAGGTGGTCACCGGCCTAGCACTGCTACGCCGCGGCGCCAACAGCCGCACCGCCGTGGACGGCATCAAGAAAGAGTTCGACAAACTGCAGCACTCCCTGCCGGAGGGGGTGCATATCGTCCCCTTCTACGACCGCAGCACGCTGGTCAAGAAGGCGGTCTGGACAGTGCAGAAGGCGCTGAGCGAGGCGGTGATCCTGGTGCTGATTGTGCTGCTGATCATGCTTGGGGATCTGCGCAGCGCCCTGACGGTGGCCCTGATCCTGCCGCTCTCCGTGCTCTTCACCTTCGTCATGATGAAGGTCTTCGGCATCAGCGCCAACCTGATGTCCCTCGGCGGGCTGGCCATCGCGATCGGTATCCTAGTCGATGCCGCCGTCGTCGTGGTCGAAAATATCCATTCGCGCCTGTCACAGGCCGGGCCAGAGGCCGACCGACTGCACATTACCTACCGGGCCACGCTCGAGGTCGCCACGCCCGTGCTCGCTGGCATCCTGATCATTATCGCCGTCTTCCTGCCGCTGTTCAGCCTCACCGGTCTGGAGGGCAAGATGTTCAAGCCACTGGCCATCACCATCGCCTTCGCGCTGGTCGGCTCTCTGGTCCTTTCGATGACCGTCATTCCGGTGCTGGCCAGCATGATCATGCGTGCCAAGAGCGGGGGGGGCGACGGGGAGCATTCGGATGGCTTCCTGCTCCATACGCTCAAGCGCCTCTACCTGCCGGTCATGGAGGTGGTGCTCCGCCATCGCTGGATTGCACTGACCGTCGCCCTGTCGGCCCTGGCCTTCGCAGGATGGCTCTTCCCGCAGATCGGCAAGGAGTTCATGCCGACAATGGACGAGGGCACCACCGTCGTCACGGTCGAGAAGGCCTCTGATATCTCACTGCACGACTCGCTGGTCATGGACCAGCATATCCAGAAGGCAATGATGTCGCTGCCAGAGGTTACCGGCGTCGTCTCCCGGACCGGCTCGGATGCCCTTCGGATGGACCCGATGGGGCTCTACCAGACCGATAATTTCCTCGAGACGATCCCGCGCGAGAAGTGGACGCGCAGCCTTCCCGAGTTCAAGAAGGCACTGAACGACAAGCTCTCGCAGCTCAAGGGGATCGAGTTCGCCTTTACCCAGCCGATCCAGATGCGCGTCTCGGAGATGCTGACCGGCGTACGGGCCGCAGTGGCCATCAAGCTCTACGGTGACGATCTGCACAAGCTCGACCAGCTCTCCGGCCGGATCGTCAAGCTGATCGGCAAGATCCCCGGTGCCGAGGGCATCTTCCGCGGCCGCCTCTCCGGCCAGCATTACGTCCAGGTCGACATCAAGAGCAATGCGATCGCCCGCTACGGCATCAATGTGCAGGCCATCAACCAAGTGATCGAAACTGGCGTGGCCGGCCGAGTCGCCACGACGGTGATCGAGAACAACCGCCGCACCGGTGTACTCCTCCGTCTGCCGGAGGACAAGCGCAACTCACCGGAGGCAATCGGCAACCTGCTGGTACAGACACAGGGCCGGGCCAAGGTACCGCTACGGCTGCTGGCCAATATCCACAAGACCCAGGGGCCGGTCGAAGTGACGCGCGAGTCGGCTCACCGCCAGGTGATCATCCAGTCGAATGTGAAGGGGCGCGATATCGTCGGATTCGTCAATGACATCAAGAAAGCAATCGGCAACAACATCAAGCTGCCACAGGGGTACTACGTCACCTACGGCGGCCAGTTTGAGAACCAGCAGCGCGCCTCTGCCCGACTGGCCATGGTCATCCCGCTCTCCATCGTGCTGATCTTCCTGATGCTCTTCTCGACCTTCCGGTCGGTCCGGCAGGCGGGGATCATCCTGCTCAACATCCCCTTCGCCATGATTGGCGGTGTCATCAGCCTCTATATCTCCGGTCTCTATATGTCGGTGCCGGCCTCGGTCGGGTTCATCACCCTGTTCGGCGTGGCCGTACTCAACGGTGTGGTGATGGTCAGCTATTTCAACCAGCTGCGTGAATCGGGCAACAGCGTCATGGAGAGTGTCCGGCAGGGTGCGGAGCGTCGGCTTCGCCCCGTACTGATGACCGCGATGATCGCCAGCCTCGGGCTTCTGCCCCTGCTGACAGCCACCGGCACCGGTTCCCATCTGCAGAAGCCACTGGCCGTGGTGGTCATCGGTGGCCTGGTCACCTCCACCCTGTTGACACTGCTTCTGCTGCCAATGTTCTATAGCTGGGTCGAGCAGCGCGCCGAACAGCGCCTGCGGGCCAGGGGAGAGAAAACCACATGAAGATGCTCAATATCGTGACCCACGCCAACATGCAGCATGAGCTGGCCGACACCCTGCGACGCATCGAGCAAGTGCAAGGCTTCACCTTCACACCCGTGCAGGGACACGGCAGCCATGTCGACTGCGATCCCTTTCTCTCCAGCCGCGACCGGGTGGTCGGCTACACCCCGCGCATCAAGATCGAGATCCTGCTGCCGGACGAGGATGTGGAGCCGGTGCTCACGAAGGTCCGCGCCGCGATGGAACATGAGCGAAATCAGGGCTTCTACTGGGTTTCGCCTGCCGAAACATCGGGCCTTCTGTAACGCCCTTCCGCAACCTGACAGGTCACGCCATGGCGGAAAAACACATATCGGTATAGCGTTGCGCCCAACCTGAAGACGGTACCGCCCCCGGTTGGACAGAGTCGAACCGGCACGCGGACCGAAGCGGAAGGACGACAATATGACCGATATGAACCCCGTCACTGCGGCGACGCTCGCGCGCACCAAGCAGGATGGCCACAAAACCGCATGGCTGACGGCCTACGATGCCGTCTCCGCGCAGATCGCCGAGGCCGCCGGCATCGATGTGCTGCTGGTCGGCGACTCCATGGCCAACGCCTGTCTCGGCATGGAGACCACTCTCCCTGTCACCCTGGAACAGATGATCCACCATACTGCCGCCGTGGTGCGCGGCAGAAGCCGCGCCTGGGTCGTCTGCGACCTCCCCTTCGGCAGCTACCAGAAATCCCCCGAGCAGGCCTTCGATGCCTCGGTGCAGGTGTTGCAACAAAGCGGCTGCGATGCCGTAAAACTGGAGGGTGGCGTACACATAGCCGGGACGATCCGTTTCCTGGCCGAACGCGGTATCGCCGTCGTCGCCCATATCGGGCTGACACCGCAGTCGGTGAAACACTTCGGCAGCCTGCGCCGCCGCGGCACGAACGAGAAAGAGGCGGCGCAGCTGATCGCCGATGCTCAAGCCGTTACCGATGCCGGCGCCGTGGCTCTAGTATTGGAAAACATCCCCCCGCAGATCGCCGTCGCGATCACGCGAAGCACCGATATCCCGACAGTCGGCATCGGCGCCGGTCCCGATTGCGATGCGCAGGTACTGGTCTGGCACGACCTGCTCGGCATCTCCGAATCCAATCCCCCCTTCGCCCCGGCCTACGCCAATGTGCGCCAGGTAATGAGCGAGGCCATCACCCGCTGGGCCGACGACGTACGTCAGGGGAAATTTCCGAAATGAGAATCATCGAATCCCCCGCCAGTCTTCGGCAGGAACTCGCCCCCCTTCGCGGCAAGGACCGTATCGCTCTGGTACCGACGATGGGCTGCCTGCACGAAGGCCACCTGAACCTGATCCGCAAGGCCAGGCATCTAGGCGACACCGTTGTCGTCAGCATCTACGTTAACCCTCTTCAGTTCGGACCGAACGAGGATTTCGCCAGCTATCCGCGCACCTTCGATGCCGATGCTGACCTCTGCAAGGCGGAGGAAGTGGATCTCATCTTCCACCCGCAGAACCTCTACCCAAAAGGCAGCCCCAAGGTATCGCTACAGATTGAAGATCTCGCCGATATGATGTGCGGCGCCGGTCGTCCCGGCCACTTCGAGGGCGTGGCCACCGTGGTAAACATCCTCTTCAACGTCGTGCAGCCGGATATCGCCGTTTTCGGCGAGAAGGACTGGCAGCAGCTCGCCATCATCCGCCGCATGGTGAATGATCTGCAGATGCCGGTGGAGGTGATCGGCGCCGAGACGGCGCGCGAGGAAAACGGGCTGGCGATGAGCAGCCGCAACCGCTACCTGAACAGTGATGAGCGGAGGCAGGCCACCGCCCTTTTTTCGGCGCTTGAAGCGATGCGCGAGGCGGCTTCCGCCGGGGCCACTACCGGAGCATCTCAAGCCGACCAATTGATCGAGGCCGGGCTCGCCATCCTGAACGAGCATGCCATCAACCCCGAATACCTGGAGATCCGCGACGAAAAGACGTTGGTGCCGCTGGCCGCTCTGGATACGGGTACGCCACGCGCCTTCGTCGCTGCAAAAGTCGGCCCCGCTCGCCTGATCGACAACATGCAGCTTACCTGAAGAGAGAGACGAGACCATGAACCTGACCATGCTGAAATCGAAACTGCACCGTGTCACGGTGACGCATGCCGATCTGGACTACGAGGGCTCCTGCGCCATCGACCGCGATCTGCTCGACGCGGCGGGCATTCTCCCCTTCGAGCAGTTGCACATCTACAACGTGGCCAACGGCGAGCGCTTCACCACCTACGCCATCGACGCCCCCCGGGGCTCCGGCACCATTGGCGTCAACGGTGCGGCAGCCCACAAGGCGAGCCCCGGCGATCTGCTCATCATCTGCACCTATGCCGAACTGGAGCGTAGCCAAGCCGAACGATTCAAACCGACACTGGTCTATGTCGACAGTGATAACGCCATCACCCACACCAGCCACGGCAAACTGGCCGCAGTATCGTAATATGTCTCTAACGCCAGACCATTTGTGGGTCAGGAGCCGAAGGTGAAAGCGTAAGCCTCCAGGCCGGGATCGGCATCGACCTCCAACAGTCCGTCCCTGGCCGATTTCTGGTCGATCAATTCGTAGAGACGGTTGCCATCGATCTTCACCACGCCGTCCGGCGCATCCTTGCCGGCGTTCTTCCCCACCGGTTTGCCGTTCAGCTTCAAATGTGCCTCGACCGCCTTGCCACTGGGATTGCCGAGCACCAGAAAGACCTTACGGGCATGAAAGTTGAGCCGTAGTGCAGTCCCCTTCCCCACCGCCATGATCTTCTCACCCCCGATCTTCCACGAACCATCCAGCGCCCACTCGTTGCGGGAGAGTTCAGCGGGAAAACGGTAGTCTTTTACCGCATCAAGAGAGGCTTCCTCGGTATTCGCGAAATGCTCAGCCCTCTGATAGCCGAGATAGGTTTCCGGTGTCTGGCCGGGCGCATATAAACCCGATTCAGCCGGCATCGATTTCGCTCCCTCCTTCAGGCCGAGCAGATAGCGGATATTGTTCTCGGTGATGTCGTAATCGCCTTCGCCGAAATGGGTGTAGACGACATTCCCCTGCCGATCGATCAGGTAATGTGCCGGCCAGTAGCGGTTACGGAAGTTACCCCAAGTGGCAAGCCGGTTGTCCAACGCCACCGGATATTTGATGCCGTAGCGGGCGATGGCGGCGCGGACGTTGTCGGGCTTCTTCTCGAACTCGAACTCCGGTGAGTGCACGCCGACGATGACCAGCCCCTTGTCGCGATACTTTTTATCCCAGGCGGTGATGTAGGGCAGCGTGCGAATGCAATTGATACAGGAGTAGGTCCAGAAATCGACCAGTACCACCTTGCCCTTGAGATGATCCATCGTCAGCGGCGGCGAATTAAACCACGTATCGATGCCGGCGAAATCGGGCGCAGGATAGGGCTTCTCGAGGCCATCCTCCAGCTTCATGGGGACGTTGCTCGTTGTCATGGCAACCTGTTGCGGTTTGGGCATGGAGGGCGAAAGCAACGACTGGATATTGAAACCGGCGGCGATATAGACTACAGAGACAAGGATCAGCACGCCGAAAGCGCGACGCACCGCCTCGGCATGGCGCGTGAAGAAAGCCAGCCTCGCCATGATGCCACGTCCGGCCAGCGCGATCAGCAGCATCGGGATGCTCGCTCCGATGCCGAAGGCGACGATCACCAGATCGCCGGCAAGACTCGACTGCTGACGGATCACTTGCACCAGCACGGCAGCCAGAATCGGTCCTGCGCATGGCGTCCAGACCAGTCCAATCAGCGCGCCGATGGCGATACCGCTGCCGAACCCTTCCCCGCTCGTTGAGGCGAGGTGGTTTCCGAGCCCGGCCGCGCCCGAGGTCCACTCGCTGAATTTTTCCGACAGGGTCGAGGAGAGCAGAATCAGGCCGAAGAGCCCCAGCAGTACCAGTGAACCGTCCTTGATCAGGTCCGGATCGATGCCGAAAAGCGCTACCAGTTTGCGCGCGGCAATGGCGAAGGCGCTGAAGGCCAGTACAAAGCCGATAATGATACCATAGGGTCGCTTACGGCCGCCCTCGCTGGAAGCTGCCAGCACCAGCGGCAACACCGGCAGAATGCAGGGCGAGACGATCAACGCCACCCCCTCGAGGAAGGCCAGTCCGATATCGATGCCGCTCATGCGTCACCCCTATGTAAAAAAACGAATCTCATTCCAATTATCATATCACGCTCCCGGCCGGCCATCCCGGCGTATAGCATCAGGCGTATAGCATCAGTCGCCGCCGACTGCATTTCCTTACAGATGGATTGATGATCGTAAAAAGGAGCTTGCTGCGGAACAGCATCGCTGCAACGCTGCCAAGCTATGTCCCTCTCCTCTCCGCATGCACCCGATACCGGCTTCCCCTATGTGGCACGGCCGGATGCGCGCGTACTGATCCTGGGCTCGATGCCGAGCGTCGCCTCGCTGGGAGCCACGCAGTATTACGCCCACCCGCGCAACGCCTTCTGGCCAATCATGGGAGAATTGTTCCATTTCGATGCATCGTTGCCGTACGACAAAAGATTGGAGAAATTGCGGGAGTGCGGGATTGCGTTGTGGGATGTAGTGCACCGTTGCCACCGGCCCGGTAGCATGGATAGCAGCATCGAGACCGATTCGGTCGAGATCAACGATTTCAAAGGCTTTTTTGCACGACACCCGCAAATAGAGACCGTCTTCTTCAACGGCGGCACGGCCGAAAGACTGTTCCGGAGAATGGTGTTTGTGACACTGCCGGAGCCACTATCGAAGCTGCCGATGAAGCGTCTCCCTTCCACCAGTCCGGCTCACGCCGCACGCGGTTTCCATCAGAAACTGGAGAGCTGGCGGGCGATCAGGCGTGCGCTTGACGCCAGTGGAGCAGCTTCAACCGATACTCCTCCGGATCCTTGATCTGCGTCATCGCCCCCTCGCGTGGATAGAGCGCATCATACAGACGCGACACCCAGAAGCGGAGTGCGGCCAACCGAAGCAACCCCGGCCACGCCTGCCGCTCCTCATCGTTGAGCCTACGTATACGCTCGTAGCCGGAGACAAGCGCCTCGATACGCGCCGCATCACCCTCCTCCGGCCCGCAAGCCAGCGCATTGACGGCGATGGCCAGATCGTAAGCCCAGGGGCCGTCGCTGGCGTAGTAGAAATCGATCACGCCGGTGACCTCATCGCCCGAAAAGAGGATATTGTCGCAGAAGTAATCGGCATGGATCACCCCCTGCGGAAGATGCTGCTGCAACTGCAACGACTGCCAGGCCAGTTCGTCTTCCAGTAGCCGAGCGACCTCATCGCCGTAACGGGCCGACAGATCCGATCTCATCATGTCAGCGGTCTCCCGCATCCAAGCCGGCGGCGTCGGATCATCCCGATGCTCCGGGAAACCCTTTCCGGCCTCATGCAACCGCGCCATCATCTCGCCGGCCGAGGTAAGCTGCACCTCGGAGAGACGGTCCAGCGTCCGGCCGGGCAGGCAGGAGACAATACAGCCCTGTTTGCCCTTGTAGGAAAAGAGAAGTTCACCGTCGTGGCGTACCTGCACCGCCGGGCACGGAAACCCCTTCTCCGAGAGGTTATGCATCAAGCGCATGAAATAGGGAAGCTCGACCTCGCTCATTCGCTCGAACAGCGTCAGGACGTAGCGGCCGAGATCAGTATCGACGAAGAAGTTGCTGTTCTCGATGCCGGCGGCGATGCCCTCGTAGCTCTGCAGGTCTCCAAGCGCATACCCCTGCAGGATCTCCAGCACATCATCGCGATTCAGTTCGGTGTAGACTGACATAGGTTCTCCGATTCCCCGGCGCTTGGGCCGCTTCAAAAGATGCGCGGATTCAAGAGCAGGCCACCGGACAATGCAAGGACCACCACCGACACGGCGATGCCGGACCCCGGCGGTGACACACCCCATATCCGCACAAGCTGAAGGGACACCTCAAGCATTGTCCTCCGCTACCCCCATCAGGTAGCGTTCGCGCCACCATGACCGAGCAATCCGATGGATAACATCATCATACAAGGTGGCCGGCCCCTGTCCGGCGAGGTGGAAGCAAGCGGCGCCAAGAACGCCGCGCTACCGCTGCTGGCGGCGGCCATCCTTGCCGACGGTCCGGTCGTCTATCACCGCATCCCTCACCTGCGCGACATCACCACGATGATGACACTTCTGGCCAATCAGGGCGCGGACGTATCGCTCGACGAGAAGGGACACCTGCGCATCGACACCCGCTGCAGTCATCGGGCCGAAGCGCCTTACGAGCTGGTCAAGACCATGCGTGCCTCCGCGCTTGTGCTTGGTCCCCTGCTGGCGCGTTTCGGCACCGCCCGCGTCAGCCTGCCTGGCGGCTGTGCCATCGGCGCCCGGCCCATCGATATGCATCTGCGCGGCCTGGAGTCGATGGGAGCCACGATCGATGTCCGGCACGGCAACGTCGAGGCTAAGGCACCGAACGGACTGCACGGCGCCCATATCGTCTTCAATATGGTTACCGTGACAGGCACCGAGAACCTGATGATGGCGGCTGTACTGGCCAAGGGCGAGACGGTGCTCGAGAACGCCGCACGTGAACCGGAGGTGGTCAACCTCGCCGACTCTCTGCGACTGATGGGTGCCGACATCGAGGGCGAGGGCTCCGACCGGATCATCATCCACGGCGTCGAACGACTAAACGGCACCACGCTCTCGGTTATTCCCGACCGGATCGAAACCGCCACCTACCTCACCGCCGGCTTAATCACCGGCGGCGATGTCACCGTGACCCGTACCGATGCCACCTTTCTGGAGATGTTCCTGAACGTACTGGACGAGGCCGGTGTGAATGTAGAGACGGGCAAGGACTGGATCCGCTGCCGTGCCGGTGAACGGCTGCGCAGCGTGAATATCCAGACCAGTCCGCATCCCGGCTTTCCGACCGACCTGCAGGCCCAGTTCATGGCGTTGATGTGCACGGCCGAGGGCAGCAGCGTGATCAGCGAAACCATCTTCGAGAACCGCTTCATGCACGTGCAGGAGCTGCGCCGTATGGGCGCCCACATCGTGCTCGACGGCCATACGGCTGTGGTCGAGGGAGTCGACGGGCTCTCCGGTGCACCGGTCATGGCCACCGATCTGCGCGCCTCCGCCAGCCTGCTGCTGGCCGGGCTGGCTGCTGAGGGCGAGACGACCATCTCGCGCGTCTACCATATCGACAGGGGTTACGAACGCATCGAGGAGAAACTGCGCAACCTCGGTGGCGCCATCGAACGCACCACTGTCAGCGAGCAACTGTTCCAGGGGGAAAGACTTGTCGAACAGCAGTAATCCACCACTGACCATCGCACTCTCCAAGGGGCGCATTCTGGAAGAGACCCTTCCACTGCTGGAGCAGACCGACCTGATGCCGGCCGAGGATGTCCTCACCACCCGGCAGCTCGTGGTCGATGGTCCGCGCGGAATCCGTTTCCTGATCATCCGCGCCGCCGATGTCTGTACCTTCGTGGAACGCGGTGCCGCCGATCTCGGTATCGTCGGCCGCGACCTGCTGCTCGAACACCGCCCGCATGTCTATGAACCGCTCGATCTCGGCATCGGCCGTTGCCGTCTCTGCGTGGCCAGTCCACAAAAGGTGGTGGACGCCGGCAAGCCGCAGCCTGGCAGCCGAATCCGCATCGCAACCAAGTATGATCACCTGGCCGAACAGCATTTCCTGGCGCACGGTATCCAGGCCGAGATCATCCACCTCTACGGTTCGATGGAGCTGGCCCCGCTGGTCGGCATTGCCGATCGCATTGTCGACCTTGTCTCGACGGGCGGCACGCTCAAGGCCAACGGCCTCGTCGAGGAGGAGACGCTGTACGATATCTCCAGCCGCTTGGTGGCCAATCCAGCCAGTTTCGCTACCCGGCGGGACGAGATACACCCGATTGTGGAACGCTTCAGCCAACTGGTGAACGGAACGCAATAATCTCTCTGCAGTCCGCTGCAGCCAACGATCGACCCCTGAAAAGGAGGCCGCCATGAACATACAACGACTGGATACCCGGCAGGACGATTTCATCGCCCGCCTGGATCAACTTCTGGCCCGCGAGACCGATACTGGTGCGGATGTCGAACATATCGTCTCGGAGATCCTCGATGAGGTGAAGGCACGCGGTGACGAAGCGGTCTGTGACTACACCCGGCGTTTCGATCACTGGAACTGCACCCAGGCCGCGCTCGAGATTCCCAGAGAGCGCATGGAGAAGGCGTGGCATGCCGTCTCCGACGAGGACCGGGAGGCACTGGAGACAGCGACCGCCCGCATCCGCGCCTATCACGAGCATCAGCGCCAGGAGAACTGGGAGTACACCGACGAGGCCGGGTTGACACTGGGACAGCGCATCACTCCGCTCGACCGTGTCGGCCTCTATGTGCCCGGTGGCAAGGCGGCCTACCCCTCCTCCGTATTGATGAACGCCGTGCCGGCGCATGTGGCGGGTGTTGAGGAGATCGTCATGGTGGTACCAACGCCACAGGGCGAACTCAACGACATGGTTCTCGCCGCCGCCTACATCGGCGGGGTCAGCCGCGCCTTCGCCGTCGGAGGTGCGCAGGCAGTCGGTGCACTGGCCTACGGTACCGAAAGCATCCCCGCCGTCGACAAGATCGTCGGTCCGGGCAACAAGTTCGTCGCCTGCGCCAAACGCCGGGTCTTCGGCATCTGCGGTATCGATATGATTGCCGGACCCTCCGAGATCGT
>Ga0209918_1001163_pt1 | contig 14824 bp, 13 predicted proteins | sample SalPonD_shore_MG_FD_185712 | JGI IMG/M metagenome (GOLD analysis project Ga0209918, IMG submission 185712) | Salt pond soil microbial communities from South San Francisco under conditions of wetland restoration - Salt Pond MetaG... | ecosystem: Environmental > Aquatic > Marine > Intertidal zone...
TCCAGCCGGTATGAATTGCTCACTCACCGCTCTTCGGGCTGCGCCAGGTCTTCTAATGCCGGATTAGGCTCCTTTCCCCAAAAATCCCCCTTGTGGCCATATTCAACAACTCGGGCAAGTCGTGCAAACCGAAGGGGGCCAGGGGGATGACTTATTACCCTCTTCTAAAAGCACATTTGGTCTATTGTGGATTAAATTCTTATCTCGAATTCACGTTAAATAAGTTGTTTTTGGTCAAATTGGGTGGACGTATGTATTAATCCTATATTTGACTCACTTCTGTCCAGCCGAAATATCCTTATTTTATATTTTATACGCCTACTATATATCTTCGATTTCGTAATTTATTTTTTGTTTTTTTGAATTTTTAAGCAGCCAGTGCTGGTATTCCTCATTGCCTTCCTGTTCACTCAATTGCAGCGAAATAACACACGGACAATCATAACTATGTAATTCCTTAACCCGATTGGTGAGTTCCTTTACGTTGTGATAAGGGGTTTTGGCGATTAGGATCGTCTCATTATCTTCTACAATCTCACCCTCCCAGCGATAAATCGACTCCATACCCTCAATGATATTCACGCAGGCTGCCAGCTGTTCTTCTACAAGTTTTTTGCCAATCATTTTGGCTTCTTGTTTGTCTTTGGTGGTAATATAGACGAGGCGGAGATTAAAAAACATGTATTAGCGGCTTGGTATATTATTATTTTCAGATACCGAAATCTACAAAAATGATAAAGCGACTCATAGCTATAATTATGAATTCTTTGAAATTTATTTGTGTTGATAACAGACCAAAAAAACCGTAGTTTTCGTGGCTCTAAATTCCAGTAGAATATCCATTAGCTGGTCTTAAAGAAATGCGAGAGTGGCGGAATTGGTAGACGCGCTAGATTTAGGATCTAGTGCCTTCTTGGCGTGGGGGTTCGAGTCCCCCCTCTCGTACACTAATGTATGGTAATGTAAATTCTGATTATTTTTCGTTTTTAATTAAATCTTTTTTGGAGTAGTTCTGTGGAAATAACTGTAAATGATATCAATTCCGTTGACAAAGAACTCATAATCTCTGCTGGTCGCGAAGATCTGGAGCCTAAATTTAAAGAGGCTTATAAAAAATATCGCGGGCAGATTAATATGCCCGGTTTTCGCCCCGGTAAAGTACCTTTAAAAATTGTTCGTAAACGTTTTGGGGATGAGATCGAACAAGAAGAGGTTAGTAAATATGTTCAGGAAGTTTTTGAAGAAAAGGTCGTGCCGGAATATGAGCCGGTGGGTGAAAGCCAGATGCTGGAACTTAGCTGGGAGAACGACGAACTGGAAGCCAAGTTTAAGATTGGTGCACGGCCCGAGTTTGAAATTACAGATCTTGAGAACGTAGAAGTGGACCGTCTTGTGCACGATGTAACGGACGAAGAGGTCGAAGAGGAAATCGATCGACAGCTTAAGCAACAAGGCAACTGGGAAGAAGTCGATGAAGAGATTACTGAAGAGAGTCGTGTAACGGTGGATGCTATGCCGCTCGAAGATGGAGAGGCAGATGAAGAAAATAAAGCCGAAGAAAAGATTGATCTCAGTAAAGAAGAATCTGAGCAATTCAGAGATGATCTTGTCGGTCACGAAGTTGGCGACGAAGTTGATGTTGAGATTGGACATGAAGATCACACGCACAATTTCCGGCTGATTGTAAAAAAAGTCGAGAAGTTGCATAAAGCTGAATTGACGGATGAATTTGCCAAGCAGCAGTCGGAGGAGGAAGCTAAAAACGTTGATGAATATAAAAGCCTTGTAAAAAGTCGCATCCAAAGCTATTACGATCAATCGGCTGATGATCTTTTCAAGAACGATATTATTGATGCTCTTGTTGATGAACATGAATTTGAAGTTCCGGAGGTATTCAAGAATCAGGTGCTAAACCAATATGTAGAGCGTGTCAAGCAGCAATCGAATGGTGAATTGCCCCCCGATTTTGATGCTGAAGAGTATAAAAACAACATGGATGATCGGGCTGTGAGAGATGCCAAATGGTTTTTTATCAATGAGAAGCTGCAAGAAAAATTTGATGATATCGAGATAAAACCCGAAGATATAGATGAATACTTACAGGCCGAGGCCGATCGTTATGGTATTGGTATTGATCAAATGCGTAACATGTTTGCTCAGAATCCGCAACAGCTGGAGAGCCTGAGAAACAGTATTCGCGAAGAGAAAGTCTTTGATAAGTTACAAGATGTAGTTACGATTAACGAAATTGATAAAGAGACTTATCAGAAGAAATACGACGAAAAAGTAAAGGCATAATGCCTGTTTATTACTATTGAATTAAATCATCCTATTTTATTATACATATGGATAATCAACCATTATACGAATTACCAGATTTTGAGAATGGCAAATTCTCTCGGGTTCAAAATAACAATTTGGTCCCGATGGTGGTCGAAAAGACCGAACGAGGTGAGCGAGCTTTTGATATTTATTCACGCTTGCTTAAAGATCGGATTATTATTTTAGGAATGCCGATTAATGATGCCGTTGCAAGCTCTGTGGTAGCACAGATGTTATACTTGCAGGCAGAAGATCCCGAAAAAGATATCAATTTGTACATTAACAGTCCCGGCGGTGTCGTATCATCCGGTTTGGCTATTTACGATACAATGCAGTATGTTAGTTGTGATGTATCAACGACTTGCGTGGGTATGGCTGCTTCGATGGGGGCAGTTCTTTTGGCATCAGGTGAGCATGGTAAACGTAATTTATTGCCTAATGCCCGTGTCATGATTCACCAACCTTTGGGTGGTGTACAAGGACAGGCCAGTGATATTGAAATTGAAGCTCAGGAAATCCTTCGCATAAAAAAACTATTGACCGGCATTTTAGCTGACCATAGTGGTCAGGATCATGAAAAAGTTATCGAAGATTCCGACCGGAATAAATGGATGACTGCCGAAGAAGCGCAGGATTACGGTTTGGTTGATAACATTATGAGACGCAATAAGAAGAAAAAGTAAATTTTCTAACAAGGTTCTTATAACATAATGAGCGATCAGGAAAACAATAACGACAAAACCATACATTGTTCATTTTGTGGCCGTTCAAGCCATGAAGTTAATAGTATGGTTGCCGGTCCGAATGATGTATATATCTGTGATCGCTGTGTGGCTGATGCTTCTGGTATTGTGAAGAGCGATTTGGCTTCGATGTCTTCGAAGCGAGAGAAAAATTACAAACCGTTGCTCAAGCCGGCAGAGATTAAAGCAAAACTGGATGAGTATGTGATCGGACAGGAGGAAGCAAAAAAAACGCTTTCCGTGGCTGTGTATAATCACTATAAGCGCATCAGTTCTGAGTTGCAGGATGAGTTTGATGATACGGAGATCGAAAAAAGTAATATTATCTTACTTGGTCCCACCGGTTGTGGTAAAACATTATTGGCAAAGACGATGGCTAACATTATTGATGTGCCATTTACCATTGCTGATGCGACAGTGCTTACCGAGGCCGGTTATGTAGGAGAAGATGTTGAAAGTATCTTGTCCAGCCTTCTCCAATCTGCCGATTACGATGTAGAGCAAGCCAAGCGTGGTATTGTCTATATCGACGAAGTGGATAAAGTGGCCCGGAAAAGTGATAATCCATCCATCACCCGGGATGTTTCCGGGGAAGGTGTGCAGCAGGCACTGCTCAAGATCTTGGAGGGAACGGTTGCAAACATTCCCCCTAAAGGCGGCAGAAAACATCCTGAACAGAGTTTTATACAGGTTGATACCTCAAATATTCTGTTTATCTGTGGTGGAGCATTTAGCGGACTGGAAGAAATTATTTCCCGTCGCTTATCGGTTAGTCCGCTGGGTTTCCATTCGGAAGAACAGGTGACCTTTGACAAGGATGATCCGGATATTTTTACACATGTAGAAGCCCAGGATTTACAGCGCTATGGACTAATTCCGGAGCTCATCGGTCGTCTTCCTGTAATTGCGGGCTTACATCAGCTTTCAAAAGAGGCGATGATCGAGATTCTCTTGAAACCTAAAAACGCTTTGACAAAGCAGTACAAGAAGCTTTTCCAGATGGAAGGAGTTGAGCTTGTATTCGAAGAAGAAGCCCTTGAACACATCGTTGAAAAGGCACTCAAACGCAAAACGGGCGCCCGGGGCCTTCGTTCTATCATGGAAGCTTCTATGCTGGATATTATGTTTACACTACCCTCGATGAAAAATATCGAACGGTGTGTAATCACCCGTGAGACTATCGAAGATAATGCTCCTCCGATTTATGAAAAGAGGAAAGCCTCTGCTTAAAAAATTAGTTTATTAGTGGAGAAGGCATCATCATTCGGTGATGCCTTTTTTATTTTGTACAATGTGTTCCTACAATAAACTTAGCCGAAATATTTTATAACGTATGACGATTGAAGTTTGGGAGGTTTTCTAATGCCCGATTTTACGTTAAATTGGAGATGTTTATTGTTTTTGAGGAAGCTATATGAAAATACGTCTCACGTCAAATAGAATAAATGTAGTACTTATTGGCCTGCTGATACTGCTTGGTATTGGTTCCTTTGCCTATAACCAGTATCTGATTAACCGGATACTTAAACAGGATAAATCGGGCGTTGAGCTATGGGCGAAAGCGATCGAATATACAGGTAATCCCATCCAGGAAGAAATCAGCCAGAATCTGCTGGGAGCCGCCAATTACTTGCGAAAGAATACCTCTGTTCCCGACAGTGTAATCGATATGATAGAGAAGGCAGAGTCGGATCGAACCTCGCAAACCTTCGTTACCCAGCAGATCGTGTTGAGCAAAGATCGATTTCAGGTGCCCCGCATAATCGTTGATAAAGATGGGGAAATTATTTCTGCTAATCATGTTGATGCTCCTTTGAATCAGGATTTAATTAATCATTTTGCCTCTATGCACGACCCGATTGAAATCACCCTGGGAGGCAAAAAATATTCTCAAAAACAATATGTCTATTACGGTGAGAGTCCTACAGTGCGGTATCTACGATATTTCCCTTATATTCAGCTGAGTTTGCTAGCCTTACTTTTAGGAATCGGTTTTGTGAGTTACCGGGCTATTACTAAATCAGAGCAATCCAATTTGTGGGTCGGAATGGCCAAAGAAGCCGCTCATCAGTTGGGTACGCCACTTTCGAGCTTATATGGATGGGTTGAACTGCTCAGGGATGAAAAGGAGGACGAATTTACGCAGCGTATTTGCAATGAACTGGAAAATGATGTTAGCCGGCTTCGGGATGTAGCCGAGCGGTTTAATAAGATCGGCTCTAAACCGGAATTGCGCCTGCAGAAGATCGAACCTATTCTCCAGGAGGTAATAGATTATATGGAACAACGGCTACCCCAGCTAGGCAAGAACGTAGAGGTCCTGCGACAAATGGATTCTGGTGTGAAGGCTAAAGTAAATGCCGATCTGTTTCAGTGGGCGATGGAGAACCTCATCAAAAATGCAATGGACGCAATCAAATTAACTAAAAAAAAGGCGTTCGTTTCGGTTAAATTGCACCGGGTAGAAAACGAAGTGATGATAGATGTGGAAGATTCGGGTATAGGGATCGAGAAAAAATATCAGAATCAGATTTTTAAGCCCGGCTATAGCACAAAAAAACGTGGATGGGGTCTCGGTCTCAGCCTGACAAGCCGTATTATCGAAGAATACCACCAGGGCAAACTGGTTGTTCACCGATCTGAGCCGGGATCGGGTACGACTATGCGTATCATCCTAAGAGCAGAAGAGTCTCAAGGTAAGCTTGAAAACCCTGAGACCGCAAGCTCAGTCACCTAATAATGCAGAGTGCACGATCCTAATCTGGTTGATACCCTCGTTCTTTAGCATACTCCATTAGTTGAGCCTTCAACAGATTTCGCCCTCTATGAAGCCTGGATCGAATAGTGCCAATGGGAACATCCAGCATGTTAGCTATTTCCTCGTATGTAAAGCCTTCGACATCACAGAGTAAAACAACAGTGCGAAAATCTTCGGGCAATTCTTCCAGGGCATTTGAAATATCGTCATCTATAAGATCACGGAACATTTTGTCCTCCAGATCGGAGGTGTCAGTTCGTTCTGCCCGGATAGTTTCGTAAAAAGTAGAAACCTCATCATAATCAACCTGATTGGGCTGTTTCGACTTTTTACGATAATTGTTGATATATGAATTTTTAAGGATCCGGAATAGCCAGGCTTTTGCGTTGGTCCCTTTTTCGTAGCTGCTAAAGAAACGATAAGCTTTTACAATCGTATCTTGTACGAGATCCTCGGCATCACTGGGATCTGAAGTTAAACGCAGTGCAAAATTATACATAGCATCCAAATGCGGAATAATTTCTTCCTCAAAATCTTCCTGCTTTTGGACTTCCTCTTTCGTTAGTTCTGCCATCCCTGTGGATTAGCTAATTTTTTTAAAGAATCAATAATTTCAAATAATGTTGCTCAATACTTACGTAATACTTCTTCTATTATTATCTACATAACAGTATAATTGTTTCCGATTATTAAAATGAAAGTTAGTATATCGATTTTATACTTAAAAGCTTAATCATTTTCATTGATACCCCTCATAGGCATATCAAATGTCCTTTAATAATACCTTATTAATGTGAAGTTAATTTAAAGATGACGTTACGAATGCAATTCTTACAAAATTAATAGACGATTACCATAAGATCGTAAATGGCGTGCGTCCAGGCAGCCATGCCGAAACCGCGCCAGATATAGATGGCATTTAATGCCAAACCGAATAGGAAACGGAAGAGAAACGATCCTAATGTAAATGGATCTCCGAGTTCTCCGATGTAGTGGGCAAAACTAAATATGGCAGCAGCCAACAACATCGCAAGGCCATAAGCCAGCAGGGCCTTGCTAAAAATCTTCCTGAAAATAAATAGAAGTACTGAAACCAGGATGACGCGGAAAAATAGTTCTTCGTAGAGGCCGGCCCCCAGCGATAAAGCCATTTTTTGAATCATAGATAATTGCTCGACCGGATCGGCTTGAATCATTTGCAAGAGGCTATTCACCGTAAGGTTAATCAGCAAAGCCAAAACAAAAGCATAGAATGATGCTTCAATGAGCATGGTGAAGAAGTAGCTGAGCTTCAGCGATGACAGCCGCTTGCGTTCCCGATAAAGGATGACGACGCCGATCAGTGCGACTAAGATGAGCGTAATGGAGAGGGCATCCTGACCAATATACTGAAATAGGCTTTTAATCCAGACATCTACCGAAATTCGGACTACATGATTGGCATCCGGCTGGGCTAAATAAAGCAACGCCTCATATAAGAGTAACAGCGGCAAGCTAATCAGATAGCTATAAAGCAGGCTCCCGGTTGATGAAAAATAATGCTTGATCGAATCCCCGAATTTGCTCATTGTTCTTGATAAATGGTGACCGTGGGCATGCCACTTTTAAAGTCTAACGCTTTCCAGGCTTCAGCTGATAATTTTAAGCCGTTGCCCGAGTTGCGATCATTAATACGAACATATATACCTTTTTGATTTTCTTTATTTTTGATAAAGATGACAGTTCCCAAAGCGATATTAGAGTGAGCGGCTGTTAGGGCATCAGGGTTATATAATTCTCCACTGGTCGTGGGTTTAGCTTTGGCACTTCCACTGTATTTGCTTACTGAGGTCGATCCCAGATCCTGCATATTCGCATTTACAACGTAGGGATTTTTGTAGGTTTTAGTCGGTGGGGCAAGTACCGTTAATTTTTGTCCCGGTTGGAAACGAGAGGATTGAATCCCGGGATTTAAGGCGTGGAACTCCGGTTCATCCATGTGAAATTTATTGAGCAATTCCTGCAAAGTCATAGAACCACCTGATACTTTATAAACAATGAACTTGCCCTGTGGCGATGATTTAGCCGAGCTTGCCACCGAAGGCGGCGCCTGGTTGCTGCGAACCGTCAGCCGCTGCCCCACCCGGATCGTATTTGAAGATAAATCATTAAGTTTTTTAAGCTCTTCGACAGTCATCCCGTGTGCATGCGCTATTTTGTACAGCGAATCTCCGCTTTTGACGGTATAGTAAGCATTTTGCTCGGTTTTCTTATTTACAAGAATATGTTGTTGTTGATTACTTTTTTCGGAAGGATAAATAGTTAGCTTTTGACCCACTTGCAGGTTATTGGAGGAAAGGTTATTCCATGTTTTGAGCTCGGCGATGCTCACATTGTATTCTTTAGAGATCGAAAAGAGCGTTTCGTTCGGTTGAACGGTATGTGTAACGGTATTTTTGGGTTGTCCTTTTTTAACTATTAGCGTTTGTCCTACCTCAAGTTCGTTGTCTTGGATATTATTCCACTCTTTGAGTTGCTGTACTTCAACATTATACTGTTTGGCTATGCTAAATAAGGTTTCTCCCTTTTTCACGGTATGCTTCTTAGTACTTTGAGCCAGTGTGGTAAAAGTGAAACAAAGTAGCAGGATAAGAAGGTTAATCCCCGTTTTAACAGATAATTTGAATTTCATCAGCTTGTTCGTTCTTCCAGTTCTATTTCCAGTTGTTTGTGCGCTTCTTCAAGCTCCGATTTCGTACGCAGTTCCTTTTGTTTTTGGGAAACTTCAATGCCTTTTTTATAAAGCTCTAGAGCTTCGTTGGGCCGATCAAGCACTTCGTACAATTTGCCAAGATGGTAATAAACGCCTACATATTCGGGATCATTGTTGAGAATATCCTCAAACAAAATTCGGGCCTTTTTGAATTCCCCTTGTTTGCGGAATTCCAGCGCCAGGGCAAACTTTGAAAACGAGTCGCCGGGGTGTTCCCTGATCTGACGCGCAAGTTGTTTGATTTTGGATTTATTGCCTTCGCTCATAATTGAGTACGCTAACGTATAGCTATAGATCGTATTTCGTGTTCCACAGATAAAGATACAGAAATTGCATGAGGGAAAAAGGGGGGATTTTGGCTATAAGCGGTCAGCTATCAGTTGTTAGCTTGGAAGCAGCAATACCGAATATTTTAACACTACGAAATTAGACGTGAGACGCCAGAGGTGAAAGGGTAATGTCACGTCTCACGTTTTACGTCTGCCGTCTTGGAATGGAGGTCGTTAAAACAGGAAAAGCAGCTTCCCATCCGCGACCACCAGACGGTCATTAACAGTTTCACAAGCGATATCATGACACTGGTCAATGCCGACAAGCTTACCAGTCCAGGAGACGACTACGTCAAGAACGTGGAGACCTATATGAACATTGCACGGGCGATCGACTTGTATTTGGCCCTGGAAAATGCCTACACCAAGTGGACGGGGCACAGCAGAAAAACCATTGGAATCTTAGAAAGGAAGAAAACCCGCAAGGTTTCCGAAACCTTGCGGGTTTGCGGCATTATAAAAGTAGTACGCAGGTATTATGAAACAACGAAAAAACCAGCAATTATACTTTATAGAAGCGTTAATAGCGATTAGCTGTCCCACAGGAACCCCTGAAAGCTGACGCCTGACAGCTGATTTTCCAAAAACTTTGTAACAACTTATTTATAAGTTACTCTTAATAATAAAGGAGCAATTATGAGACGCAAAAACTACACTTTGCTACATTTTTTGACAGCACTTCTGCTGGTGGTACTTTTCCATGCCTGCGGCATGTACAACGATGGAGGTGGCGACCAGTACCACCCGCCTCAAACTAAGATCCTGGATGTAAAAGTACAGCCGGATACCGTGGCGCCGGGCGATACCGCTTCTTTTACCTGTATCATTGAGGATAGTACGGATAAGCGATTTAAGTTTTATTGGTATATAGATCAAGGTGAGGTTCTAAATGCTAAAATATTTGATGATAAACCTACTGTTTATAAAACAGAGGTTAATAATGTTCAATGGATAGCACCGAATAAATCAGGGTTTCACAGTTTCACAGTTCTAACAGATAACGGGTCTAAGGATTCCGTAAGTGTTGATGAGAGTTTTGTAATTATAGTACAATAATTCTGATAAATCATTTCGGGGTTTATTATTTATTAACTAACTAAAACAAGAGGAGAACTACTTATGAAAGCAAAAATCGTTGGCTTAATCGGGATGCTATGTCTGTTTTTTCCTTGGACGCTGCCGGCACAAACTACACTGAATGTGCCCAATAATGTCAAAAATACTCGTTTTTATTCGGATGTTTTCAATGTTAAAAGACCGGGCTTGAGTATAAATGGGTTTGACGATGGAGGAGATCACAGCAAGGGGTATGGGTTAAAACAGATCTTGGAAATACTATACAATGGATCGGCAGATCAGAGAATGGTCAACACTTATGATAAAATTGTGGATATATCTAACAAGGATTTAAAAGATCCATTTAATACACCGGGTGGAAATTCATTGTCGATAGTTAATAACAACAGCAACATCCTCCAATGCCGTGCCTTTGTTGCCCTGGCGCGGTATGTGTTGTACAAAAACGGCATCACCGGACAAATCCCGGGGGCACTCAGACGGCACCGTCCCATTCGGTGGCCTTGTCGAACTTGAAAAGCGCCTTCCTGGAACCCGCAGACTGGCTACTGGCCAATTCAGATCACAACGGTGATCAGGTACATTGGACGCGAACGGTGGACAATTACGCTCGAGCCCTGGATTTATACCTTGCTTTAGAGAATGCCTATGACTTTTATGGTGGAGCCGATCAAACAGAGTATGACGATCCGAATTCGACTGTACTGTTAAGTACGACACAGAAAAAAGCCGTAATGTCAAAACTGTTTGAAAGCATGGAGGCAATCAATGGATATTTGTATTCAGATGCTCTTGATCCATTTTCGGGGGTCCAAAACTATGAAGCCGAACCCGGAAACCGGCCATTGAAAATGTTTTTAGCGATGGGTTATGGAGCGCTGACCTTACAAAATTATGATCCATCTACTCAAGATATACTCAATACGGCAAATGACTATCTGCAAAAGGCTTTTCGTAGCGGCGGATTACAGGAAACGAAAAACAGTATTAAATATTGGAGTTATCAAACCCATAATGGGAAACATTTTTGGGCGGAAGGTTCTTACTACTTCGAGTTGTCACTATTAGAGGTACTTCCCTTTTGGCACTCCATTCGACTGAACAATATGTTAAACTGGAATGGAAATAATATTTCCGATCCTTTCAAGAATAGCTGGTTTCTGAGTCCCTTGGACTGGTTGGCTAACTTAACCACTCCCAATGGAGATTTACCTCCGATTGACGATAGCAACAAGAGAACGATTCGTTATTCTAATCTTATGAGCTGGAATGCAACGTATAGTAATAATACCTTGGGAAAACAAGTTGGAGATAAATTTGCCTGGATACATAATAGGATATTGGATAATCCTAATGTTCAATTCTCAGATGTTCATACCCTGCTTGTTGATATTGCGATACCTAAATCTACGACCCCGCAACCGCCCAAAAACCTTTCCGGAAATGATAATGCAAACCAGACAGGAAATTTGGCCAAACAACAGCTCATTGCACGTTGGAGCGATTTGCAGGGAGCCCGCCACTATCTTTTACTAAATGGAGAGTCCGGTGATGCAATTCCCAGAGGAGAAGGACATGAACAGGCCGATCAATTACAACTATTGTATTATTACGCACCAAACGCCTCAACAGAAGAATCCTTGCTGATGGATACCGGATATGATCATGCTTCTGCAACACATAATAGTTCATGGAATGTATATAGATTACAAAATATCATGTCTATTGATAATGCAACCAATGGTGGTCTTCCTGCACCCTACGTTGAACCAGCGGTATATCATAAAGTTTCAAAACATGCTTCTGTAAATTATCTGTACAAAAATACATATGGATCGTTAGATGTTTTGAAAGGTCAGGTAAACATAAAACACTATAATACTGCAGGGCAATTTATTTATACTACCAAAAACTCTCGCAATATCATCGTAGTTAGAAAAGATCCTGACCATTCTGTTGATTCCTATTTTGTGGATATAGCTTCTAATGATGATCGACCGTTGTCCATTTCTAGTTATGAAGCGCACCGTCATGATGTGCATATGAGATATTATTCAGATACCCAATCTTACACGCACCATCCTTTGGGCTGGTCAAAATTTGATCATGGTTCCAAGGACCTTTATTTATTTTCCAAACCTGTTGAATGGAAGTTATTACAGGATTATGATACTTACTATAGTACAGATTATTTGGCAAGAGAAGTACAGGGCCGAGATATTGGAGATCCTGCGGATCAGAAAGGATATTATGTATCGTACCGTGGGCTCGGGGGCGCTTCGAATTCCGCCAGCAAAAGCTGGAATATTGTAACTATTTTTGATTTAGCTGACAGCCAACCACAATATACTCCTAATGAATTGATTAGTTATGCTGATGACAACTATGCCAGAACTATCCAAGCATGGGAGTACCAACATAGCAGTAATGTGGTCGATGTAATTGTTAAAAGGGCTAAATCAAAAGATAACACAGATTATAATGGTGATATTACATTTAATGTACCCGCAGCTAATGGCCTACCATTTATGTTACCCGCCGGTAAAGACTATGGTTTTGTTCGTTTAGATAAAATTAATGGCGTTTGGCAAATCGATCCGAATTACCAGATTAATCTGACTAGAGATCCAAACGCCTTTGTCTATTATAATTCTTCCGTCGGTACGAAGACCTACCCCTCGAATGCCCATATCTATGTCGCAGACAACAGCACGCTGACCATCACCGGCGATGTGACGATGCAATCCGGTACCACCGTTCATCTGGGAGCAGGGGCATCAATCAATGTTAATTCGGGTGGTAGGATAGATGCAACTGGGACGACATTTCAAACTATTTCGGGGTCAACAGCTTCGGCTGACCGCTGGTCATATATTAAGTTGCTTTCCAATGGGAATACATTTAGCAGTTGTACATTTGAAGGGGCTGAAAAAGGGTTATATGTGGCGTCCAGTGGTAATATGATCAACGGTGGTTATTTTACGGCTAACGCTGTCGGGCTCTATTTGAATTCGGGAGACGCCACCTTAAAAGGAACGATCGTTGAACAAGATCCGACCCGGGATGGGACCGATGATGGTGCGGTAGTTCGAGGCACAGCTACATTATATCTGACGGCTAACGAATCAGGTATTTTTTTACCAGCCCGCTTTCGGGATCTGGACCGCGGTATAGACATTTCTGATTTTGGTCAGGTAGTGGCTTATGAAACTGCATTTCGAAGAAATGATTACAATATTCATATTACCGGAGATGGTGAATTCGATGGAAGCGGAGCTATTGTCGGACAAGGATATAATAGCATAAATCGGGATCCCAATACTATTTATGATGTTTATAATCTATCCTCAAATTATGCAACTGCTCAGTTCAATTGGTGGGGATCGTCAACGGAACCTCCGGGCGACTGGCGCTTTTACGGGAATGTCACGCGAATGAACCCGGTCTCTTGTGATCCTACTATTAGTGGCCGGCACTGTGATCCCATTAGCAGTGGAGGAGGTAGCTGCGATCCGTTATTTCCTTGCTCGGCCAGTGCTAATTTAAATTCACAAGGCACGCTGGATACTAAAAGCAAGGTTTCCGGCCCCGTTGACTCTGGGTTACCATCATTCGATATCCCCAAAATTAAAGATATTATTCAGGCCATTTATACATATATAAACAAGCATCCGAATGATCCGGCCATCCCCCAATATATTCGACGTGTTCACACATTGTTGCAGCTGTATGATAAGGATGGAAGCATTCGGAAATGGGCTGGTTTTGACGATAAGTTAGATAGCTGGTTAAGCTTGTTTCTGTTTGATCGAAGTACCGCCGCAAAACAGGCAACAATTACCGATCGGAGAGGAGATAGCTCTATTCAGTTGGGGCGCCCGGATGTAGGGCAGACGGTGATGATGATTCATTTAGATGATGCTCTTCGTCAGCATAATTATGCAAAAGTCTTGAAATTGGCTAAAAAATATAAATCGGCTATCGTAAATAATAGGTTTCGGGCCTCTTTAATAGCTGCAAAGGCAGTAGCCTGGGAGCAGACGAGGCAGTTCGGCAAGGCCCTGGCAGCCTATGAACAGATTGAAAATCTAAATTTTAAATCTGAGGGCGAAGATGGATTTCAGCATCCGGAATATCCCATTATTAAAAAAGAACTGGCTGACTCTATGGTTGCTCACGGCCAGACGAAAAGTATGTTAGCAAAAACCAAAGATACTGTTGCCAAAACAAAGGAAGAAACACCCAACCAGATTAAGGTAGCTTCTCCTTATCCCAATCCGTTTAATCCAACGACAACGATCCCATTTTCGGTGCCTTCGAAGATGCATGTGGCTATCAAAGTGTATAATATGCTGGGCAGGCGGGTGGCTACATTAACAGATAAGTCTTATAAGACCGGTCGTTACGAAGTCCGGTTTAATGGAGATAATGTTGCCAGTGGCGTTTATTTTATCCGCAGTAGCATTGGGAATAAGAGTTTCGTTAATGAGATTACGTTGATAAAATAGTGCAAAGATTTCAGACTCCCGGCTAATGCGTAATGAATGAGGAATAGTGAGCAAGCTTCGAAATATTAGCGGTCAAACGTCAGCTTTCAGCGGTCAGATTGGATGTAGGAACAGAAAATTTAACATTATGACATTAAACGACAGACGTGAAAGGGCATTTTACGTCTCATGTCTGCCGTTTGCCGTCTTGAATTTGGATTATTAAATCAGAACAAACAGCTTTTACTGACCACTGACCACTGACCACTGACCACTGACCACTGACCACTGACCACTGACCACTGACCACTGACCACTGACCACTGACCACTGACCACTGACCACTGACTGAGATA
>Ga0209918_1001166_pt1 | contig 14786 bp, 10 predicted proteins | sample SalPonD_shore_MG_FD_185712 | JGI IMG/M metagenome (GOLD analysis project Ga0209918, IMG submission 185712) | Salt pond soil microbial communities from South San Francisco under conditions of wetland restoration - Salt Pond MetaG... | ecosystem: Environmental > Aquatic > Marine > Intertidal zone...
AGGGATAAAGCGGGAAATCGTATTCATTTTTTTTCAGCTGTGACCCTGCTTGGGTATCAGGATGGGGCGGATGCGGGGGCCGGAGTCTCCTACCTGGAACTTGCTGAATTACTCTTACAGCGAGGGGCAGAACCAGACGCTGACTTAGAACAACTCTGGAGACGTATTGTTTTTAGTATTTGTGTTTCAAATACTGATGATCACTTAAGAAATCATGGTTTTCTGCTAGTAAAGAAGGGATTGAAATTGAGTCCGGCCTATGATATTAATCCAAATCCCAAGGGGTATGGATTAAATCTCAATATTGATGAACACAGCAATGAACTGGATCTTGATTTAGCCTTTAACGTAGCTCCCTATTTTAGGCTAACTGAGAAAGAGGCCGGCGAAATTATTTCTAATATTAAAACGACGGTCGCCCAATGGAGAGATATTGCAACCTCTATGAACATAAGCAGAAAAGAGATGGACCAAATGAGTCCGGCCTTTAGTAAAGTTAAATAATTGCTAATCTAGTTTTTCATATGAGGGAATAAGTACATTTTGTTTCTAAAAATTGTTGTTTCTGACAAAAAATAGAAACAAATGTTATGAACTATACGGAATTCCGTAACAAGCTGAAGGCATTTCCGAATTTTTCTATTCGGGAGATTGATAAACATTTTCCAAGCTTTGACAGCCGACGGCTTGTTGATTGGCAAGAAAAGGGCTATATCCAAAAACTACGGAACCGCCACTACTATTTCTCGGATCAGGAGGTCGATGAACCTTTTCTGTACTACAGGGCGAACGAACTGTATCATCCGTCCTATGTATCCTTGGAGTCGGCTTTATCACGTTATGGTTTTATTCCGGAAGGTGTATTTCAGATCAATCCCTGCACCACACTAAAAACGAATGCGTTTAATACACCAATCGGCAAATTTTACCTATCTTCATCTTAAACCTTCACTATTCTTTGGATATCAGCTTGATGAATGGAACGATCATCAGTATGCTATGGACGAACCCGAAGCTTTGATCGATTATCTAGATTTGCACCCCTAAGCAAAAGAGATAGTTGATATTGGAGCCCTTCTTTGTAATGCTACGGAGATCAATAATCGGATTTTGTTTAAGACACTCATTAGCTATGAATCGGATATTAATTCCCCGGCTCTAAGCAAAAGGTGTTGTTCAGCAGTATGACTTTTGATATCAGAATTAAGCTTCTTTTACCATTTCCAATACTTTTTGAATCAGTGCATCAGAATCCCGGAAGTTGGTCTTTTCCATTTTAAGAAATTCGGGCTCACTAATTTTGAAGAATAGAATTAAACAACTTGTATCAGAGACTGTGACGTCGGGCATTGTCTATATCTTCATCAAGTTCCTCAGGTGGGTAGTTTATGACAGATACATTATATTCGGCCAGCAGTTCCATAAAGGTTCCCTTACTGTATCCTGCTAGTTCTGCTGCTTGCCCCAAAGTAAGTTTTCCTCTCTCATAAAGTTTGGATACAAGGGCCATTCGGGCCTCTTTGTCATCTATATCAGCAGAATTCGGTATGTTTATTGTTAGAGTTTTCATAAATTTAATATACATATTCTTTCTGAAAACGTAAATTTCAAACAAACAGTATGGTGGTGTAAGTTTAGCTTGATGGATCATCGTGAATAGGCATAATACTTACTTTTTGTTTGAATCATACATCCAATTTGAAGTGTTCAAAAAAAAATTAAACCCCTTCACCAGTGACACTAAAAGTGGATACATCGATGGGGACATGGCATTCCAAAAACGGCATATTTTATTGGCATACAACATTTTAACCCCCACTCATAATCGATTGGTCGGGGGTTCAAATCCCTCCAGGCCCACTTTTTTACTTTAATAAATTATTGCATACTAATAAATTACATAAGCCAATTTTTTTAAAACTTGGACAAAATTCCTATTAAAAATAGAGTTATTAGTATCCAATTGAAGGTGTTTATAAAGAGTTCGAAACGATTACCCACAGTGGCGATGATGCTAAGGGCAGTCAACAATCCAATATGAAATAGATATAAGCCGGGCACTTCCAAATTGTTCCATCTGCCAGTCATTTTGTTAGTGAATGGGTTGACGTGGATCGGTTTGACGGCCTGTTTTTGGGGTAACTGTTTGTCTTAAAAGCAAGCTTATTCAATACATTTGACGGATCACCCGGCCGAATCAGATTTCGATTATTTACGATTATCGGGACCGAAAAATCGAATATTTCGAAATGATATTTATGAAGCAAAACCGATTTTGCGATGAGATTCGAAAAGCCAGTCAGATGACGATGGACTTCTAAATCAAATCTTTTACATGTCGAGAAACGGTATTACTTTAGATCTACATAAAAATCATTTTAAATAACTAGTTTTGTCAGTATATGAATCTGAATGATTTTGATGAAAATATTGATCCGAAAATCGTAGATAGAGGGTATACATATTTCCTCGATGAATTGGTGAATGGCCCTGAACTCATTGATGATGGCGTCTGGCTGGCCACGGTTTATGGCAGTGACGCTTATCGTGTTGAAATCCGGACCGAACCTAAAAATAGTGATACGATTCTTGACTGGCAATGCGACTGTCCCTACGACTATGGACCTGTTTGCAAGCATGTGGTAGCTGTCCTTTATATGATGCGTGAAAGTGGGATTAGCAGATCAGATTCTGCTAATATACAAGGAATATCAACAGCCAAAGACAACATTGAGGAAATTTTTAAAAATACCAGCGAGGAGGATCTGCAGGAGTTTATATTGTCCTGCATCAAATCAATGGATGGATTTAAAAACCGGTTTTTGGGTCATTTTGCCGATCGAGTGAACGATAGTCCGGTGCAACAGTACCGCCAAATCATCCGCAATTATTCGAAAGCTGCGCAGGGACGTTACGGGTTTATCGATTATCACTCCGTTTCTACACTGATTCGTCCCCTGTGGGAACTAAATGAAAAGGCCAATACCTTGCTGGATACCGGTAAGGTCAGAGAGAGCATGGTACTTTGTCAGACCCTCATTGAAGAGGTATCAAATATTCACGAAATAATAGATGATTCCGGTGGTGGTGCCTGGGATGTGGTTGGGCAGGCGTTTGACACGCTCGTTAGTGTAGCCGAAAGTACTACATCATCAACGATTAAAGATGAACTGTTTGGGTGGGCCGTGCAGGAATTTCCCCTTCAGAAATATCATGACTTTGGTTTTGGGAGCCACTTCCTGAATCTATTGCCACTTCTTGTTTCTTCGGCTAAACAGGAAGAACGTTTTTTTACCCTGCTGGACCGTCAGATAGAACGGGAAAAAGAGAAAAGCTGGTCAGACTATAGTGTGACACGATTGATTAAGGCAAAAATTGAGTATTTGCATGCCCAGGAACGGGAGCAGGAAGTTCTGGACTTGCTGGAGACCCACAGCCGGTTTTATGACTTTCGGGAGCAGCTGGTGGATCGGGCACTGGATAATAAAGCATTCGAAAAAGCTAAGAATTTATGCCGGGATGGCATTGAGATCGCCAAAGAGCAAAACCATTATGGGATTCTCATCCGCTGGCGCGAAAAAATGTTTCAGATCGCCAGAATGGAAAACGACGTGCCCGAAATGCGCAAGTGGGCCAAGAAACTATATTTCAAGGGTAATAGAAGCATGCAGTGGTATCGTGCCCTCAAATCCACCTACTCAGAACAGGAGTGGCCCGAAAAATGTGAAGAGCTGATCGACCGTATTAAAGGTCCGGATAAAAAGGTAAGATATGGGCAGGTAAACACCATCGCACAAATATTTGCGGAGGAGGAGTATACCGGCAGGTTGCTGAAATTGCTGCAGCTCAATGCTAATAATATCTCTTTTGTTGATCATTATGCCAATATATTGCGCAAAGAGTATCCGGATGAATTGATGGATCTGTATGAAGGGGGTATCAGTGATTTTGCTCAACAGACAGGCCGGAAAAACTACCGAGAGTTAGCGGGCTGGCTCCGCAAGATGCGGAAAATAAACGGTGGCGATGAACGGGCCTATTCCTTATTCAAGAAACTCCTGTGCGAGTACAACAACCGTCCAGCCATGAGAGATGATTTTATGAAAGCTTTTCCGGAATGGAAAGAATAAATTTTACGGAAATGCCTTGAATGAAGTGTCCGATGATATTTAAAATAGTAATTAACGTGAGTTCGATTTAAACTCCATGATAAAAAATAACTCCGAGATGTCATTTCGACGACCGGAGGGGCCTGTCCCGTCCCGAAAGCGTTCGGGGCGGGGAGGAGAAATCTATTTCCCTATGTCTCGAATCCTGCTTGCAGGGTGAGAGACCTGACCTCGTGATCAACGTTCAATAACCTAATCCCCTTTAAAAGGGAAAAATGGCCATTAGCAAATCGGGCTAATGGCCCCATTTCGTGCTGGTGAGCTTTCTCATACCCGCAGGCGGGATTCGAAAGGTGAATTGAATAGATCCCTCCCCGAAGATTTTCGGGACAGGCACATTCGTTCGGGATGACATCTAATGATTCCTTTTTCTTTAATCGAACTCACGTTATTTAGCAAGGAATGGACTAACCGGCTGATCGGAGATAAAGCCTTCCCGGAAGACGAAAAGATACTTTCTTCCGGAATTCCCAGGTTTGGCCCGCCACGCACCCTGAAAAATTCGGGTTTGTTGGGACCCGTTTCCATTGAAGAGGGCTTTGCAAAACCAGGGATTTTGGTCAATCCCGAATGCTTTCGGGGTGAGTGATTTCAAAACCTCCCGAAAACTTTCGGGAAGAATTTGGACAAAAGCATGGTTTTGCAAAGTCCTCTTGAAGTTATATCCTCAAAATAAGGCTCTTAACATGATGAATCGCATAAATTGTTCGTTTGGAAGAATGATATTTTGGTACAAAAAACAGCAGATTGGCTTGTTATCCCTGTTATTGACTGCGGGTTTTACTTATTCAGCGAGGGCACAGGAAGCACCACCAGATACCGTAGCCGGCATTTTGGCAAATTATAATGAGGCAAAAGTTGGCCGGTATAAACTTCCCGATCCATTGGAGCTGGCTGATGGAGAGAACGTGGAAGATGCACAAAGTTGGTATAAAAAACGTCGTCCCCAGATTCTTGAACTATTCAAGGAATTTCAATATGGTCACACGCCTGGTCCTCCGGATACCCTGCATTTTAAGGTATTTGATAAAGGAACGATGGCATTTGACGGACAGGCCCTTCGCAAGCAGGTTACGGTTTATTTTTCTGGGAAAGAAGACGGTCCGAAGATGGATCTGTTAATTTATCTGCCCGCTAAAGATCAAAGGCCATCCCCGTTATTGCTGACTCCCAGCTTTTTCCCCAATTCAAGCCGGGTGGATGATCCGGGCGTTAAGCGGGGGACCATGTGGAACAGGCAGCATAAAAAAGTGCCGGCACCTCAAAAAATACCTTTTGGGAAATTAGATGTACCCAGGCTTATTTCCCATGGAATTGGGGTAGCCACGGTATATTACGGGGATATTGAACCGGATTTCAACGGAGGATATCAATATGGTGTGGAAGGATTATATCGGGAAGACGGGCAAACCTGCCGGAAACCGGATGCATGGGGCGCCATTTCAGCCTGGGCCTGGGGATTGAGCCGGGCGATGGATTATTTTGAGACCGATCAGGATATCGATACATCCCGGGTAGCCTTAATGGGGATCTCACGGCTGGGGAAAACAGTACTTTGGGCGGCCGCCCGTGATCAACGGTTTGCGGCCGTTATAGGCAGTTGTTCAGGAGAGGGCGGGGCCGCCATAAGTCGTCGCAATTTTGGGGAAACGGTAGCCCACCTGACGGCACCGTCCCGTTATCCCTATCAGTTCTGTAAAAATTACCAAATGTTCGCGAAGCATGTTGATCAACTTCCTGTGGATGGAAATTTATTGGTTTCCCTGATTGCGCCCCGCCCCGTATTATTACAAACAGGAAATGAAGATTTGTGGTCCGATCCCAAAGGTGAATACCTGGCCGCTGTGGATGCGGGTAAAGTATATCGTTTATTGGGCAAACAAGGGTTGAGTACCGATGAATGGCCGTCGGCCGGAGAACCGATACTTCATACAATCAGCTATTATATGCATGATGGGGGACACGGAACCCGACCTGGTGACTGGGACATCTTTTTGAAATTTTTGCAGGATAATTTGGGAGTTATGAAATAATAGTTGTCAAATATCCGGGTTATCATTCCATTATGAATCACCCGTACGAAATTCTATATCTTCTCCATTAGCTCGTGCTTCTCTGACCATTTGCTGATATTCTTCGGGGAGAGAATCCAGGGGAACTATATATCCGTCAACGATCACCATGTTATTCATCGGATTGGATTGATTCATCTCGTCAGTTGAAAATTCAGAATCAAAATGCCCCATATTAAACATATCCCTGATTTTACGGGCTTTTTGGGATACGGTAGATTTATTGGTCCCGAAAAATTCATTTAATTGAGTTGCCGAGATATAAGGTTCAAATGATTTATCAAATAAAAAATTAATGGAACCAATGGCATAAACAACGGATGCGGCCCAAATATCTATCTGACCTCTTTTAAAAGGCACGGAACGTTTTCTACCCATTTTAGCAATCAATTTCTCACAAAGATTATAATAATCTTCATTCAAATGCTGATCACAAAATGAACGGGTTAGGTCTAATATTTTATTTTGTTTTTCTTTTATATCTTTTTTACTCATCGGGATTTCGTTTTAAAATGACCGGGAAATTGCAGCAGATTAATTTATAATTTTTAAATGCCCTACGCTAATTAAGTTATTAAATCGGGATTACGAATTGATGAAAAATTTGATAATCCCATAAATCGCAGCTAATAAAATGGAGGAAACACTCAGCCAAAAAGCGATATCGTAGATTCTTCCCGGTATGAGTCGGTCATCCAACCGGACATATCGAAATTGAATGGCGGCAAACACAACAATTAGCAACAGGATGGAAGTAAAGAATCCCCCGATGATAATCATCAGAACCGGCAGCTGCATGAAAAGAAATAGCAGCGCCCAGATGATAGGGAAGACCCAGGCAAAGATAGCAATGGCCTTTCGGCGTTGTTCAATATCGTAAAAATCAAAGATGCCCAGCGTGCCAAAGGTGTCGGAAAATATGCGGGTCCAGCTGGCCAGGGCGGAGAACAGGGTGGAGAAAAGAACGACGACGGCACAGATCAAAAAGACCATTTCGGCCCCGCTGCCCATGGTTTCGGTGTACATACCGGCCAGCGTTTCAATCATTTTATAACCCTCCGGGATAGCTTTTTGGGAGTGCAGCACGGCCGCTCCCAAAATATAGAAAGCAGCTGTTACCAGGGTATAAACCACCATGGAAAGCACGGCATCCCAGTACATCACCTTAATCCAGCCTTTGGCGCGGTGGAGCCATTCCGGGGTTTGGACTACGGGTCCGGTATAGGCGGCATAGCCTTTTTCCAGGCACCAGTAGTGGTAGTACATGATTTCATCACCACCTACCCCGGTGATGCCGAAAGCGGCGATGGCCACCCCCACCATGGCGGTGGGCAGATTGAATTCCAGACCATACAGGATATCATGCCAGCTGAATGCGTAGCTGGTGTATTGCAGGAAATAGACTGACAGAAAGGTGAACACCGTAAAAAAGGCGATCATCAGCAGCGATAACCGTTCGACGAATTGATAGTATCCCCGAAAAACAAGTAACGACGCGGTTAGCGTAATGATGATGGTCCAGATCGTAACATTCACCGAGGGAAAGACAATATTCATGGTGATGGCCACGCCTCCAATAATACCTCCGACCTGCAATAATTTAAAGATTTGGATAAACAGCCAGGTCCAAATGGTCCAGTTGACATTTCGGAAATTCCAGCCGGGAAGTTTATTGAAGGCGGTCATGACGGTTTCACCGGTGCTGATGGCATGTTTTCCGAATTCCAGTTGAAGAGTCACCTTGACCAGGCAGCTAAGGATGACCACCCAGAACGTGACAAATCCGGCACGGGCCCCCAGCGTGGTGGTGGCGATAAGCTCTCCGGATCCCACAATGGCCGCCGAAAGCACGAATCCCGGCCCCAGGTGTTTAAGCGTTCCCCATAATCCTCTGGGTGGTTCTTTAATGTCGTCTTCCGTGAGTATATAGGGATCGCGCGGGCGATCGTTGATCTGTTCAGCCATGGAGTAGTATTAATTCTGAATCCCAAGTTAAAGATGGTGTACTGGATCTCTTAATAGCTAAAATTATGATACATTGCTTATTTTGAGATCCCTGAAAATATTTCCCCTTACGTTCATTCCAAGATAAGAATACAAATTTTAGTTTATTAATAAAAAGGATCTCTTTTTGAAAACATGGATTTGTCAATTGGATTTCAATAACATTGAGTAAGGTACTAAGAAGGATATATATGCTTGTAACAGAAGATCTTAAACCTGTGAAATTAAGTTCTGGGTTTCTGTCGCAGTTTTGATCATCTACTGCGACAGTCAGGATTTGACCATCATTTCTCCTAAAAATCAAAGGAAACTGACGTGACTATTCATATTAAAAACCCAATAATTATTCCGAATAATTTTAGGGAATGCCTCTTTAAGTTGATGTACCATGAACCCGATATGTTTCTAATAATCAAAAGCTAATCAATCATTTTCGCACTATTATATCAAACCAGAGTTGGTTAAGGCAAAATATTAATAAAATCAAATATTTAACGCATTATTAGGCAACTGTTCTGGTAAATTTCTTGTATATATTATGTAATGGGGCAGATTCAAAGAAAAAGGTTATTAAAATCGTTGATTTGTTCAACTAAACAAGTTTGGATATGATTTAATAAAAAAAGACTATCGTGAAATATTAATCTTTAACAAGTTTCTTGGGTTGGTAAGATTGTACAACATATCTGATTTATCAAATGCTTGAGGAAATCTTTGTAAAACCATGTTTTCCCTAATAAAGGCATTGATCAATTCTCGGGTTAGCTATGGAGTCATGTAAATTTCACCATAATAGAATCGAAAATAATCGATCTAAATCAAAAAAGGAGAGAAATACTATGAAGCTTAATAAAGGATGGATAATCGGTATAATATTGATTACAATGGGTATAGGGTTTGCTTGCCAGGATCAATCGTTAAACCAGGCAAAAACTGATCGTACGAATACTTTTGAACCACAAATGATGGAGGGGGAAACTCCTTCTTCCATGCTCATAACGCAGCAAAATTTCCGTGCCCATCTAAATGGAAGAAATGAAGTACCTGAAGTGAATACAAATGGTCAGGGGCAGGCGATATTTAAATTGAGCAATGATGGCTCCTCTATACATTATAAACTTATCGCTTCCAATATTGACGATATATTAATGGCTCATATACACGTTGGTCCTGCAGATGAAAATGGACCCATCGTAGTTTGGTTGTATCCTTCTTCACCTCCGCCCCAAAAAATTGAAGGCCGGTTCCAGGGAGTATTGGCAGAAGGTACCATCACTGCAGACGATCTTATGGGTCCCTTGGAAGGTCATTCTCTGGACGACCTGTTAAATGCTATGAATGCCGGAAATACCTATGTTAACCTCCATACATCACAAAAACCGTCAGGTGAAATAAGAGGTCAAATACACTAAATTTGTTTTTATAACTTTGTAATTTAGTTTAACTGGAAAAAGGCCATGAGGACATGGCCTTTTTTTAAAGCTCTATGTTTTATTCGTCATCCTCCCCGATATATTCCGTTGGATAAGGTTGGCCGTTCATGGTAGCATACCAGAGTATACGATTTAACAAATCATCATTTCCGCTATCAATATGATCGAATTGCGGGTCCATGGATTTTTCGGCAAAATGCTTGGCTTTGCCTTTTAATTGTGAAAGATCTCCATTCATATTTGTGAGCGGAGTCTGATTCGGGACGGCTTCGTAACCGGATAAATTTCGCTGATTCTGAAAGCAGTCGAACATGGGAAGGGCAGAAGCATCCATCATATTCATGGGAGGCAGGCCCAGGATTTGTTCGATAGTCCGAACCATGGAAGTCTGGTTGTAGTTGGTGTGAACGGTTCGATGTAACCGGGAATAAGGACTGATCACAAATCCGACCGTACGGTAGGCGGAAACATGATCCCAGCCGTCCTGGGAATCGTCTTCGGTGACAAATATGGCGGTGTTCGGCCAGAACCGGCTTTTCGTAACCGCTTCAATAATTCTGCCCAGCGCCAGGTCATTATCGGCCACCATCGATTGCGGGGTGGGAAAACCGGGGCGCATACCGGCGGTGTGGTCGTTGGGCAGGGCGATGACCATCAGATTGGGGAGCGTATCTCCGGGCTTTTGTTCATATTCATGTAGCTCTTTGATAAAAGATCGGGCCCGGTACACGTCGGGAACTTTGTGACTGTCGTAGCCGGGATAGTTTTGGGATAAAATGGGGCTCACGCGTGAAATGGTTGTGCTGTTTTTGAAGGATAGTTCTTTGTCATCTTTATACAGTTGATAGATATCTTTCCAGTCTTTTTGCCCCTGCCAGTGCGGGATGGCTGCTTCCCCATAAATTCGAACGCTCAGTCCGTGGTCGAGCGCATTATTCCATAAAAAACCTGTTGGTGAGTACACCATGGCGTCGTTCTGCACATGGGGATAACTGCGAAACCAACCCCGGACACTTTTCTCAATATAGTCGGTGGTCATGGCAGCGTCGGTCCATTGATGGCCTTCGGCTGACGATTTCCCGGAAGCATAATAGTTGTCCATGAGCAGAAATTTACTTGCAAGCTTGTGCTCATTAGGGGTAACTTTTTGTCCAAAGGCACAGAGCTTCGGATTGCCGTTACCTTTGGGATGATCGCCTAATACCTGATCGTAGGTTCTGTTCTCCTTAATGATGTAGATCACGTGCTTAAAAACGGAGGGTTCACCAATGCGTTCAGGAACCGGTTGCGGATCTGCATTATTCCGGGATTGCTTATGGGTTAGCTGTACGCGGAAGGCAAGATTCAGTTTACGCACGCGGTCGGTATAGGAATTTAAGGTATTTTCATCGGGAATGGGAATGGTTGACAAAGAGGCCAGCATGCGATGGGCATTGAAAGCACCGGCGGTTGATTTTTTATCTTGCCGGTGAAAGGTTTGGAACGATTTTTCACTCTTGTCTTTTACCGTGGCTCGCGCACCTTCAGCTTCCAGGTTTGTTACAAACAGTTGATTATTATTACCCAGGGCAATTCCGGATGGATAAGCTTCTGTGGGAATAAAACCTCTAACCGGTTCCTTCGAAACTGGCAGGTTTGAAGCATCATTTTCCAGCGAAACAACCGCGATCGCGTTGTCCATTCCATTGGCCACGTAGAGAGTCTGCCTATCATCATCCAGGGCCAGGGCATTAGGAGTATCACCGTAGAATGCCTGACCCTTTTTGAAAAGTCCAACCGGAATAGTTCTGACCACTTTATTAGTTTTGGTATTAATTACCGATACATTATCACTGTTCCCATTAGCTACATAAATTTGTGTACCATACTTATTGGAAATGACAGCATTAGGATGAAGTCCCACCGGGATTTCAGTTACAGGACTACCATCTTCGAGATTTAATACTGAAACCGTACCGGATGATGCGGCACCTGTTGCTTCTTCTACTAAAATTTTGCCCCAGGGAGCTCCTGCAGTGGATGCTGCATTGTCACCGGGGCGCCGGCCACCCCAGTTGGAAACGTAAATCTTATGGTTCGCAATAGTGAGACCGTAGGGAACCATACCCGTGTGTTGCGTCCAAACGTTTTTTCCCCATTCAAGATCGATTTTTTCAAGGGTATTATTCCCGTTACAGACCACCAACAGGTAATCCCCATCAGATTCATGGCTTATGGCCAGATCGTTGGGGAGAGCAACCGGAGCGGGGTCTTTCGCTTTTATTTCTAATTTACGGACCAGCTCAGCATGTGATCCATCCCACGAAAACATTAAAATATAGGAGTTGCTATTGCGGGAATCGATGACGCTGCTGAGTACATAAAGCTTATCATTTTTCTTATACCAGGTCAGACCAGAGAAGGTGTTTTCGAAGTGGCTGAGGTTTTCGTGATCCGGGTAGGCCATCCTTTCTATTATGGAATTCGATTCGGGATTTACAAAAGCTAGTCCGTATCGGTCGATTACAGCCAGGAATCTTTTTTGTGGGTCGAAAGCACAATCAAGCGCGTGGTTTTCATAAGCCGGATCGCCATATTTAATAACCTGACCGGCCGGATCAATTATTTTATTATAAGGCATCAACAGGGGAAGAGTATTCTTGGCCAGCGTGCTGTCATCGTAACCGGTCCGGTAAGACAGGGGCGTGGGCCGGGAGGGAGCCTCCACTTGTTTGGTAGTTTTACAGGAAAGAAGCAGAAAAAATCCTGCGATGAGTACAAAGGAAAAACGCTGTAATACTTTTGGCCCAAACGGGGTAGATTCCATAATGGTCAATTATTAAATGTTGACAATAAGCTGCAATCGAGAATGTGCAAGCTACAGTTTAACTGATATTCTATCAAGGCGGGAAACTGTAAAAAATGGAATTTTGATAGTACATATTCTGAATAAAATCCAGAGCTATCGTTTAAATTTAAATTAAACGATAGCGTGTTTTGCAGTTAAATTCATTAACCCAAGTTTCGCACCGCTTTACAATGAGCTAAAAAGCGTTTTTTTTAAAAAAGGAATTTACAACTATTCGGTATAAGTTATTCATAATGATCTGCTTATCTTTATTTTTAGTATCTTTCCAAATGATGTACTATTCGGATTATATCAAAGGGCGGGAGCATTGGTAACCTTTTTTTGCCTGTAGAAAAACCCTTTGGGAAATAACAAATCCCAACTATCAAATTGCAAATGGCGTTATGACGATTTTAACAAGGTACTGCAACTAAAATCTAACCCATTTTTCGTCTTTATCGCAGGTTTTTTCATTGATAACTGTTCATTGTTAATTGTTCACTGAAAAGGGTTTGACTTCTTCCGATGACAGATTTACTGTTACTTCTGAAATAGTATGCCCCGATTTGGGCCGTATTAGTAACTACCGATGACTGCATTTTGGGTCGTTCTTACAGGACTTTTATAGATGAGGCTACGATGTGGATCGGCCCCGGGACTTTTAGGCTCGCTTCACTCGAAAATTCATATTATTTCATAAGTTTCATTTCTTATCCCAATATTCGAACAGCATAATAAATATTAATATTTCGTGGCGGTTTTCTCCACCCAAAGACCTGGTAGCGGGGCCATGAACTTACTTCATTCCATAAAGTGATCTTGTTGTGTCAATTTTCCAGATCCTGCATTCAAGACAGGTGATTGAGTGCCCAATAACCATTATAAAGCTATTACCCTAAGTCGGAGGGACGGATTTATAGTAGCCCCAGGTTTCAACCTGGGGTTGTGGGAGGGCAACAAAACGAAGTCCTGTAAGGACGGGTTTAAGACCATCGGTTTTATAAAACTATTCAATGTTGTTTAGTACCCGTCGCTATTTTATCAATCGAACACATAGGCTCTGTCATAATCGATATTATGCAGATCCAATATTTCCAGCAGGGTTTACGACTTTTAGTGCTGAAGATATAATAAATTATCATATTTGCATACATATTGTCCATGGTTTTATCCCTTATATCATGGATTAATGATTGTGTTTCGCAGTAGTTCACTATGATAATAAATCCGTGGATTGCAAGAAATGGTATCTTCTACAAAGCTCATCCTAAATCCGTCCTTACAGGACTTCGAGGGTTGCTTACTATTTTGAACCCCGGATTAAAATCCGGGGCTAACATAAGGCCGTCCCGACCGGAACTCATGGCCTCGCTTCACTCGAATAAAGGGTATTGATCATGCCATGGTCCCACCTTTTCCCGGGTTTCCCATCCCTGGAAAGGTTTTTCAAGGCCGGGATATACTTGTTTCCTAACCCGGATATTTCACCAAGAAATTTTTTTCTCAGCAAGGCGAAGGTAAAATAGTGGCGGAAACGTACAATAGGTACGTTGAGCAAGCTATTTTACCTTCAACGCAGCTGAGGAGAAAATTTCGCAGCACTCTACATACTGTTAAAATTTAAATCATTCTGAAATAGATATAATACATTGAATACCATGACAATACAGTAATTTTACAAATATTAGTGTGAAATATCCGGGCTAACATCATCTTCTCGGTACGGGGCCTGGGGCTGCCTGCATGGGTGTACGGGATTGGTTGCTGAGATTGCTTCGTCGGGTTAATTGGTTGCCTTTTACAGTTTGGTGTGGCTCCTACTGATGACAAGTTCGGGATTAGATGACCTGCTTCACCTATTAAAATCATGGAATCGAACTCCGAAGGAGTTCAACAATGAATAGCCCCACCTGACAAGGTGGGGTTCGATGGTCCATGAAACCAAACCAACCCCGAATGGGGTTGAACATGGAAGAGCCCCTTATTTCATGCAGATCCGCAACGTCTTCGAAGACTTTGCAGATCTTGGACAACGCATCACGGAAATCCAGCTAAACCTTCGAGGTTTTTGAAACCTCGAAGGTTTTCGGACACAACTCACTACCGATGACAGTTTTACTCTGTCACTTCTGAAACGGTGTGCCCCGCTTCGGGGCGTATTATGGGCTCGCATTGACATGAAATGGGGAATTAGCCAACCCCCCAAACGCGTTAAACTATTGTCCAATAACCAAATAACTCAGTAACTTAATAACCCAATAACTAAGTAAGTAACTCATTC
>Ga0209918_1001172_pt1 | contig 14771 bp, 3 predicted proteins | sample SalPonD_shore_MG_FD_185712 | JGI IMG/M metagenome (GOLD analysis project Ga0209918, IMG submission 185712) | Salt pond soil microbial communities from South San Francisco under conditions of wetland restoration - Salt Pond MetaG... | ecosystem: Environmental > Aquatic > Marine > Intertidal zone >...
GGGGATCCGGGCAACACGCTCGGCCGGGGCGAGATCGAGGACAAGGTCCACCGGCTGGCGGAGTTCAGCGGCGCGGCGACCTCGGACGAGGTCCAGCAGCTCATCACGTACGTGTGGAACCTGCGCAAGATCCGGGGCGTAACGGCGCTGTTCCCCGCCGCGGTGCGCTGAGGAGCCCGGGGTCCCCGTATCCGCCGGTCATGCCGGACCGCGGCCGCGGGCTAGGCCGCGGCGGTGCGAAAGCCCGGCAGCCGGCGCCGCAACGGCCGGATCGCGAGAAGGGTCAGCAGGACGGTGCAGGCGGCGGCGAGTGCCGTGGGAACAACGCTGCTGGCGGTGCCGACCTGCGCGGCGATGTCGATGTCCAGGGCGTTCACGAGCGCGTCGGTGAGGAGGCCGGCACCCAGCGCGGATACGGTCACGCCCGCGACATAGGCGATCAGCCAGGGCGTGCCCAGCTCTTGTCGCAGGGCCGCGAGCGTGCCGATGTTCGTCGCCGGGCCGGCGAGCAGGAAGACCATCACCGTGCCCGGCGAAACGCCGGCGAACAGCATGGCCGCCGCGATCGGCGTGGATTCGGTCGCGCACACGTACATCGGCACGCCGATCATCAGCATGATCAGCATTGCAGGGAGGCCGCTGCCCCACTGCGCCAGCGCAGTCGGCGGTATGAACGTCATCGTGACGCCCGCGACCAGGAGGCCGATGACGAGATACACGCTGATGTCGTCGAGGATTTCGGTCGCCGCATAGCGAAGCCCGCGCCACGTACGGCCCAGCGCGGTCTCACCGGCGTCCGGCGTATCGTCCGCGCAGCAATCGTCCGCGCGGCCGGCGGTGGACACGCGCTGCGCGCCGGCCGATTCGCCGCAGCAGGAGCCCGCCTCGGACTCGTCGTTGCCGCAGGCGGCATCGGTGGCTTCCCCGCCACAGCAGGACGCGGTGGCAACGGCGATCCTTGACTCGGCCTCGCCCGAGCAGCAGTCACCACGCTCACCGGCCTCGTTCGAGGCCCCGTCGCCGGCACGGCATGCGCTCTCGCCCGGCCCGCAGCAGCGGTCGCCGGTGTTTTCCCCGGAGTTGCGCTCGGCGCCGGTCGTGGGCGGCTGGCGCCCCGGCACGAGCGAAACCCCCAGGCCGGTGACGATCCCGCTCGCGATCGCCGCGACGGGCCGCGCGATCATCATGAACGGGCCCAGCAGCACATAGGACAACGCGATCGAGTCGGCACCGGTCTCGGGCGTGGCGATCAGGAAGGAGGTGGTGGAGCCGCGCGGTGCTCCGGCCCGGAACAGGCCGAGCGCCACCGGCACCACGCCGCAGGAGCACATGGGCAGTGGCGCCCCGATCAGCGCCGCGCGCGACACGGGCCAGAGGCCGCGGCCGCCGAGCCAGCGCGCGATCCGGTCCTGCGGCATCCAGGCGCGGATCACGCCGGCCGCCACGAGCCCGAGCAACAGCCAGGGGGCCGCCTCGAGCAGGAGATGCAGCGTGTTGGAGGCGATTGCAGTCATGGGAACGGCGCCGAACCATGGGGGAAGTCGGCTCCTTTTTGACAGTATATGGCCGACCCGGACGCGCATAAAGGTGATGCGGCGCAAACAACGACGCTACCTCTCGTGCGCAGTGTCCGGTCAAGTCGCCCGGACCCTGCTATAAAGCCTCAAAAGACGAACGACTTCGCGGCCGGTCAGGCCGCTGTCCGGGGCGGGATCGCCCAAGGACCGGATATGGACGTCAGGGCGGGTTCCCGGGTTACCTGTGCGGCGCCGCCGCTCGCCATGCTGGCGCTGCTGCTCGCGGCGCCCGCCGCATCGGCCGACTGCACGCCGGCCGGTACCCCCCACGACGACACGATCGAGTGTACCGACACGGACACGCAAGGGGTCCGCGCCCTCCGGGGCGACGACATCATCTCCATCCTCCCGGCCGCGGACGTCGTGCTGCAGTCGATGGGGATCGATCCGACCCCCATCGTCATCGATGCCGGCTTCGGTGACGACACGGTCACGAACGACGGCACGATCAACGTGGAGTCGACCTCGAGCCAGTCGGACACCGCGATATCGCTCAGCCTTGCCGGCGGTGACGACGTCGACGCGAGCACGAGCGTGGAAACGGCGTCGACGGGCATCGCCGGCGGTCATGGCAAGGACCACATCACGAACAACGGGGCGCTCACGGCCGGCGCCGCGGCCAGCGTCGACAACGTGTCCGTCGAGGCGAATCTCATCGACCTCTCGCACGCGGATACCAGCACGACGGTGCGCTCGACCGCCATCGGCATCGACGGTGGCGATCTCGGTGACGGGATCGAGATCGGCGCCAGCGGCACGGTGGACGCGAATGCGGGCTCGACCAGTCACAACGTGTCTGTCGAGGCGAACCTGGTCGATGCCGCGGTCAGCGACTCGGGGCTCGCGGTCGAGTCGACGGCCACGGGCGTCCAGGCCGGCACGGGGCACGACGCGGTTCACAACGCCGGCCAGGTCGCGGCATCGGCCAGCTCCGAGGTCCGCGACGTCGGTGTCAACGTGAGCTTTGTCGACGCCACTGTGGCCGAAGGTCGGGGCAGCGACGTCAGCACCACGCTCGACGCCGACGCAACGGGAATCGACACCGGCAAGGGGAAGGACGGGGTCGAGCAGACGGACACGGGGTCTGTCACGGCATCCGCCACGTCCGACGCGAATTCGCTCGGCGTGTCGCTCGCATCCGAGGGCGTGCCGGGCTCGACCGTCACGCTGTTCCGCGAAGGCGGTCTCGCGGCGATGGGCCTGGCTGCCGGCAGCAACGCGACCGGCGTGGATACCGGGGACGACGCCGACGCGGTCTGTGTCGCCGGTGACGTCACGGCGGGCGCAACCGCGACGGCGCGGCAGCAGAGCATCAACGTCGGTGTCGCCGTGCTCGACTTTCATGTGCCGACGCCCGGCATCGTCCTCGGCAGCGCGGGCACGTCGGCCGCTGCGGGTGCGGCCGGCATTGCGACCGGCGACGGCGACGACACGATTGCCAGCGACGCGCACCTGGACGTCGACGCGAACGCCACCGCCGCGGCAACGACGGTGTCCGTCAACATCGCCGAGCTGTCGTTCGACCTGGCCCCGGACTTCCCATCGCTGCCCTCTCTCGGCGCCTCGCTGGTGGTCGCCGACACCGCGACCCGGGCCACGGCGACGGCCTCGGGCATCGATGGCGGGACGGGCAACGACACGATCGGGAACACCGGAATCCTCGAGTCGGATGCGACGGCGACCGGCGGCTCGACCAGCGCCTCGGCGAGCCTCGACGTCGAGTACAAGGAAGGCGAGAGCATGTTCGCGATCGATGCCGTCGGCGCGCGCTCGAGCACGAACGCCGACGCGACGGCCGTCGGCATCGACGGCGGCGACGGCCGAGACACCATCGACAATGCCGGCCGAGTTCACGCAGGGGCCATGGCCGACGGCAACACGGTGAGCGTCGGCGTGGCCGTGTCCGGGTCGCTCCAGGGCAACGGCGGCGGGCTGAACCTGGCGGCGACCGATTCCTCCACCACCGGGACCGCACGCGCCACCGGGATCCAGGGCGGCGACGACCGCGACTCGATCACCAACAGCGGAACCGCTGAAGCCGTGTCGAATGCCGATGTCGACGGCGTCGACGTCGGTGTCACGGCGGCGGTCGCGGCGAAGGGGCTCGTCGCGGGCGCGTCCCTGGCACGCGCCGTATCGTTGGCCGACGCGACTTCCGTCGGCATCGATGGTGGTGCCGCGGGCGACGCGATCGACAACACCGACGCCGGGACGGTCACCAGCAACGCCACGGCAAACGCCGGCGCCGTCGCGGTGACGGTGAACGTCGACGGCACCACGCGCGGCGTCGCCGGCGGCGGTGCGCTCACGGACGCCGGCACGACGGCGAACGCCACGGCCACCGGCATCCGCAACGGCGACGCGACCGGTGGCGGCACATCGGCGAAGCACGACCGCCACGATCACGACCCGTACCGCAATGACGACACGCTGGTGAACGACGGCACGGTGAACGTCGACGCGCAGGCACACACGCACAGCGTCGGCGTCAGCGCGGACGTTGCACTGGCCGAGAAGGGCGTGGCCGTCGGCGTGACGCTGGCCGACACCAGCGCCCGGGCGACGGCCGTCGCCCGTGGCCTGGAAGGCGACGACGCCGACAACGTCATCGCGAATGGTGGCCAGGTGAATGTCGGCGCGGACGCGGGCAGCACGGCCGTGAGCGTGTCGCTGTCCGCCGCGGGTACCACGGCCGGCGTCGGCGCGGGCGTCGCGCTCACCGATTCCGGCGTGACCGTGAGCTCGATGGCGACCGGTATCGATGCCGCCGCCGGCGATGATTACGTCACCAATGCGGGCTCGATCGCCCTGGATGGCACCGGCGCCAGCGCGACCGCGGTGTCAGCGGCGGGTGCCGGCTTCTTCGCCGAGAGTGGCGTGGCGATCGGCGCGGCGCTCGGCCGCACCTCGGCGAGCGCGGACACGCGTGCGACGGGCATCGCCGGTGGCAGCGGCGACGACGCGCTGGCGAGCAGCGGCACGATCACGATGGACGACCTCGACGCGCATGCCGACGCGATCGGCGTGACGCTGGGCGTCGCGATCGCGCAGAACGGGCTGGGCGTCGGCGGTGCCCTGGTCGACGGCAGCAGCACGGCCACCCTGTCCGGCACCGGGCTGGATGGCGGCAGCGGCGACGACTGGATCTTCAACGGCGGCACGTTGAGCCTGAGTCACGGCGAGGCCGATGCCGATGCCGTGAGCGTCTCTGTGAATGTCACCGGCGTGGAGAACGGCGTTGCTCTCGGCGGCGCGCTGCTCGATGCGGACGCGACGGCAACCGCCACCGCGACCGGCATGTCCGGAGGCACGGGCGACGATGCCCTCGTCAACCACGGTGCAATCGACCTGGAGGACTTCAAGGCAAACTCCGACGCGGTCGGCGTGGGCGCGAGCCTGACGGTCGCCGGCAACGGCGTCGCCCTCGGCGGCGCCTTCGCGCTCACCGGTGCGCACGCCAACGCGCGCGCGACCGGCATGGACGGCGGCGCGGGCGAGGACTTCATCCGCGGCGGCGAAGACGCCGGCATCAATCTCGACGGCGTCCATTCCGAGGCCGACGCGGTGAGCGTATCCGTCGGATTGTCCGGCGGCGACGCCGGCCTGTTCATCGGGGCCGGCGTGGCGGATGCGACGGGCACGGCCGACACGCGCGCGGCCGGCATCGACGCCGGCGCGGACGGCGATCGGGTGTTCAACTCGGGCCGGGTCGCCGTCGGCAATGTGGATGCGACGGCGCACGCCGCCGGCATCTCGGTCGGCGCGGCGGGCGCGAACGCCGGCGTCGCGGCCGGCGTGAGCATCGCGAGCACCAGCGGGAACGCCGGCGCACATGCCACCGGCATCGATGGTGCCGGCGGCGACGACCTCGTCTGCAATTCGGGCAACATCGATCTCGCGACGGTCCACTCGCGCGCGCTGGCCGTGGGTGTCGATGTATCGCTCGGCGTGACACTTGCGGGCGGCGTGGCCGGTGGCATCTCCCTGGGCAACGCCGGCGCGACGGCGACCGCCGACGCGCTCGGTATCGCGGGCGGGACCGGCGCTGACCGGATGTTCAACGATGGCGCGATGACGCTGGACGACATCGTTGCGGATGCCACCGCGACCGGCGTGTCGGTGGAACTCGGCGTGACCAACGCCGGCGTTGCCATCGGCGGCGCGCTGGTCGACACGCGCGCCGATGCCACCGTGACGGCGAAGGGCATCGACGGCGGTACGGAAGATGACGTGCTGGTCAACGGGAACGACATGCTGCTGCGCAACGTCCACAGCGACGCCGGCGCGACCTCGGTCGGCGTGACCGTCAATGGCGCCATCGAGGGCGGCGTGGCGGGCGGGGTCGCGCTCACCGACAGCAGCAGTCACGCCACGACGAACGCCATCGGTCTGGATGGCGGCGACGGCGATGACTGGATTCACAACGAGGGCACGGTCCGGGTCGAGGACGTCGGCGCGCACGCCCGTGCCACCGGCGTCTCCGTCTCGGCCCAGGCCTCGTTCGCGGGGATCGCGGCCGGCGCGGCGATCGCCGACACGAGCGGCAGCGCGAATACCGTCGTCAAGGGCCTCGACGGCGGCCGCGGTGACGACATCCTGTGGAACGACGGTACCGTGAACGTGGCCGGTGACTCGATGGCCAATGCCCTGAGCCTGGGCATCAACGTCGGCGGCACCATCGGCATCGCCGGCGGCGCGGAGATCACGAGCGCGGACATGACCGCGGACACGGTGGCGACTGGCCTGGATGGCGGCCGCGGCCGCGACGTGCTGGCGACTTCCGGCGATGTGACGGCGACCGCCGGGGCCAATGCCGTGTCCCGCGCCATCTCGGTCGGCGTGAGCGTCGGCGTGGGCGGCGACGCCTCGCTCGCGGACGCGACCACGACCGCGGGTGCCCATGCCGCGGGCATCGACGGCGGGAATTCCGCGGACGGAAAGCACCACGGTGACTGGCGTTACGGCGAGCGCGACCGGGATCGCCGCGGCCAGCGTCGCGACGGCCGTCGCGGGTACGGCAATGAACACCAACGCGACCGTGAGCACGACGACCGCGGCGACTGGATCCTCAACACCGGATCGTTGACGGCCATCGGCACGGCCAGTGCCAGCGGAACCAGTGTCGGCGGCAATCTCTTCGGCTTCGCGCTCGGCGACCTGGCGAACGAGGCCAACGCCGACGCGACGGGCATCCGCACGACCGGTGCCAACGACGAGGTGCGCAGCGAGGGCACCATCGCGGCCGACGCAAAGGCGACCGCGAGCGGCCTCACTGTCGGCGTGAGCCTGGGCGGCAAGGCGATGGGCGATGCCACCACCACCGCCGACGCAACGGCCGCCGGTATCGCGACCGGCCGCGGCAGCGACGAGATCGCGAACACGGGCGGCATCACGGTCGACGCGCGCGGCACGGCGTCCACGAACGGGGTCTCGGTCGGCCTGGCCGGCGTCTCCGAGGTGGACGCGACCGTCACCGCGCTCGCGACCGCGGCTGGAATCGACGGCGGAGATGACGGTGACCGCATCCGCAATACCGGCACAATCACCGCCACGGCCGGTGAGCCGACCGCGGATGCCGGCGCGGTGAACTGCCCGGCGGACGCCCCCGGCACCTGCGCCCGCGTGTCCGGCGTCAGCGTCAATCTCGCTGGCGCGGGATTCCTGGATGCGGCCACGGAGGCCCGCTCGACGGCCTTCGGCATCGCGGGCGGGCGGGGGCGCGATGTCATCGACAGCGACGGCCTGGTCACCGCCATGGCGCGCGCGAAGACCGTGGCCGGCGGCGTGAACGTGAACATCGCCGGCGCGGCGCTCTCCGACGCGCACACCCTCGCGCACGCGGGGGCCACCGGCATCGACGGCGGCGACGACGACGACATCATCCGCGCGGCGGGGAGCATCGGCGCCGGGTCCTCGAGCCATGTCCTGGTCTCGAACTTCGGCTTCAGCCTGGCCGGCGCCGCGAATTTCGACGCAACACTGAACGCCGATGCGCTGGGCACCGGCATCGACGGCGGGGCCGGGCACGATGTGATCCTCAACGACGCCGCACTCGACGCGCACGCCACCGCGACGGCGTCATCCGGCGGCAATTCGACCGTCGTCTTCGGCGCGTCCGGCTCGGGCGCGCGCTCGGGCGCGCTCGCCGATGCGGCCGGCATCCGCGGCGGGGTCGACGGCGATGTCGTGGGCAACCGCGGCACGATCGAGGCACACGCGACCGGCAGCCTGTCGCTTTCCAACTCGTCGTTCACCTTCGGTGGTGCCGGGGGCGCGGACGGCCGGCTGACGGCCACCACCCTCAGCGCCGGCATCACCGGCGACGACGGTCACGACCTCGTCGCCAGCGACGGCTTGCTGACCGTGGATGCGAACTCGACGCTCACGGCGAGCAGCGGCTCCACGATCGTGTTCGGGGCCGGTACCGGGGGTGCGGGCTCGGGCGCGGTCACGCACGCGGTCGGCATCGATGGCGGTGCCCGGGGCGACGCCCTGCTGAACCGGGGCACGCTCATCGCGGGCTCGCACGCCACGCTCACACTGTCCGGTTCCTCGTTCACATTCGGCGGTGCCGGGGGCGCGCGCGGCTCGCTCTCGGCGGACACGTCGACCGTCGGCATCGCGGGCGGCTCGGGGGCCGATGTCATCCGCAACTCGGGCAATGCCACGGCGACGGCCACCTCGTCGCTGACGATGTCCGGCGGTTCGAGTGTGGCCTTCGGTTCCGGCAGCACCGGCGCGGACGCCGGCGCGATCACCGATGTGCGCGGCATTGCCGGGGGTGATGACGGCGACTTCCTGTTCAACCGGGGCGCAATCACCGCGACCTCGAGCGCCACGCTCGCCCTCACTGGCGGTTCCTTCACCTTCGGCGGCACGGGTGGAACCGGCGGCACCCTGACCGCGACCACGCGCACGGCCGCGATCGACGGCGGCGACGGCCGTGACTTCATCCACAACGAGGGCGAGCTGCACGTCACGAACGCGTCCGGCCTCTCGTCGTCGGGCAGCTCGGACGTCGCGTTCGGCTCGTCCGGAGCCCACTCGACGGCGGGCTCGGTCGCCGATGCGGCGGGCATCGACGGCGGCAACGACGACGACGCGGTCTGGAACACGGGCCGCATATTCGTGGACTCCACCGCGAACCTGTCGCTGGGCTCGTCGAGCTACACGTTCGGCGGCACAGGCGACGTCGGCGGGCGCCTGAACGCCACCACGGACGCCGTCGGGATCCGCGCGGGTGCCGGCAACGATTTCGTCGACAACGACGCCGACCTCGCCGCGAGTGCGCGCTCCACGCTGAGCAGCAGCGGTACCGTCAACGCCACGTTCGGTACCTCGGCCAGCGGTGCCGTCGTGGCCACGAACATCGGGACCACGGGCATCGACGGCGGTGCCGGCAACGACGCGATCCGCAACCACGCGCGCGTCGACGTGGATTCGACTGCCACCATCTCCTCGTCGTCGTCCAGCTACGTCTTTGGCGGGAGCACGTCCGGGGACGATGTCGCCAATGCCTCGTCCAGTGCCACCGGCCTCGCCGGTCGCGCCGGTCGCGACTTCCTGTTCAACGATGGCGATATCCGCGCGAGCGCCGGCGCCTTCATCTCGGGCAGCGGCAGCGCGCACGCAGAGTTCGGCGGCTCGCGCTCGAGTGGCGAGATCGTCTCCGGCCTGGCGACACGCGGCATGGACGGGGGTGCCGACGACGACTGGGCGATCAACAAGGGCACGATCACGGCCGTGGGCACGTCGAGTGCGAGCATGTCGCACAACACCGACACCGGGTTCCTGTTCGGCGGCGGAGACTCGCGCGCAAAGGCGGGCACGAGCCTGGTGGCTTACGGCGTCGATCTCGGTGACGGCGACAACGGCGCCTGGAACGACGGTGCCGTGAGCATTGACCTGTACGGAACCGCCTCCGCGAGTTCCAACTCCGACGGCGCGGACATCTTCGACGGCGATGCCTTCTCGCGCTCGGATGCGACGGTGTCCGCAACGGCGATCGGCGTCCGGACCGGCGCCGGCGACGACGGGATCGACAACGCAGGCAGCATCGACATCCGGACGTGGCGCCACTTCGAGATTCCGTCCCCCTTCCCCGGGATCCCGCCGCTGGAGTTCGACGCCGCCCTCGGCGCGAGCGCCAGCGCCAACGCGGATGGCGACGGGATCGACGGTGACGGCACGATCCGTTCCTACGGCACGACCGGCCTGCTGGTGGCGGGGATCGACGCCGGGGACGGCACGAACGATGTCACCAACACGGGCACCATCACGCTCGACGCGCGCGCTCGCGCCAGCGCCTCGGGGACCGTGGATTCCGACGCCGGCGGGACCTCGTCGGCCGTGCGACGCGCCCGGGTCACGGCCCACGCCTACGGCATCCGTACCGGCAGCGGCGATGACCAGGTCGTCAACGACGGCACGATCAGTGTGTCCACCCGCGCCGATAACAATTCCGGCTCCGGTGACATCACCGCCACGGCCACCGGCATCGATACCGGCAGCGGCAACGACACCGTCATCAACGACGGCACGATCACCGCGACCCGGATCGTGAACGGTTCCGCCTCCGCCGGCGTCGCGATCGCCGCTGGCGCCGGCGACGACCATGTCGAGTTGCTCGACGGCTCGGTGACGAACGGTGACATCGACCTCGGCAGCGGAAACGACATGCTCTCGCTCAGCGGCACGCCCACGGTCAACGGCGGCTTCCGCAATGCATCGAGCGCGCTGACGCTGGAGTTCAACGATTTCGGCAGTTTCGCGGGCGGACTGCCGGGGGCAACGGCAATCAAGAACGGCCCCGGGACCTTCCGCCTGTCGCTCCTGAACCCGATGGACCGCATCGAGGTACGCGACGGCACGCTGGAGCTGCAGAACGACTACGATTTCACGCCTCACGGGTTGTTCCAGGCCACGGTCCACGGCGGCGGCCGCAACGGTCGTTTCCGCGTCGATGGCGAGGCCGGCCTGGACGGGACGCTGCAGGTGGTGCGCGGCAGCGGCGCCTACCGCGACCGGAGCTCGTTCGAAGTGTTCGAGAGCACGAACGGCATCCGCGCGGGCACCACCTTCAGCCGGATCGATCTGCCGAAGGCGACCCGGCTGCTCTCGTTCGACGCGGAGCAGAGCGACGGCGGCGTCGACGTGACGGCACACGTGAAGCCGTTCTCGACCGTTGCGCATGGAACGAACCAGCGGTCAGTCGCGAGCACGCTGGACCGCACCCTGCCGAACGTGTCCGGCGACCTGGGCAACGTGATGGGCGCGGTGCAGACCCTGCGCGACTCGCAGTTCGACACCGCCTTCGCGAGCCTCAGCCCGGAGACCTACGCGATGCACAGCCAGGCGGCACTGGGCAGCGCGACCCGTTACACCGGCCTGCTGCGTGACCGCATGTCGGCGCTGCACGACGACCGCCTCGCGCAGGCCGGCGGCGAATCGGCGCCCGTGCGCCTCGCCTACAACGGCAACCTGGTGCCGGGCCTGCTGGACCAGGGCGACGGGGCGTCGCATGTCACCGGCCTGTGGCTGCGCGCGTTCGGCCAGGAAGGCGAGCACGACGCCACCGGCGGCATGGAGGGATTCGACTTCGACGTCTCCGGCATCACGATCGGCCTGGACCGCCGCTTCGCGGACCGCTACACGCTCGGCGTGAGTCTCGCGGCCGCGCGCAGCAACGTCGATGTCCGACACGACGTCAGTCACGGCGACATCGACAGCCGCTTCCTGTCGCTCTACGGCAGCTACTTTCACGACCGCTTCTACGTCAATGGCACGCTATCCCTGGGGCACAACGACTACGATACCCACCGCAACATGGTCGTCGGCGCGACCACGACGCCGCTGACCAGCAGCCACAAGGGCGACATCACGGCGGCGACGATCGGACTGGGCCGCTATTATGCGATGGGGCACTGGTGGGCCGAGCCGTTCGGTCACCTGCAGTACACGAGCCTTGACGAGGACGGCTTCACCGAGCATGGCAGCGGCGCGGGGCTGAACGTCCAGGGCCGCACGACCGAGTCCCTGGTCTCCACCGTCGGCGCCCGCCTCTCACGCATGATCGACAACGGTAACGGCGGATCGTGGACCCCCGAGGCGAGCCTCGCGCTGCTGCACGACTTCGCGATCGACAACCAGGTGATCAACGCCTCCTACGTCGACGCCCCCGACGCCACGTTCTCGATCCGGGACGAGTCCGCCGACCGCAACGGTGCCGCGCTCGGCCTGGGCATCGGGTACCGCACTCAGGACGGCTTCTCCTCCACGCTCAAGTACAACGGCGAGTTCCGCGACCACCGCGAGGTCCACGGCATCAGCGGCGAGGTGCGCTGGGAGTTCTAGCCCGCATCTCGCGCTGATTCGCGAAGCGAGAGCGCGGAGACGGCGCTCGGGACAAGGGTGGCGCAACGCCGGATGGGCCGGCAGATCGTGGCCGCGGCCGTGAGCCGGCGCGAGATCCAGGCTGGCGTTTCGGGGCCTGGGCTGTTGCGTGCCTTCTCTTCCGGAGCGCCGCACTCTCCGCCGCGCGCGGTTTCGTTCTCAGTGCCAGTGTGGGTCCCAGGCCGCGAGGCGCATCGCCGGCGGCGCCACGGCCGTCGCATTCCCCGTTCCTGTCGACTGGCAATCGGTGCGACGCGTGCCCGTAGAGCTGGCGCGAACCCTCATCTCGCGGCTCGATTGCGTGCTCCGTCGCCCATGTCCGCACCAGTGGCCGCGCCGACGAATGGCCCGATTTCCGGGTTCGGGCGGGGTCCTGCCGCCCACCCGCATGGCAGACACCCGCAACGAAGGGCCAGCGGCACGAGCTTGCGGGCCCGCGGAGGCGGGTACGGGGCGAAGCCCCGTCCGCGCCGTGCCCGGCACCGGGCCCACGACGGGCGGGAGATATTGACATGACATTATCCGGCCGCTAGCGTTGCCCGCCACGGCTGCCCCGAGCCGAACAACCAACAACCAACGGGGCGGTGATGGCTGCACGTTGACGTCCTCGCTGCCTCGCCCGGCCCGCGCGCCCTCGCACGTGGGCCGGGCAACGGACAGGGAGGTCGTCATGCCGATACACGCATCGCATCGCGGGAGTCGGCACGTCCGGCGAGGCCGTGCATGGCGACCGATTGCCGGTGCCCCTCGTACCCACCCAGGGGGCCGCCGCCGGCTCGCCGCGCTCGGCATCCTTCTGCTTCTGGTCGGTGGGGCGCTCGGTCTGGTGAGCGCTCCCTCCGAGGCGGCCATCTGGCTCGACCATGGGCCGAGTTGCTACCGCCCGCTCGGCATGGCGGGCAACTGCACGTACTGGTTGCATCATCGCTTCAGGCCGGCGCAGTACGGCGGGGCGGTCGCCTGCTATTCGCGATTGCTGTCGCTCGACGATCCGAATGCAGTTTGCTGGTATCCCGTCATCATCATGGGGTTCTTCACGAGCGGGGAGGCGGCGCACGCTGCCTGCCTGGAGGCCCAGCCATCCGGTGCGGGCGGTCATTGCCGGAGTTATCCCTTTCGCGGCTACGCCAGTCGCTACTACGGCTATCGTGGGCAGAGCCATCGGTTCCTGTGGGGAGGCGGGGGCTGTCCCGACGGATTTACGAGCGGCGACGATGGTCAATGCATCCCACCGTTATCGGCGCAGGTGACCGACGCCATCAATGCGGGCCGGCCTTCCTGTCCGCTGAACACGGGCGATCCCGTGAACGCGGGCACGGGCAACAAGTATCAGCGCGAGGTCGACGTGCGCCCGTTCGGTCCGGCTGGCCTTTCGTTCGCGCGGCATTACAACAGCCGGCCCTCGGACACGAACCCGGATCCGGGCGCAGTCAAACGATGGCGAAACACCTACGAACGTCGATTGATCCTTCACCCGGTGCGCAACGGGACGACCCAATGGGGTGCACCCGAGGTGATTCACAACACGATCCAGGTCATTCGTCCGAATGGCCGCACGATCCTGTTCTACCGCACGGGCGACCACCAGCTCGCGGCGAGCCGGGACGAAATTCCCGCCTGGATCCCGGCGGTGGGCACGAACACGCGCCCGCTGACCTGGACGGGTAGTGCATGGCGCTACCGCAACGAGCAGGGCGACCTCGAGTACTACGACGACCAGGGTCAGCTGCTCAGCCTCGTCAATGGCAGCGGCTTCACGCAATGGATCGAACGCGACGACCAGGGGCATGTCGCTGCGGTCCACGATGACTTTGGGCACCGGCTCGTTTTCAGTTACGACTCGGCCGGGCGCCTCATTCGCCTGGATGCGCCAGATGGGCAAGCGTTCCGCTACGCCTATGACATGCGGGGCAATCTCGCGTCCGTTACCGGGGCGGACGGACACGTTCGCCGGTATCACTATGGCGAGTTCGGCGCGCCCCCGCGCTACCTGACGGGCCTCACGGACGCCGACGGCAACCGCTACGCCACATGGAAGTACGACTCGCAAGGTCGAGCAATCCTGAGCGTCAACGGTGACGGCGCCGACCGCGTTACGCTCCACTACGGCAGCGATGGCCGGGTCCGGGTAACGGACGCAAATGGCGGGGAGCAGACGTACGAACTCGCGACCGTCGACGGGCGCAAGCTCGCCCGGCGCATCGAGCACGGTTGCTCATCCTGCTCCAACGCCGTTGCGTACCAGTACAATGACATGGGCCTGCCGACGCGGAGCACGGACGGCGACGGCATCGTCACGACCCACCAGTACAACGCCTACGGCCTCGAGACGCGGCGCACGGAGGCCGCCGGCACCCCGGCGGCGCGCACGATCACGACGCAGTGGGACACGGAGCTGCGCCGCCCGACGGTCGTCACGGTCCCGGACAAACGCACGGAATACCAGTACGACCGCCACGGGCGCCTGGTCTCGCGCACCGAGACCGACACAGTGACGGGCAGCGTTCGTGCGACGACGTACACGTACGATCCGGACAGCGACGGCGTTCCCGGCCAGCTCGCCTCGGTCGACGGCCCGCGCACCGATGTCGACGACGTCACGCAATACGCATACGACGACCAGGGCAACCGCATCCGGGTGACCGACGCGCTCGGTCACGTCACCGAGATCCCGAAGCACGACGCCTACGGCCGGCCACTCAAGATCGTCGACCCGAACGGGGTCGTCACGACACTCTCCTACGATGCGCGTGGACGCCTGGTCGAGCGCGACACCGCCGACCGGATCACCCGGTTCCGCTA
>Ga0209918_1001173_pt1 | contig 14765 bp, 27 predicted proteins | sample SalPonD_shore_MG_FD_185712 | JGI IMG/M metagenome (GOLD analysis project Ga0209918, IMG submission 185712) | Salt pond soil microbial communities from South San Francisco under conditions of wetland restoration - Salt Pond MetaG... | ecosystem: Environmental > Aquatic > Marine > Intertidal zone...
AGGATGAAACTACGAATGGTATGTTTGCTCCTTGGATTATTTATAAAGAAGATTATGAGAGAGTTGGCGGGCATGACCATATATTCGCACCATTTCCTTATGAAGATTCAGATATATTTCAACGGTGGTTGTTAGAAGGATATGAATTAATACAGAGTAGAGATTCATTTGTTTATCATCTTACTTGTAGAGGGCATAGATGGAATAAAGAAATAGGTAAAAATGATGATGATTATAAAAAATTTGAAGAAAGAGCAAGAAGAAATTATATACGGAAATGGGGAAGTTGGATACAAAATGATCAATACCAGCATCCAATAATATTTCCTAAATATGATATAGGATTTATGGTTCACAACTGCACGCCAGATGTATTTGAGTTAGTGGAACCTTGGTGTTCTGATATTTATGTGAAAAATGTAGATGTATATGAAGAATTGATAAATAAATCAGTTAGACAGGAGTTTAGTATAATTAAAGGAAAGGTTAGAGAACTTGGTATTTCTGATGTTGATAATGATATTATGGTTCAATTCAATGCAAATGAATTTAATATTCAAAAGCATCAACAATTTATACGACATATTAATAGAATTATAGATGAAACTGATGGAGTTGGTACATATAAATGGGATATATTCACAGTATCTATTGGAGAACGAATAAAATTTGAAAAAGAACATTTTGAACCTATTTATAAGAAAGAACTTTAATAATATTTCATGTTATGGGAGAAGCAGAAAAAGCTAAAAAAGAATTGGAGAACGTACAAAAACAAATCAATTCTATAGAGGATTGGTTATCCGATGTAATGAATGCAGTGGAAGATATTACTGATATGGAAAAACAAGTAAGAGAAAATTCAAATAAGGAAAAAGATGTGCCCAAAAGTTAGATTAGAAGATTTGGATAAGATAAGAGATAAATGTAATTATAAAAAAATAAAAAGAAATAAAAAATCTGAATCTGATTTTTATAAAAAAGTAAAAAAATAAGTTTATTTTTATATTTATGTCATAGTAATGATATTTAAATTCATAAATCTATGACTAAATTGAAATCTAATAAAACCAACAAATCTAATAAAAATAAAGATAATAGAGATTATTTTGTCCAACAACTAGTGGAAGAAAATTATAGAAATAGATTTTGGATAACTTTAGTAACTATTATTACTTTTTTGGTTTTATTAGTTTCTGTTTTATATAGTATGTATAACAATGTGCCTATCTCAAAAGATTGGAAAGATGTATTAATGCTTATGTTGGGAGCATTTATTGGTTCTTTTCAAAAGATTGTTCACTTCTGGTTTGAAACAAGAGAATTAATTAAAGAAATGCTTCAAATAGCATCCAAAGAAGATGATGATCAGAGAGCTAGCCAAAATAATATTAAATCATCAACTGATAATGATAAAAAACAATTATTGAAGGATTAATGAAATATAAAGAGTTTTTTTCCGAACATAAAAAAGAATATTCTAAAAATGATATCCCTTCTTTGAAAAATAAAAAAGAAAGGAATATTTTTTTGGAAAATACTAGAAAATTAACAAAACAGATATTAAATGAAAGGAAATTAAGAATATTTGATTTTGATGATACATTGGTACGAACAAATTCTAAAATACATGTAGAACGCCCGGGTGGAAAAAAGTTTTCTCTCACTACGTCTGAATTTGCAGTATATGAGCCAAAAGGTGATGAAAAGTTTGATTATTCAGATTTTGGAAAATTGGTGGAGCCCAAAAAGATTAAAAAATACAATGAATTATTTAAACGTATTGTAAATGCGGCTGGTAAGCGCAAAGTAACTATATTGACTGCTAGAGGAGCACAGCAACCTATTAGAGAGTATTTAAAGATGATTGGTATGGAAGGTAAGGTTAATATAGTTGCGTTAGCTGATAGGAGACCTGAGGCTAAAAAGAGATATGTTAAAACTATGATAGAACATGGTTATGATGATATCTTTTTTATAGATGATTCTAAGGATAACGTGAGAGCTGTTAAATCATTAAAAAAGGAATTTCCGCATATTAAAATGAAAGCAAAAGTAGCTAAATTATGAGTTTGTATAAAAAATTAATGCAAGAAGATATTTTTGATAGAAAGGATATGCCTCAGGTAAAAACAAACGATGTTAAAAAAGCATTGAATTTGTTAAAAAAAGATGGAATAAAAATAACAAAAGGAACTAAAAAACCTTCTGAATTTAAACCATCACAAAAAGATATTTATAAGAATAAGGTAGAAAAAATATTAAAGAGAACTAAATCTCTTAAAGGAATGAAGCCTGTTATAGTATCCAGAGATAATTATATTGTTGATGGGCATCACAGGTGGGCTGCATCTAAGTTGAAATTTCCTAATGGGAATTTGCCTTATTATAAAATTGATTTACCTATACAGCAAGCAGTAGAAGTATATAATAAAATAGCTGATTATTTAAAATAATAAAGTTAAAGGAGAAATAGATATGAATGAATTAGCATCAATATTGTTTCACAGTAGAACACAAGTTCATATATTTCATTTGAGAGTTCAAGGGGAAGGTTCATTTGCATTGCATAAAGCATTGGAAATATATTATGAAGAAATAGTAGATTTAGTGGATACATTAGTAGAATCCTATCAAGGACAATACGGATTGATACAATTTAAATCAGTTCCTAAGATTGAAAATAATGCTACAAAAGAAAATATATTAAATTATTTTCAAAGATTGTGCAGTATTGTACGGAGCAAATATAATGAACCAGATTTTAAAGATACTTATATTCAAAATCAATTGGATGAAATAAGTACATTATTGTATCAAACAAAATATAGAATAGAAAATTTACAATAGGATTTTTTAAAGTATAATATTTAATTTGTATATTTATATACAAATGAATTTTATATTTATTATTTGAACATATGATAGAAGAAAAAAGTATAAATGAGGGAAATATTCCCATATCCTCAGTTTTTCCTGACGATGGTCCGTCTTTTATGTACCCATCCCATGATATTTACAAAAAAGCAACTGTAAAGGATTTAAAAAGATATATTGATACAGGTTGGACTATTGTGTCTCATATGATTGATGATGGGACAGAAGAAAATATCGATTTTAGAATTTATCCTGATGGACCTGTGGGATCTGTTTCATTTTTCCCTGCGGGTGATGTTAATGATTTAACGCCAAATAATCAAGAAAATTTATTTGGTTCAGAAGCATATGCTAAATGGAAAACCCATATATTAGGAGTAATAGCAAAAGTTGGGTGGACTTGGATACAAAATAAAAAGGATGAAAAAGAAGATGAAAAAGCTTCTACTGATGCTGCAAAAGATATAGAAAAAGAAAAAAAGGAATTAGATAAAAAAGATAAAGAAGTGGATAAGGAAATTGATAAATCTCAAGAAAAAATAACTGAAATGTTGGTATCCGAAATTTCCAAATTGCAAGATTTTATTTTGGAAGATAGAGCAGTTGATAATCTTGAACCTGATGATTTAAATTTTCTTATAGATCAGTTAGCGAATTCGATGGAATATTATGATGAAAATGAATTTGTAAAACATCTTAAAAAAGAAACTAAGTTTAATAAAACAGATTTAAAAAAGATATTTAAAGAATATTGGAAATTAGACCCAAGACAACGTTTTGGATTTAATAAAAAAGATTGGATTAGGTGGTTAAGAGAAAATAAAGTTAAAATTAAAAAAGAAAATGTAATGCCGGAAAACTTAAATGAAGCACGTTCTGATGGACATATTAAAATGGAAAATAGAACGGTATATGTAGATAGTAATTTTGTAAATAATGTTAAGGGTGTTCTTCCAAATTCTGAATTAAAACACATGGGAATGGGGGATTTCGCATTGGAAACCCCTGATGGAACTATTGAATTTAATAGAACTTCAAAAAATATTGATGGTTTTGTAGGACGTGCTCACAAAATGAAGGATAGTAGAAATGGAAAGTTGATTGCAAAACTTATTGCTCCTATGATGAGGCAGGGTAAAGCAATTCAAGCGGAAAATATTAATGAAATACATCATTCATCCCAAACAGCTACAAATGTCAATCCAAGTGATGCTAAAAAATTAGGTATTAAAAATATAATTCAAAGAGAATCAGTAGATGAAGGCAGATGGTCACAGGGTATGACAAAACGTTCTGATTATGATGATGTGACTAGAGGAGATATTTTGGATAAACAACGAAAGAAGCTGAAAGATATCATTGATAATAAGAATTTGTCTAGAGATGCATACAATGGTTATATTGAAAAGATAAAGAATACTAATGATGCTAAGAGCATTCGTAAAGTATCTACTCAAATCAAAAATATACGTAGTGAATCAATTTCACGTGGATTTTCTAAAGCAGTAGAAAAATATAGAGATGAAGAATTAAAACTTCAAAAGATAAGAGATAAGCAACAAGAATTAGTTAAGAAATTTAAAAATTCAGATTCTAAAGGAAAAGAACGTTTGAAGAAGGATTTGATTAAAATGCATAGAGCAGTTCAAAAACAAAAAGATATCGTTGATAGAGCAGAAAGAGATTTTAACAATGCTGTTATGAATGAACCAGAAGAACTTCAAGAAAGTTCAGTTAAAGATGCCATTAATAAAATAAAAGGAATATTTAAATCATCAAAGAATAAAAAAGATTTTAAAAATAAAGTAAAGAAATCCAGAATGTCAAAATCTGATTTGGAAAAGGTTGCTAGAGGAATGGATTTTGATAACGATGATTATAATGCGGATTGGTTTGATTCTGATTTAATGGAAGTATTAGATGAAGGTGTTGAGATAAGACGACAGATAGCAGATTTTGTCGGACAGTTCAATAACACTTCAAACGGAAAGTTTGGTTCAGTAGGTGGTCAACTATATTACGTATTTAAGGCTAGTGGGTTTGCCGCAAGTGGGATGAAGCGTGAGATGGAAAAAGCAGGTATAGGTGATAAACTTAAGCATTTCAGTACAAACAAGTGGGGAATTCGAATTGACAGAGAAACTAAGATGGCATCATTTAAGAGTGGTAGGGTTACTATGAATGAAGCCAAGGCACCTCAGAAGATTGATAAAGGTATTGAAAAGCGATTAAAAGCACAAGTTGCTCAATCAATGGATTGGGGAACTAAGTTAATCAATATTGATTGGAAAATCAAACATAGAGATGGGAACAATATAACTGCGGCAGAACTACTTGATAATAAGCAAGGAGATGTTAACAGAGTAGTTGTATTGAAGTTTGATGATAAAGGAAAGATGTTAAAGGTATTAGGTGTAAGTAGAAATCCTGATAGAGTTGACTTGGAAGATTATATCAGAGAAGCTATTTCACAAATTGAAAATTCAAAAAAGACAGGTAAAGATATGAATGAATCTTATCCAAAGGGAAAGATAGATGCTAAGAAATTAGCAGATAAAATGAGAAAGGTCAAATCTATGAAAGGGTTGGCTGATAAAATTGAAAAGAAAGGAGGTAAGATATCAGCAGATGAATTGGATAAAATGTTACCTGATTATGTTCCGGGTCAACAAATATCTAAGTTGTTTGAGATGTTGAGTGAAGCTGGTAAACAAACTTATGTGGTATCAAATCAAGATGGAGATAAAGAAGAAGTAGAAGCAAGTGATGCTCACTCGGCTAAGATGAAAATTATACATAAGTACAAAATACCAAAAGCAGGTAGAAAGGGGTTTGATGTTAGACCAAAAGAATCCGTTATGAACGAAAAAGCGGCAAAGGGTGATTGGGTAGCTGTTGATGTTGATACAGCTAAAATCATTAAAACGTTTGGTTCTCACAGAGCGGCAAAACGTTGGTTGAATAAACAAACTGGTACCGCCTCTATACAATCATATGAAACTTGGGAAAGAGATTACGGACATATGTTTAAAGGAGATGAAAAGTATTTGAAAGAAGCAGTAAACAGAGATGCAGTTGAGATTATAGCAAAATATACTAACATCAGAGATAAGGCTATAGAGAAGTTCATAAAGAACAATAATATAGACTCTGTAGAGTTAGCAAAACATCTAAAGAAAGGTTCATTGAAAGATAGGTTGGACTTTGGTACGGCTGTTATTGGAAAAGAAGGTAATAAGTTTGAGAAGAAGTTCGCTAAGATGTTTGCGGAAGCTATGAAGAAACAGATGAATGAAATATTAACGGAAGGGTATGACACATATGAAGTAACTACTGTTAAAATGGGAGAAGAATATAAGTTGAAAGTTAGAGCTAGAAATGAAAAACACGCCGAAGAACTAGCTAAACGGGGTGATTTAGATGCCGCTGGTGCTGGTGTTACTGTTGTTAAAAATGTTGAGAGAATAAGAGAATCTAACATAAATGAAGCAGTTAATCCATCTGATACAATGAAGAAAATATTAGATGTGGTTGAGGAGAAACAGGCACAAGAGATTGGTGGTTTCTATATGGATTTAACTACAGCTGGAATCATTAAGCAAGTATGGGAGAAGGCTAATAGATCTCAAAAGGAGAAATTAAACAAATTGGAAGCAGATAAAATCGCAGACATAGCACTTAAATTAACGAAGTAATATGAACAATTTTGATATAAGAGAGTTTTTAACGGAAAATAAATTGACAGAAAATTCTAAACTGAATGAAGAAATGGCATCTTTTAAAGCATTGGAAGGTGGTAAGGTAGATTTTACTACTATACTAAGAGATGATACTGTTCAGATTTATTTTGATAATGGGAGTATATTAGAATTTAAGAATGATGGATTTGTAAGCATTTTAAAAAGATAAAACAATATGATAAAACTAAAGGATTTAGCACCGATACATAGATTAAACGAAGCGAAGTATGAGATATACCACAGGTCGGCTACAGATGCCTCTCAAGAGGCTAAGGAGTATGCAGAGATGGAAGGGTATGAAGTGAATGAAGATGATTGGAATTCACAAGTAGCTATGGGAGGAAAGTATGGAAGATTACGACCTTCTGATGGAAAGACTCATAAGTTTAGTGTACGGTTGACTAAGAGTGGTAAAGAGGTTAGAGAACAACTACACTTTCAGATTCATGGCATGAATGGGCGGTACGAACTCAATGCTTATATTCAATAATGAATTATTACGTATATAAAATAACGAATACATTAACTAATGAATATTACATTGGGAGTAGGGAATGTGAGTGTTCTATAAAGGATGATACTTATTATGGTTCGCCGGTTACTTGGGATTTGCCCAAAAATAAAGATATACTTAATAAAGAAATATTAAAAGATGATTTTAGTAATAGAGATGATGCTGTTAAGTATGAAGCTAAATTAATAAAAGAAAATATAAAAGATAATTTAAATAAAAATTATTATATTCCGGGTCATGGTTTCTACAAAGGGATGGAAAATAAATCTCATACTAAAGAAGCTCGACGTAAAATAAGTGAGGCAGTAAAAGAATGGCATCGTAACCATAATATAAAAGGTGATAAAAATCCTTTTTATGGGAAGAAACATACAGATGAAGTTAAATCTATAATATCAAAAAAGAATAAAGAATATTACAAAAATAATGATGTATGGAATAAAGGAAAGGAAATGCCTGAACTTAGTGAGTTAAGGAAAAGATGGCATGAAGAAAATGATATATCTGGTGAAAACCATCCTATGTATGGGAAATCTCATAGAAAGGAAACTAAAAGAAAAATGAGCAACAATCATGCTGACTTTTCTGGGAAAAATAATCCAAGAGCTAGAAAAATTATTGTTATAAAAAGTGATAAAATATATGATACATTGAAAGAAGCATCCAATGAGCTAGATGTTTCAATGGTAACATTGATTAAACATTGTAAAGATAGGGTTAAAAATCCAAAGTATAGATATTTGTAAAAACATATGATTAAGAAGTTAATAGAGAACGTAGTAAAAAAGGAATTACAGAGATTAGACGAGAAGCTAATCACTTTTAATAACCGTGCTAATTATGGACAAATTGTATTTTTAGCAGGTGGTGCTGGAAGTGGTAAAGGTTTCGCAACAAAGAATTTTTTGGACTCTTCTAATTTCAAAATTAGAGATGTAGATGAATGGAAAAAGGAGTTTTTGAAAATAGCTAAATTAAAAAATAAGTATCCAGAAATACAGAATTTGGATTTGCAAAATCCAAAAGATGTTTCTAAACTTCATATGATAGTTAGGCATAAGAATATAGAAGATAAAACTATTAATTTAATGCTATCTCAAGCACAAAAAGGTAGATTGCCCAATATATTATTTGATGTAACATTAAAAGATGTTGCTAAGTTAAATAAATATATTCCTATGTTGTTGGATGCTGGATATGAGCCAAAAAATATTCATTTAATTTGGGTATTGGCAAATTATCATATTGCAGTTAAAAGAAATTCAAATAGAAAACGAATTGTTCCTGATAACATTTTATTGAAAACTCACGAAGGTGCGGCAAAAACAATGTATGATATTTTAGAAAAAGGAGCCAAATCGTTACCTAAAGGATTAAATGGTAGAATAGATGTTATTTTAAATAATTCAAAAAATACAGTATTTTTCACAGATGATAATGGAAAACCTATAAAAGTAGATCCTGAATTTGAAGGCAGTAAATTAGTAGTAAGAGATTTTTTATATCTTCCTATTAAAAAAGCAGGTGGTGGTTTTTATCCTGAAAAGGAATGGAGAAAGAGATTATATAGTTGGATGAAAGATAACATACCAAAAACTATAACGAATAAAGTATTTTAATATTATGATTATAGGAAAAGCTAGTAGAGGTTTAAAAGTAAAAAAACTTCAATATAGATTAGGATTGGAAGTAGATGGTATTTTTGGTAAAAATACTGTAAAGGGGGTTAATCAGTGGCAAGAAAAAAATAATTTGAATGTTACTGGAGAGATGCGTGATAAAGATTGGATGTACATGTTTGGTTGCAAAATAAATGATTGGACTCCAATTGGTATTGTAGTCCATTCTATGAGTGAATATATTACTTACAAAGGAACAAAATTAAAAGCAAAAGATTTTTTGAAAAAAATTGGATTATCCGTGCATGCTGATATTACTCCTGATGGATTGGTGGAAGTGATGAAATTAACAGATGAAAAGGCATTACATGCTGGTGTGTCGGAGCACAATGGATTGAGTGGGTTGAATGAATATTTTTTGGGATTTGAAGTATTGGTGGAAGGTAATAACAGTTATGGTGAATTTTTAGAAAAAATAAAAAAAGATACTTGTTATACAAAAGAACAATTTAAATCTGCTGTTATGTTAACTAGAACATGGATGGAAGAATATCACATTCCATTAAAAGATGTTGTTCGACATGAAGATATTTCAGGGCCCGATGTTCGTCCCCATGACCCTAAGAAAGACCCTGGGCCTGGATTTGATTGGGAATTATTTAAGAAAAAAATAAGTGAGTAAGTTAAAGAAAAATATAATTTATATAATTGCAGCAGTAATTGTTGTTGGAATAGTTATATTTTCGATATCCAAATTGAGTAATAATTCTTTTAAGAAAATTGATTTGGATAATTACAAAAATAATAATATGGTAATAAATACTACAAATGTTGCATATTTAGATACAATTTCTTATATTGGGTTAGATCAGATGAATGTCAATAATGTCAATTTAATGATAACCAAAACAAATTCTGAAATTTTAAAACATTTGAAAAATGATATAAAAACAGAAGCATTTATAAATAAGAATGGTAATCATTCTTATTCAATGTATATTGATATTAATTCTATTAATAGTAGAAATGAATATATTAAAACAATTTCACATGAATTGATTCATTTGAATCAATATGAGAATGGAGATTTAAAAGCATTACATCACAACATATTTGTATTTAAAGGGGATACTGTAAATGCAAATAAAATAAATTATAATAAGCGTGTGTGGGAATTGGAAGCATATAGAAAACAATATAATTTATCAGATAAAATAGAATCAATAGTTTGGTAAAATTAAATAACTTTATATTTATAATAAAATAACAGATTAATATGGAAAACTTTGATTTAAGAAAATTTCTTACAGAAAATAAATTAACTGAAACATCTAAAAGATTAAATGAAGACGCAGGAGATTTAATGAAATTGGTTGGTAAAACTCAAGATGATGATTTAACTACATCTGATGCTAAAACTATTGGTAAGAAGGTAGCAGACATGAGTGGAGACGAACTTCAATCATATTTAGGTATGATTAAGGCACTGGGTGGATATTATGGTGGTAAGGGTAAAGGAAAAGAAACCCTGGATAAGTTGAGAAAAACAATGATGGATGCTTACAATAAAGCAAAAGGTGAGTAATGAAAATAACAATTAAAGAACTTGAAAATATTATTGAAGAAGAAATAAATAATTCTGAATTTTTAATAGATAGATTATTAGAAACTAATAGTATATTGGCTAATACTAATAAATTGCTTCCAAGTGAATGGAAAAAATTTAAAAAACGTTATTTAAAGCAGCACAGAAACACTAAAGTAGTGAGCGGTAGTACAAAATATGGGAATGAGTTCGAAGCAATTGTGGATAAATCTAAACCTAGAGAAGCAATTGTTAAATATTTACCATCATCCGACGAAGTGCTTCATGATATGAGACCTGGAGAATTTTACGATTATATAAGATATTAAAAAATAGAGATAAATGTTATTAAAATCAGAAATATTGGATGCACAATCCAAATGTCAAAGTGCAGCAGAATGTGCTCGTTATTTAAAAGTATCATATCCTACCTATAAAAAATGGGCTAAGTTTCATGGAGTATTTGAAAATTTAATTAATCAACCGGGAAGAGGAATATCTAAAAATACTCAACGGAAAACTATAGAACATTATATAAAAGGAGAGAAAGATCACCAAAATCCAAAAACATATTTAGAACAATTAGTTCGATATGGATATAAAAAAGAGTGTTGTGAGAGGTGTGGTTATGATGATAAACGATTGGATGGGAAAGTTCCATTATTAATACATTTCAGAGATGGAAATAAATATAATTCAAAATTGGAAAATATTGAAATTCTCTGTTATAATTGTTATTATATAAAAGTGGGAGTTGAACTCATTGGCAGAAAAACTCGAAGATATTGGACTACAGATTATTTTTCCAAATACAATGAAGAAGATTATTCAAAATATAATGATTTTGAATATGATGATTTTAATATGGAAGATATTAATGCTAAAATTGATAGAGCGGAAAATGATAAAAAAGAAGATATAGACGAGTTATTTAAAAAATTAAATAATTAAAAATTAAATAAAAGATATGGAAAGAGTCGTTCAGTTTAAAATACCTAAAAGTGTGATATCATATAATTTAAAATTAACTTATAATGATAGCAGAATATTAGAAAATGTAGAAAGACAAGAAATTAGAAGAAATGATAGGACTGTAGGATTTAGAATGCTATCTGATTCTGAAAAAAATTTATTTGTTCAACATTTTCAAAATAAGATAAATTCGATTCCCGTAGTTTATAATAAATGATAGATAAAGTAGGTAATAAAAGAGATGCATTGGAAGCATTTTTACATGCTTTTATAGCGGAACCTGAATTGGAACGTAGGTTTATGGGATTGGTAGATGAATATACCAAAGAATATCATCTATATGAAAGTAAATTGTTAGTAGAGAAGATGAATAATATAGAATTATTTGATGATAAGTATTCTGTATATATTGATGAAGAATCAAATTCTATAAAAATAGATAGTAAATAAATTTATACATTGTGATATAAAATATTCCTCAATTCTGATAATAGGAGTTGAGGATTTTTTTATGCTTTTTTAGAAATAAGACTTGACATTGACAAAATAATTTCATACTTTATGATAGTAATGATTGATGATAAACAAACCAAATACTGTTATACTTTGGTTGTTGATAGAACTAAATATTCTCCTAAAACCCAAAAAGAAGTTTATGAAATACTAAGAACTGTTGAGCCAAAATATACAAAATATTTTGAAAATGTGAATTCTCATTATTATGAATAAAGATAAAATTCAATTAAATGGAAAGCAGCGGGAGTATTTATTGAGACTTCGTGATGCTTTAAAATCTGAAATTTCGGTTGAAGAATTAAAAGTTGGAAATCCGTCGGGAACGGAACAGCATTTAAGAGATACAGTTAGATTTTTGAGTAAAATTATTAGTAATGATTGGTATTATTCTCAATCAGCTCCATCAATCACAATGGTAAGTAATGATTATAATTATTTAATTAAAAAACATATATTATGAAAGATGTAGTAATGCAATTTGTAGTAAATTTACCTTCCATGATATGTATAGGCATTTCAGGATATTTACTTTATAATGGTATAGAAGGATGGGGGTGGTTTTTATTTGTAGGATTATTGACAATTTGGTATATTGGTGAAAATGAAAATTAAGTTTGACTTTGATATAAATTTTACTTATCTTATGATCTGATAATGAGTGATAACCAATTAATCAAAAACTTATGAAAAATACAGAAATAGCTCTTTTGTTGGATGCTAAATTTGATTTATTTGATATAAATCCAGGCAGCACTCACGTGAGTTCAGGTGATTGTTCTACTATTAAAATACAGAAGAACAATGAATATGTAGGCAGTTTGACTCCATTTACAGGTGGTTGGATATTTAATCCCGCATCTGTGGGTACTTTTGGCCATACATATTCTTTGAATTTAGAAGCAATATCTGAAATTACCGAAATATTAAAATATTTAAACGAAAATTATTTAAATAGAAAAAAATCAAATTAATCCTTGACATTGGTTGATATTCTTATTATGATCTAGTGTTGAATTGATGATAACCTTAAATAAACCGATTAGTTATGAGTAAACGAATTTCAGTTGCAGATATCGAAACTCCTTCAACCAAGTTTGAAGAATGGTTGGTGGCTTTGGATAAAGAATTAAAAGAATTGCAAATGAAACGTTTTCCTTCTTTGGAATGGAAACCGATGGAATATTCAAAAGGTAGGAAGTATGCAAAAATAATCCACGATAATTCGGTTTGGGCTTTTGTAGCAATGCAAGATGTTAATACCAAAAATAAAAGTTTTAAAAAAGGTGATTTATTGTTTCCTGCTGGTTGGAGTGCTCCAGCAAAGCATCCTCGTGGTAATATTTTTGATGGAACTGCCCGTTATAATGCATATGGGCCTGCTTATTTCAAATAAAAATTTCTCTCTCAATGACCAACCTTTCTCTGATACAGAGGGTTGGTCTTATTTTTAATTAATATTTCATTATGAAAAATTTAATACCTGTGCATATAAATAAAGCTAGGGATAATACACATTTTTATAATTGGAGTTCTGATTTACAAAAATGGGTAAAAGGTGAAAAAATTCCAAAACATTTAAATAAAATATATAATAATCCTTCAATTAAATCCAATTATAATGAAAATTGAGATAAAAAAACAAAAGTATATCCCAAAGATTGAAACAGTTGAAGTTGAATTACCTACTGAAATCTGCTATTACTTTATAACAGGGGAACGGAAATCGTATAAAGTCATCCCAAAATTTCAGGATTGGGAAAGTGGCAACGGAGAAGTGTATGGGTATGATATTGTAAAGGTTGGACTATCGTTTGAGTGTGTTATTGAGCAATTTGGTATTTCAGTAAGCGATATACCTGACATTCTTGATGGTGAGAAATGTAAGTTCGCCTATCATATAGTGGACAGAATGATTAATGAACCTGAATATATGACCCGAACCAAAGAGCAGTTTGAGGATGATCTTCAAACAGCAATTGATAAAATAAAAGATGAATAATTATGAAAATTCCTAGAAAATATAGATTCGAACAAAATCCTGATGAAAAAAAGATAGTAGAACAGTTTATTAATAGATATGGAGATTTAGGAACACAAGATGGATTAAGAAAATTTACTGATGTTGCCCTTACGGAAAAAATGAGGGAAGATGGGTATTATTTGACAGAAAGAGAAGAAATGATTATATTAAATACAATCCAATGGTTAAAATCACCAGTTGGAAAGTTTTTTATGAAAGAAGTAGAACAACAAATAGAAGAAAAAAATAAGTAATATGGAGAATTACATTATTCATCCTCGTCGGAAATTTATAATTAGGCATGCTATAGGAGAAGCTGAATATTATGATTTGGATTCATTAAATGACGATTTAAGCATGAATTCAACTACAGAGTTTGGAAAGGAAGGAGAAAAGCCTGATGATTTATTAGAAAGAGTTAGAGGAACAGGTGCAGGTAGGGGTTCGATTCCGCAAGATGGTTGGGTTAGAGTGGAAGTAGAAGATGATGCAACATTACATGATATCTTTAAGAAAGGCAGAGAACTTAAAAAACAAAAAGAATTTATCTGAGAATTTAACAATATATTTTTAAAATAATAAATAGGTTACAGTATGAGTCATTTTGCAGTATTAGTAGTAGGGGATGATATAGAAGAAAAATTAGCACCATACCAAGAAAATAATATGGGAACTTGTGCAGAAGAATATTTGGAATTTGTTTCTGTAGAAGATGATTATAGAAAAGAATATGAAGAAGATTCTATTGAAATGTGGAAAAATGGAGATGATTTGGAATATACTTGGCCGGAAAGATTTAAAGTTGGCGATATTCTAAATAAAGAAACAATGCCAGATGCTGATATTGAAGCAATGGGATGGGAAAAAGTATTTATAGCTCATAAAGATAGATACGATACATTTGAAGAATTCATTGAAGATT
>Ga0209918_1001174_pt1 | contig 14757 bp, 17 predicted proteins | sample SalPonD_shore_MG_FD_185712 | JGI IMG/M metagenome (GOLD analysis project Ga0209918, IMG submission 185712) | Salt pond soil microbial communities from South San Francisco under conditions of wetland restoration - Salt Pond MetaG... | ecosystem: Environmental > Aquatic > Marine > Intertidal zone...
GTTGTGATGCCTACCACGCGGGCAACGGCAGATGCGTCAACATCCATTGTTGATTCCTCTTTCGATGGACGGGTGCGCCCTCGCGCGAAGGCGAGCGGTCCCCAGTTGTGATGTACCTGCGGCTATTCCGCGGTGTAGTCGAAGTCTGTTTGTGCGATGACCGATCCGTCTTCCTCGAAGCGGACCGTCACCGAAAGCAGCTCAAGCTCGACTGGCTCGACCTGCGGCGAGAACTCGGAAAACTGAACCAGCAGAGCCAGACGAGTGTCGACGACTTTGATCGCGTTGCGGTTGTCGATCGGAACCTGGAACGTCTCGATGGATCGCGGAAAGCGTTTCCAGACGACGCCGCGCATCCCCAGGTAGGTGTAGTGACCCGCCATCAGGATGTTGCGGCATAGTCGCGCGGCACGCTGAGATACAAGCGCCGCCTCTCGGTCGCCGGGCTTGTGCCCACCACCCGGGTCCGATTCGGACTTCGCGTAGCCGTAGCAGTCGATGTTGTAGGTCGCGGTCGCGTGCTGATTACGGACCGTGTTGCTCCTGGATTCGTCGAACGATTCGGTGTCGAACCAGACGTTTACGATCGGCGACACGTCATCGACCGGCGACTCGGGCGCGGGCTGGAATTCCGCCCACGGGTTCGATCGCTCACGGTAAACGCGGAGCTTCCAGAGATCCGGATCCTGCCCGTCGGCGGTGGCGAGCGCCTGCTGGTTCTGCTGCTCGACAGCGAGAATCGAGGCAATCTCGTCGCGAATAAGCTCGACGTTGTCTTGCTTGTCGATCAGCGTCGTGATCTGGCTCATGTCTTGTAAGCCTCAAGCAGACAGACCACCCCACCGATCGCGCGGTCAGGCAACGCCTCCATGACCTTGAACGAGTGCTCGGTTCCGTCGATGTCGTCGAACGTGACGACCCACGGATCGCTGCCCGCGTCCGCGATACCGCGCGGGATTCCGAGCCCTGCGGTAGTGAGCGACGAGAGCCGCAGGAACACATGCGCGTGCCTGCCGCTGACCGCTTGCCCTGTGTCCGGATCGATAGTTTGCGCGATGTCCGACGAGAGCCCGACGAGGTCAGCGCTTGTTCCGTCCGGTGCCGTCACGGTGATAGGCCACCCGAATCCGTCGGTGTCCTCGACGATGGTCGTCAGATCCGCGGCGGCTTGTTCTCGTAGGCTCATCGGCGCTTAGCCTTGGGTGCTTTCTGGTGACCGACGCCGTCGCCGCGATACCAGTGATATGCGTAGAGACCTGGCATCAGGTAGACGCGCTTGCCTGTTTTGCGGACCGCGCGGTGAGCGTCGTTGTCGACGCCGAAGAATCCATCAGCGAATCCGCCCATCTGCTCCCACGTCTCATGGGATAGACACATCACGATGCCGCTCACGAGATGCTTGTTCGTGATGTCTCGAACTGCAGCGCCGTGCTGGTCTCGCAGAGCTGCGCCAAACCGGAAGTGCTCCCGCATGTCGTGCGAGCGCGGGCAGCCGGGCGCGATCTGTTCCTTGTTTCCGATCCTGTTCGTGACCGCGGTCAGCAGCCCGGCTTTCGGGTTTTCGGCGATAGCTTTCAGGATCTGCCGGTACCAGTCGCGAGTCGTGAACATCGCGTCATGATCTAGGAAGCAAACCCAGTCACCCGGGCACACCGTGCCCATGATCTCGTTGTACGCCCGCCCTAGGTTTCGTTCCGGGTCGTAGGCGATTGCGGTTATCAGTGCCACGGCTCGTAGCCGAAACGCTCGATTCCCTGCTGCTCGGCTTCGCTGAGTCGTCGTTGCTGGTCAGCGGAGAATCGGTAGTGAGCGGTTTTCTTTCCGCCCGAGTTCTTGCGACCGGCGCTCAGGTCTAGCGCGTTGACGTCGAATCCGGCGAGTGAGAGACCGCGCCTGAGGTCGGCGCCGAAGTTCTCTTGCTTGCCGATGAAGTCGATTTCGGATCCTGGCTCGCCAACGAATTCGGCAAACATCCGGCTCGCGAAACCGCGCTGATTCTTGAGGATGTTCTCGATGTACCGGTCGATCGACTTGGTCATGATCGACCGGTCAAGCTCGAGCTCCAGGTTCCAGCTACCGCGACGCATGCGGTGCCGAAAGAACGACAGCCACCAGTCGACCGGGTGGCGAACGAATGCCATCCGGAAGCCATCGATGTCCCGGAGATCCTCGAGGTCCGGGTGCCCGGCCTTTGCCCACGGGTTGCCGTGGTTGGTTCTGGTGTAGATGACGCCGCCGATTTGCGGCCTCAGAACCTGCTTGACCCACGTTCCAGCTGTCTTCGGGACGTGGATGAATACCAGCCGCCCCGGGATGACCAGTGCCATCAGCGTTTCCGGAACACCGCGTGGATCCGTTCGTGTCGAGTAAACGGCGTGCCGGCGGCAGAGAACCCGAAAGGCTCGACCTGGTCCAGCAACGTGACTGACGTGTACTCTCGGTAGTGGTATTTGCGGATCGGCGTGCGCTTTGGTGGCGTGGTGACGTACAGCCGACCGTTGGTGACGAGCACTAGGTAAGCGTCTCGCAGCGCGGGCGCCGGATCCTCGAGGTGCTCGATTACGTCGCCCATCAGGACAGCGTCGAACGACTCCGGATCGAACGGTAGCGCTCCGGCGTCGCCGCTGAATACGTTGGCTCCGCGCTTGTTCGCCAACTCGACCGCAAGCGGGTCCAGCTCGACACCGACAGCGCCGAGCTTGTGGCATATCAGGCCATCGCCTGCGCCGACGTCGAGTACGCGGTCGCCCTCGATCCACGGGAGCAGCTCGTCGACGTATGCGCGATAGATGCTCTGCCGTTCATACTCGCGCCAGTGATAGGCGCCGAGCCTGCGGTACTTGTCGAATTCCATCAGTACTGCCGCCGGCTCTTCTTGCGCTCGATCCAGTCGAGGTGATTGTAAGCGCCCTGGATTATCGATGGCTTGATGCCGGTCTTCCAGAGCACGTACGGAAGGCTTACTTGGTCGCGTTCGGAACCGGTATCCAGTTCCGACCACCAAAGCTCTCCGATGCGCTCGCTATCTTCGTCGCCGCGGCGTGCCAGGATGTTGTTTGCGGTCAGTCCGAATCCGCGCGGCATTCCCTCGGCGGCGTATCGGTCAGCCTGCTCTCGTAGCATCCGAGGCGATTCGACACGCTTTTTCAGCAGGCAGAAATCTGCCTCGTCGAACAGACACGCTCGGCGCGGGTGTTTGGTTGCTGCGATGGGTGCGCGCTCGAGGGCGGCAGCGACGATCGGCTGCGGATCCTTGACCAACCTGAACTCGGAGTCGCTGTAGAGCGTCGGCCCGTCGACGTATCGGTGCAGCAGCGTCTTGACGTGGCGATTCGCGCGCCGCGGTGTCAACTTGTGCGACTGGCGCTTGAATTTCCAGACGGATGACTTCAGGTCATTGCGGTCCGTGAAGCACACGAACCGGCAGCCGCTCCAATGCTCGACCGGATCGTGCAACCGAAACCCTTTGCCGAAGATGGCAGTGACTACGGTCAGCAACAGAGGACTCGGCGGCAGATATCGGCGACTCGGTGGGCCACGGTGTGGCGGGTCGCGTGCAGCTTTCGCCCGTTTTCGGCGATGCGGTCGCGGTCGGCTTCGCGCATCTTGGCGCTCGCTTCGTCGGTCGAGTCGAACAGGATGGCGTTCTCGCCATCGGTGAAAATCTCATCGGCGCCTGGGAACCGGTGCAGCAGCAAGCAGCCGCCGCACGCCAGGATCGAGTAGGTTCGGACCGAGGTGTAGCCGGGTGCCAGCGGCGACATGCTAAGCGAGAATCGGGCGCTCGCGTACAACTCGGGCATCCGGGACTCGACGTTGAGTCGACCGTCGCGGGTGCGGGAATTGATGACCTTTGCGCCCAGTGCTCGGGCGATCTGGGAACGGCCGCGGTGGTACACGGCGTTGTTCAGGTCGCCGATGAACAGCACTTGATGCCCGCCGGGCTTTGGCGCCGGCTCCCGCATCGGCGACCCCTGCGGGCAGTATCCGACCGGAACGCCGAGTGAGTCGCGCCATTGGTCGGGGTGGTATCGCTCGCCTTGCGGTGACGTCCACTCGCCGCGGTAGCTGAGGAAAACGTGGGTCGGCGCGCCTCGTAGCGGGGCCGCGACTTTGCCGGGGCGGAGGTCCCAAAACCAGAGTGCGCGTTTCGGCGCGCGTTCCCAGACCGCGGCATCGTGGCGGACCAGCTCGCCGATCCGGGTGTTGGTGACAATGACGACGTCGTAACTGCGGGAGAGGGCTTCGCGCGATTTCGGGTCGAGCCTGTGCGAGTAGACGGTATCGACGCCGACCTCGGACAGCGCGCGTTCCGCCTCGCGGGCTCCGTCGCCGCCCGGAAAGCCAGCGCCCGAGAATCCCCAGAGCAGCACCGATGCGCCGCGGATGGGCTGCGTTTGCTCCCGGAGGCTCTGGAGAAAAAGGTCTTTCACGCTGCCTGCGCGTGCTTGCCGCGGATGAAGTGTTGACTGGATCCGTCTCGATAGACGTCGTCGCCGAGTTTGCCGCAGCGGATGCCGTCCCGCCAAAGCAGGTACGGGAGACTGACCTGATCGCGTAGTGTGTGCCGGTTCAACTCAGCCCACCAATCGCGACCAAGCTGAATCATCTGGTCGGTTCTGCGGCGAGCCACGACCATCGTGTTCCAGAGCCCGGCGTGTTCGGGTAGTCCGGCGTCGCGGTAGTCTTGGATCTGTCGCTCGAGTGCCGCGGAGTCTGCCCTGCCGAGGTCGCCGCATTCGCGGGCTTCTTCGTACACACAATCGCGCCATGGATGCGGAAACGCTGCGATGTCGGCACCGTTCAGAGCGCGGCGCAAAAGCGGCAGCAGCGGTCGTTTCGTGACCTCTATGCGCCCGTCGACCCAGACCACGACATCGCCGTCGACCATGTCGAGCGCCAGTGTCTTGTGCCGGCGCGCCTCCGCTCTCGGGTGCTCGGCGGGCTGGACTTCCCGGACTTCCCAGCCAGCGGATCCGTCGCCGTCGGTGAACATCACGTATTGTTCGGCGTCGTTTCTCGGGGCAGCGATCGGCGCGTCCCTGCCGCCAAAGATCGCCGACATGACGACGACGCGGCCCATACAGAGTGGCGGTCCGACACGCTCGCGCCAGCGCCTAGCCGGGACCAGCCCGACAAGTCGCTCACGGTTCTGCTCGAGGTGGCGGTAATGCAGATCTGACGGGACATCGGTCAGCGGCTCCGGGTTGCGTGCCGGTCGCACGACCCCGATGCCGTGATCCGAGTCGACCGTGAACGCGTCGAGGTCCGGGCGCTGTCGTAGCCGGACCATGGCCTTCCAGCAGTCGCCGTTCCAGACGCCTGTTTCGCGCGGGACACGCTGAGCGATCTCGGACTGCGGGTTGCAGTCGTGCAGGACGATGAACCCGCCGGGAGCCAGGTGCCGGAGTGCGTTTTCGACGTCACGCAGCACCTGGTCGGCATGGTGCAGACCGTCGACCAGCACGGCGTCAAAGCGCTGAGCCGGGTCGAGTGATTCGAAGAACGCATCCGACGTGCCGCGAAACAGCTTGCGGTAGCGGTTGCCGGCGCTGCCTTTCGGGCATGGGTCAACGCCCCACTTGGGAGACGCGCTCACCCGGGCGCCGCACGCGCCGGCCTGGACGCCGATCTCCAGAAAGCGCCGCTGCTCCGTGACGTCGAGAATCTCGTTCAGGACGTCCCATCGCATCAGCTCGGCGGGCTTGCTGGCTACTGTTCTGCCGCGCGGTACAAGCGCCATCCGTGTGTCCGTCCGTGCTCTGCGATGATGGCGCTGCGTCGCCGGTGTTGCTCTCGCTGCGAGGACCGAAAGATCCCCTGCGGGTCTAGCGGGCGATAGGTCTCGAGCCAGTGCCCTTCGTGGCGAATGAGCCACATCGGGATCTGGCTGCGGTTCGCCCACGCCGAGAGCTGCGCGTCCAGCATGTTCCGGTGCTGCCAATAGCGTGGCACCCGGACCTTGCCCGCATCCCACGCCATGACGCCGGTGCCGCCGTAGTTGACCCACCGCTCGCGCACGTTCCGGTAGTACATCCCGACCGAGCCCGGCACCACGTCATGGACGGTGCTGGCTCGCTCTCGGTACTGCCGCCCGTGCGCAGTAACGATCGCCTGTCCGCCGAACCGGCCCACCGCGGCGCTCATGGTCGCGGCGTAGTCAGGCGGATAGCAGAAGTCGTCGTCACACGAGAGGTAGATGCCCTCGTGCTCCGGCGCCCACCAGAGTTTCCGTTCTGCGCCTTCGTTCTCGGCGGACAAGACATGCTCGTCCGCCAGATCTCGGACGCATTCCGGAACGCTGTCCCACCCGTTCAGGTAGACGCAGAGTCGGTCTACCTGCGAGCGCAACGACTCCAGGACGGCGGGCAGAATGTCCGCGCGCCCCGGTATCGCCGCCAGTGCCGCGAGCACCGTCACCGCTTGATGACGATGCCTTTGTCGACCAACTGATCGAGCGTGCGCTGTCCGCCGCTGAAGTACTCGGGGTTGGCTTGCTGACCAGGACCGAGAATCCCGCGGAGGCTCGTGCACGCCTTGCCCTGCGCGACCGTGTACGGGTACTTGAGCGCAGGCGCGGCAGGCTTGGGATCCGGTGGTCCGCCCATCTCCGGAGCGCCGTTGACGGGCTCTGGGGCGGGCGGATCGGGCTCGGTCTGCGGCTCCGGTGCCGACGGCTCCGGCTCCTCGAAAGGCTCCGGCTCGGCTGGTCGCGACGCCGCCCGGGTCAACGACGAGACCCGTGGCTGCTCGGGCTCGTGGCTCTCGACGGGCGCGTCGCCGCGCTTCGCCTTGAGCTCCGAGACCAAGTCCACGAGCTTCGCGTTGTTCAGACCTGCCGTGTCGACCGAGACGCCCAGCTCTTCGCCAAGCGCCTCGGCCTCACGTTTCAGTTCGCGATTCGAGGGCATCAGGCAACCGTCAGGCAGCCGAACGAATCGATCGCGGTCGGGATCGGAACCGGGCGGCTTCCGGCAGAAACCATCAGCCGCTTGTTGTCCGGGCTGATCCAGGCGTTGGTGGTCAGGTCGGTTCCGCGTCCCGCGATCGAGATCCGGGGAGGGAGGAACCGCGAAGCGACGCTTTCGGGCTCACGGATGAGCGGGATCGCGCCGAACGTGAGATCCAGCCGCGCCTCTTCCGAGAGCATGATCACGTTGTTCTCGCTGACGTAGAACGTATCTTCGCCGGTGTCGGGTGCGAGGTACGAGCCGTCGTATACCCACATCTCGAACTCGTAGTTGCCGATCCAGATCGTTCCGCGGAACGTTGCGCCGGGCGCGCGCCGCGACGGCTGGATTCGACCCAGCTCGTATCGCCGGTTGTCCAGTTGGTCCTTGACCTCCTGATTGACCACGAAGCGCTTCCATGCGGACGTCCCAAACACGAGTTGCCGAGGTGTGCCCATGCCGTGCTTGCGCAGCACATTGCCCAGATCGTCGAGGTCTCCCAGCGGGTCGCCTGCAGATCCTTCCGGGTGCCACGGGATCGTGACGGTCGGAAAATGGGTGTCCTTCGACTGGAAATCCACCTCGTACATCGCGTTCCCGTCGCTGTCGACGAGCGTCACCTTGCCGGTCTGTAGCACTTGGCTACACATCAGCTCGACGGAGCGAATGACCTTGGCTTCCAACTTCGAGAACAGCGTGAAGGCGTCGCCCATCGCGTTGTTGACGAAGTTCGGGTCCATGAACGGGTCTTGCCCGGGCTGCCGCTTGAGCAGTTCCCACGACTTGACCGCGCCCTCTTCGTCGAAGATCGCCGGCTCGATTTCTCGGCTGGTCCACTTCGAGTTGTCGTTGTGCCGAGGCCCCATCGACAGGTCCTTGATGGCGATCGCGATGTCGCGACCGTCTCGCTGGATGTCGACCTTGACCTTTTCGCTGGTGTGAAAGTTCTCGGCGGGCGTCTGGAAGAAGCCCATCAAGAACTTGGTGGCGGGGGCTCGTTCCTCGTACCGCCGAATCATTCGGAGCGTAGTTGCGTCCATTTTCTGTTCTCCAATGCGAGGACGCACCTCCGCCCCCGGGCGCGCTCACAGCGGAGCGAACCCGGACACATCGGTGGACCCTCTTCGATTGATCCTGTGGTTGGCGGCGGACGCTACGCAGCCATCGGGCTCGTCAGCGTCCGCCTAGTTTGATCAGGAGTCGACGGTGTCCTGCGGGTTGTCGTCACGTCCCAGCTGCGCCACATCGATCGCGGCGATGCCGTAGTCGCGAAGCTGGTCCAGGACCGCTGCATCGACGTTTGCGTTGTCGCCATCCGCGTGGATGACGAGTCGGTTCTTGTCGGCGATTCCGCCGGTCATGACCCGGACCGGATTGTCTCCGGAGCTTCCGTCCAGCTCGTAAGCCAGGACCGCCTTCGGGACGCCGTTCTCGTTGGTCGAGCCGCCCTTGACGAAAACGACCAGCTTGAGAGAGCTGCTGTCACGGGCGAGGATGGTCCCCGCCTTGACCGTAGCGTCCGACGCCAGGTTGAGCGTGTCGTCCTTCGCGGCCGTCTTCTCGACGACCACGGTTCCGGTGTCGTTGTCGGTGATCGTGATACTCATTTGCTCGCCTCCACGACATCGGCGACGTGTGCCTCACGCAGGTCGAGCGCCTGGTCGATCGCGCTCTTCTGAGCGGGCTCGGAGGTAGTCTTGGCGCCGTTGACGGCCTCGCCAGCCTTGTCGCTGTCGGCCTGTCGAAGGTCACTGTCGCGCTTGTTCACCGCGGCAGCCGTGTATCCCGCGTAAACCTTCTGGTTCATCAGGCTCACGCCGGACGAGATGTGCTCGAGTGCCATGTCCATGGCGCCACAGCTCTTCCCCATCTCGAGGTGGGCTTCGACGCGCTCGCGCTCTTCCTTGGCGCCTTCCTCGAGACCGAGTTTGCGTCCCTCTTCCTTGCCTTCGGCGACGCCGGCAGCGTATCCCTTTTCGGTTCCTGCCTTTTCGCCTTCCATCAGCACCGCCGTGTACAGCTCGGGATGCTGGGCTCGCAGCTCTTCTTTCGTCATGAGCTTCCTTCTTTCGTTAGCGGCCCCGCCCTGAGTGGCGGATGCACTTGGTTGATTGCCCCGCTGTGGGGCTGGTTGGGTAACCTGATCCGCGCCGGCTCTGTCGTCGGCGACTGGGCCGGATCCATTTGATGCTTCGGGAGCGCCATCGCCTTGCGCGACCGGCGCCGCGTCGTTTTCCGCGCGCGCTCCCGAGACGCCTCGCGACGGAACCGAGTCGATCATGCCCAGACGCTTGGCTTCCTTGGCGACCACGACGGCGCCGCGCCCATAGTTCTCCACGACCTGCTTGGTATCGACGTTTCGCCCCTGCGCGATCGCGTCCACGAATACGTCGAAGATTCCGTCGAGCTGCTTTCGCACGACGTTCTTGCCCTCTTCGCTGTTGATGTCTGGGCGCTTGTCTGGGGACTCGGTGTTGGTGATGTCCACGACCTCTTCGAGGTTCAGGAACGATGCCGCGACGCCAATGCTGCCGAACATTGACGCTGGCGTTGACGCCTTGATCTTCCCGGCGACCGCAGCGATCGCGTACGCTGCCGATGTCGCCTGAGACGCCAGGACCGTTGCCGGTTTCTGTGCCGCGTCGATTGCCGCCAGGGTCTCGAACAGCCCCGCCGCGTCGCCTCCCGGACTGCTGATCGTGTAGATGATCTGGCGCACGTTCGGGTCCGACTCCGCAGCCGCTACGGCGTCACGGATCGACCGGTACGTCGTGTTTCCGCCGCCGAACAGGAACGCGAAGAAGTCGAGCTTTTCCGTCAGTACGCCCTCGACCCGAATCTCCGCGACGTTGCCGGCGATGCTCAGGTTGCGGGGTACGCCATCGCGAGCCGTGATCGCGGCTCTCTCGCGCGCCTCATAGGCGGCTTGCTGCTCCGCGGTGGGCGCTAGTCCCGAGTCGCGAGCAGCCCGCATGTCGGCGGCTACGGTGGGCTCTAGAAGCCAAATCTTCATTGCATTTTCCTTCAGGACAACAGGGCGACTACCTTGCTGCTCGAAAGAGCAGACGCGTCCTCGTTGTCCTCGTCCTCGTCGTCCTCGCGATCGGTTTCGTCGGGCTCGTCTGCCGGAGGCGGCGCTTTCTTCATCGCCTCGAGTTGCATCAGCGGCGCATTCGCTTCGACGAGCGCTTCGTTTTCTTTCCGCAGCTGCTTGACGACCTTCGAGAATTTCAATCCTGTCAGTTCCCTGGTCGAGCGACCGCGCGTCGTGAACCCTGCGTCCACCTTTTCCTTTTCACCTCGCACCAGCTTCGACGCATCGACCGCCGGCTTGATGTGCCCGGACCAATCCGAAAGTGTCCAGGCCGCGAACAGGTCGTATTGCGCGGGGTCGCGCTGAGCCTCGAGCAGCCCGCGGGCAACGATCTTACGAGCCAGCGTCTCGGCAAGCAGCCACTCGACGTAGACGGGTTGGCAGAGGTCCTGACCGAACGAGGTGCGCTCGGGATTCAGGAACATCTTGAACTCGTTGATCGCCGCTTGGCTGGCGCTGTAGTTGTTCGAGAAACTGAGCCGTAGGATCTCCGGCGGGATCTGATTCGCCCACGCGATCGACTGGATGATCGCTTCCTCGAAGACGCCGAACGCCTCGGTGGTTCCGTTGGTCGTGAACGCCTTGGGTTTCTCGCCGGGCGCGAGTCCGTCGCCGATGAAGCCCGGGAAAAACTCGGAGGTCTTGAAGCTGCGGGTATTGCCCTCGGTGTCGGTGGCTTTCTTGACGTTCCGCGCGTGCGAAGAGCGGGTCAGCCCGCCCGAGGACGGTCCCTGCATCTCGCGCTCGATGAACAGCGCGAACATCGAGTTGATAACCGCTTTGCGCTGTGTGCTGTCGCGGTACCGGTCGATCTCCTTGAGCGACGACAGGACCAGCGACAGGATCGGCTTGCCGCGCACGTCGTGGTGCCGCCGGTCGGTGCCGTAGACGAGCCACGCGATGCGGCGCCCCGACTTCTCGCCCGTTGCCGGGAAACGCTTCGAGCTGCCGTCCTCTTGCGTCACCCAGTAGGCGACGTGGCGGCGCTGGGAATCTATCTCGACGCCGTGGACAATTCGGTTGCCGCGCTGGGCGCGCTCACGACCGAGCGGCGTCTGAACCGCCGAGCCGTCGATGATCTGAATCTTGGGTAGCCGCGTTCGCTGGTCCTGCCGCATGACCACCAGGACGTCACCGCAAACGAGCGCCTCCCGGTAGACCATCGCCTGGAGCTCTCCGAACGTGCTCTGCTGGTAGTAGTCGCAGAGCCGCGGCGTCTTGGCCCAGAGGTGGAAACGATTCTCGACCTCCTCGGACCAATCCGAAAGCGCGTCGTCCTCGAGCCCGAGAACCTTTTCCTCCGGTACCGCCTCGAGGTGCAGCCCGTCGTTGATGACGTTGGTCACCAGTCGACGGATGAGACCGCGAGCATAGAGATTCTGCTCGAACAGTTGCGACGAACGCGCGCGCAGCGTCCAGTAGTCGGTGACGAGCAGTTCCGTCGGACCGAACGAGCCCGGATACTTGCTGCCGTCGTCGAACGAGTAGCGATAGGGCGAGAGCTGATCGAGTGCTACCGTGGGGATCTGCTTCTCTGCGGGTGCTGGCTTGGGCGCGCTCTTGCCATACAGCGTGTCGAACAGATCGCCGTTTTTTCTGAAACCAAGCACCTGTCACCACCCCGGCACGCCGTACGAGCCGCCTCCGCAGCGACGCGAACGGAGCGTGTCGTAGAGCGAGTACAGGTCACGCAACTGAGTCCGCAGTGAGCCGAGGTCGGACTTCGTGACCGATTGTCGCGTTTGAGAAGTATCTAAAGTGTACGACTGAGCCCCACCAGAAATAGCAATGATCGCGTCCTCGATCGCCTCGATCATGGACTTTACCTTCGCGATCCTGGCGTCGAGCCAGTCGTTTTCGGATTCGCACGCCATCGGTCAGGGCTCGATAAAGGGCTGCTCTTCGATCAAGAACTCGTAGAACTCGCGCCAGTCGACGCCGTCGAGACCGAGTTGATTCGCGCATACGTCGTGTGCCACCAGGTCGAGCGCGGCGCTGTTGTAGACCAGCAAGTCCCACAACTCGTTTGCAGCGCCGCTCGGGCGATGCCACTTGTATCCGATGTGCCGGTTGGTTCCCTGCTCGACGACCTCTTTCTTGGTCTCGGCGGTTAGCTCTTTGAGTTGCGCCTCGGTGATGTCCGAGGGCGCGTTGAACATGCCGGCGGGCTGGACAGATTGCCCGTCCCACTGCCGCCTCAAGGCAGCGCTCCAGCGGTCCTTGTAGAAATCGACGGTGATGCCGTAGGCGTGCGTTCCCATCGGGGTTGTGAACGCCGAAAACTCGCGCGCCACCGACGACTTGGGCGGGTACTCGCGGCCCTTGACCGGGTACACGCCGCCGCCGTACTCGGCAGCGAACTGGTACACCTGGTCGGTCCGGTCGCCCCAACCTGAGTCAATCAGCGTGATCTGTGGGCGGTAACGTAGACCGTCGTCCGCCGTGTATTCCTTGTCATCGAGCAACTGCCGCAGCTCTTGCCACGTGCCCCGGTCGTCGAGGTGCTCGGTCTTGCCGTTGAAGCGCCAGTAGTCGATCAGGAAAGCGCGAGCACCCTTCGCCCAGCCGAATACCGCGACCGCCAGGTTGTCCTTGTGGACGTCGACTGCGCAGGTCAGCAGCAGGATCGGGCTGCCGCACTTGTCGGCGGCGACCTGGTTCGGAATCTGCCCGAACCGGTAGAACGGTCGGCGATGCGGCGAAACGTCCTGCATGTGGACACGGTCGCCGTACGTCTTGTACGCCTCGCCCAGAATGTTGTTGTAGAAGACCTGCAGCCGCCCCTTGTCGCGCGGGCGGTTTTGCTCGTCGTCCCAAGCCGCCAGCCAGTCGTAGACGCAGGCGGTCCAGGTTTGCATCCCGACCGGGCTGTAAAGTGCGCTGAGGTGGTAGCTGCGGTGGTCGGGGGATTTCGGGGTGGCGGTCGGGATCCACTCGGCGCCGTACTCGGGCGAGAGCAGTTTCGTCTTGTCGTCGTTGGTGTGTGCGTGCGAGCAGTCCGCATTTGCGCAGACGTAGCGAACAGAGCCCGGGTCGAGCGTGCCGTCACCGCGCAGATCCCAGACGATGCCAGATTGCGCGCCGGTCTCGCGATCCGTTCGGCGCCACCGCAGGACTTGCGAGTGACCGCACCGGAGGCAGCAGACGTGGTAGTAACGCTGGTCGCCGTCGAGGAACTTGGTCTTGATCTTCGACTGCCCCTCCAGGAGAGGAGTCGAAACGTGGACGATTTTGCGGCTGCTCTCGTATCCCTTGGTCCGGCTGATGACCAGGTTGAGCGGGTCGCCGTCCTTGCCGATCGTGTCGAGCCAGCCGTCGACCTCGTCGTTGAGCAGTACTCGGATCGACGTCGAGCGGAACTTGCTCGGGCTCTTGGCTCCGTACGGGAGCAGGAACCCGCCGCCTTCCCAGTCGAGCCTCTTTGCGGTTCGACCGGTCTTGCGCGTGTTCTTTTCGTCCGAGGATTTGATCAGGTCATCCAGCCCGGACTGCTGGATCATCGGAAGAATGTTTGCGTCGAGACGCTGCCGAGCCATCGCCTCATCGGCGGTCGCGAGCAGCAACGGAGCAGTCTTGACGTGCTCGATGAAGTAGCCGATCGCGTTCTCGAGAATGCCGGTCGTGGCGCCGATCTGGACGCCCTTCATGAGCGTCACTTCGCGGATCGGACTGTCGACGCTCAGGCAGTCGAGCGGCTCTTTCAGGTACGGCGTGACGCCGAAGCTGAAAAGCCCCGGCATCGACGTGACGGAACCATGGAGGCGCCGTTTCTGCTCCGCCCACTGGCTCGGTGTCAGGGTCTCGATGTCGCTGGTCAACAGGGCGATTTCGGCGTCCAGCCACTCGCGGTGGTGGGACTCAATCGCCATCATCTTTGAGCGCCTTTCGGCACCGGTCCTTCACGTTTCGGATGTGAGAACCGTTGATATCTTTGGCGATCTGCTCGCCTTCCTCGATCGTGACGTCGGCTCGCGCGGCTCCGTAGAGTCTTCGCGCCAGCGTTTTCGGCGCATCGATCAGCAACCCTCGAAACGCGCCGTCGATCACGCTGAGCACATGCGCCTTGACGTATTCTTTCGGGATTAGCCGACCCTCTTCGCGCTCGTTCTTGATGCGCTGCCAGCGGGTCTGCTCGATGATTTTCAGCGCTTGCGTGTAGTCGACCAGCGATGAACTGGTGCCGAATCTGTCAACGACTTCTCGAACTGTGAGGTCCGCGATCTCCTCGAACGTGACGTCCGGTGGACCGGCTACCTGCCGACGCTTGACGACTTGCCCGTCGTCCTCGTCGTCGTCATCCGGCTCCTCGTCATCCCCGGAATCGTCGTCCGAATCGTCGTCCGAATCGTCGTCCGAATCGTCGTCCGAATCGTCCGGATCCTCGTCGAGATCGGGCTCAGGATCGGGAACCGCCGTCAGTTTGCGTCTGCGCGAAAAGGCGAGATTCTCGGGCGCTGTCGGATCGATTCCCTTTTTTCGGAGGTACTCGGCGACGCAATCGGCATCGAGGTCGATGCGACCGTCTTCCGTTACCGCGTCAGCCAGGCTCCCTCGCGAGAGCTTCGTGATCGCGGCCGGAGATACGCCCGCCAATCGCGCCAACTCGCTGCGCGAGATGGGTCGCATGGTGGGTTAAAAGCCCGGGTTTTCCGCCGGGTTAAAACTGAACGAAAAGTCAGAATTTAGAGAGAGAGCGGGGTCGCGCTAATGAAC
>Ga0209918_1001176_pt1 | contig 14737 bp, 16 predicted proteins | sample SalPonD_shore_MG_FD_185712 | JGI IMG/M metagenome (GOLD analysis project Ga0209918, IMG submission 185712) | Salt pond soil microbial communities from South San Francisco under conditions of wetland restoration - Salt Pond MetaG... | ecosystem: Environmental > Aquatic > Marine > Intertidal zone...
ATAAAATATTATCTCTAGATTAAATTATGAAAGATTTTTCCTTTTCTTTTAGAGCTAATATTTCATAAAACCAAAGCTTATTATTTTGGTTAACTAGTTTTGAAATTAGGAATATAATTATAAATTAATAAATAAAAGGTGAGAATAAATGTCCGAAGAAAAAGAAAGAATAATTATTAGTCCTTCAATATGTGGTTGGGCTGATGAGGATCACAAAACTTATAAAATTGAAGTAGAATTACCTGGAGTCGATAAAGAAACGATTAAGCTTAGGATGCATGATGATAGCTTCTTTTTGAAAGGAGAGACAGAGAATGTTGTATATGTAGGATCATATGCTGTTTGCTGTCCTGTAAAACCGGATGAAGCTAAAGCTACCTATAAAAATGGACTACTGAAAGTTGAAGTTCCCTTTAAAGATCCACTGGAAGATGCGATTGATATAGAAATTCATTAATTTCTCTTTTTTAATTCAATAATAAATCTTTAAAAAAGGAAGGGATAAAATATGTCAGAAGAAATAGAAAAAAGAATTATAACCCCAAATATGTGTTCATGGCCCGATGATGAACATAATACATCACATATTGAGATAGAGCTACCCGGTGTAGAAAAAGATACAATAAAGTTGCGAATGCATGAAGACTCATTTTTTATTTCTGGAGAAACAGAACAAATAAGATATATTGGTTCTTATTCGTTATGCTGTCTTGTGATTCCAGAAAGGGCTAAAGCAACCTATAAAGAAGGATTATTAACGATTGATGTTCCCTTTAAAACAAAATTTGAAAGTGTAGATGTAGAAATTCATTAAATAACTTTTTTTTATTTTAAATTTTTTTTCGACTTGCTTTTCCATTGTTCTCTATGAAAGATTTTGCCTTGAATCAGTTATTTTATTTTCTCCGCGATAATAAATACATGGCGTTCTGGTACAAGTGGTTCATCAATTCCAACATAATCAATTTCAATTACATCAAATCCATGTGCTTTTAGAAGTTTTTCCCATCCTTCCAACTTAAGGAAATTGAGAGGTACATTAATATCTTCACCCTCAATTACTCGATTATAAAACCAATCAACAAAACAGTTAGTTATTTTAAAATCATCTTTTTCAATGTAAGCTTCTTTGATTACTAAACGTTGTTTGGTTACTCTAGTTGCTTCTTCTAATAGATGTTCAGGATCATTCGCATGATGTAACACAGTATATAGAATAGTTGTATCTACTTCTTGATCTGCTAAAGGTACTTTATGCTTTGGATTATATAAGATTAATGGTAATTCTGTATAATTATAATCCAAAACATCAATTAGAACAACTTCTTTATCAAGTTGTTTTTTTATCTCTTGTGCTAAAAGACCATTTCCAGCACCAAGATCCAAAATTTTCTTTCCCACGATATAATCTCTTATTTTTTCAAACCTCTTTTTATTTTCTCTGAATTCTCTAGCTTTTAGATCTTTTTCATTATCAACATGTCTTTTAATAAATTTTCGCAACGTTTTTTCAACGTCAATAAGAGGAATTCCTTTTTTCATGCCTTTAGTTATAGTTCTATTTACATACAGCCAAAAAATCTTTCTTTTAAAATAATTAACCTCAGCATTTTTCATCGCAGATAGTAACAATGAGCGAATTTCATTCCAATAATGCTTGTATTCTCCGTTACTTTTAGAAAATATTGGATATATTATATTTTCTATAATATTTATATCGTTTGGATTATGTAATTTATTAAATTTTATGTGGCTCATTTTTCATTAATATTAATATTATTTTTAAGTAATTGAGTATTTACTCATTTATAAACTTTATGAGCAATTACTCATTTATTATAATTATATGTCAAAAAAAAAATTCTCTCGAAATAAAGAAGAAAAAATAGAACGCATTTATAAAGAATTCTTTAATCTAATATTAAAAAAAGGTTATCATAACACAAGTACGAATCATGTCGCAGAATCTGCTAAAATTAGTATAGGTACAATTTATAACTATTTTCCGAAAGGAAAAGAAGATATTATAAGAAAATATTTTGAAGAATCAATGGAAAATATGTTGGAATCAGATGATTTGATTAGTTTAAATGATGATAATATTAGGGATAATCTTAATCATTTTATTACAGAGTTAATAAAATATCATAAGGAGAATAGAGGATATCATCTAGCTTTTAGATCTGCTATACAATCTGATAAAAAATTGCTTGCTTCACATAGAGAGAAAACATTTTTAATATTTAAAGACAGAGCGCAGAAATTAAGAAAAGCTAATAAAAATTTTGAAAAAATACCCGAAGAACGATTAGTTGAAGCTTTTATATTCGCATATAATCTTGTTAATGCTATACTCTATCATCATTTATCAATAATGAAATTTTTTGATTCAGAAAATGAATTAGTTGAATATCTTTTGAATATAGTAATTTTTTCATTACAGTATTTACTTAAATCATAGAATGTAGAAGATCTTTTTTAGAATAACTTTACATTGCTTTTTTATGTTCTAAGAAGATTTAGCTTAGTAATTCTATAAATTAAGAAAAAAATTAAAAAAAATTATTAGATTTTAATTTTTAATTGCGTTCATAATAATTTCATTTGCTTTTTCTTGTATTTTTAAAATTTTTTCCGAAGAAATAGATTCTTCCATATGGTTTAAAGTTATGCTCAGTGTTCCACCATGAGTAATTACTCCCAGGACTAACTCTGTATAGGGAGAACAGGAGGGCATTAAAATAAGATTTTTAAGGATTAAATCTCCATATTGTTCTGGAAAACCACTTTTTCCGAGATTTGTCATAATTTGTGCTAATCCAAATTTTTCTTTTAATCGTTTCTCAACCATCTTATTAACTATATTTTTATCATCTGATATAAAATCATTTATTTTTTCATAGCTTTTTGAGTTTGGTGGAACTAATTCTCCGAATCCTCCAAAAATTTGTGCATCCATAAATGTTGGACTAATATAAAAGTTATTTAACGTTTTCACAAGTGCTTTTTCCCGTGCTTTTTCAAGTATAGCTTGTTTATGAATCTTTTTAGCTGCATCCCAAAGTGTATCATTTTTTGAATATTTATACTTTATTTCCAAACCACCTGCGAAAAAGCCAAATTGTTCATCTATGGGATTCTTAAGAATATTCCGTAGATCTACTGCAGATGCATATTTTCTCAAATATTTCGGAGAATTTGTATTTAATTGATTTTGAGCGATAGCAAATGACGCTATTAACGTAGAATTAACAGTTACACCATGATCACGACAAGCTAATATCAATGAGTCAGTATCGTTTTTAGAAAGCATGTATAAATGTGCTTTATAAGAATATTTCTTCCAAAAAGCTTTATGTAATTCATAGAAATCATCATAATCAAAAAGAACTTCCGTTTTTTCCCATTTTTTGTTAATAATTTTACTAAATAATCTCGTACTCAAACTTGGTTTTATATCATCTGGTATAGCATTTTCATTGATTATTGGTGGGATTGGGAGCAGTTCGACTTGTTTAGATGGATTTGCCAAATGACGCATAATATCTCGAGCTAAATATGCTAAAGACATTCCATCACAGATAATATGTTGGCAAAAAATAATTAAATCCGAGATATCAGGCGAATGTAATAATATAAATCTTATCAGTGGTCCTTGTTTCATATTAAATGGAATTTTATGTTCTTGAATTATCACTTCATGCCATTGCATATCTTCTTTACGTTTAATCACTTTCAAAGGTATTTCTAAGATTTCATTTGATAATAGAAATAATTCTTTGCCTTTTGATTCTAAATAAGCATTTAAAATGGGATGTCTCTTTTGCATTTTATGTATTACTTTCCTTAGAACTTCAGGTGATACTTTGCCATTAATTGTTGCAATCATGCTAATATTCGATGCAACTGATTTAGAGTGTACTCTTTCGCGTTGATTTAATTTTCTTTTTAATACTTGGGCCATTTATTATCACTTCCTTTTTTCACATTACATGAATTTTCACACAAAGTGAAGATTCAAAATATGATAAGAAAATTAAGTATTTAAATATTTTCAATTTATATGAAAATTCACTTAATGTGAAAGTTTTTATATTTTAAAACGTATATTATTATTAGAGAATGGCTAATACTCATATTTATCCAGAAAAAATCAGACGTTTTGAACAAGAAATAATTAACTTTATAGTAGAATCGGGTAAAAATAAAAGAACTTCTGATATAGAATCTCATATTTTGTCATATTTCTTGCTTCACCCAAAATTGATCCAGAAGCAAATTCAAGAGTTATCATCAATTTTTCGCAAGAAAAAAATATCGAGGGGGAGCATCTCGAAATTTCTTAATCAATATGAAAGATATGGGGTAATTGAAAAAAAAATAATTAAGGAAAAGCGATATGGATTTATATATTCATTAAAAGATGAGAATCTTAGTGATTTATTGAATATCGGATTTAAGGCAGGATTAAATGAATTAGAAAATTGGATTAAATATAACGAAATAAGAGTCCGGGCATTATCAGAAATTACCTCAAAAACAGGTAAAGAAGAATTACATTCAATTTTAATAAATAGATTGAAAGAGCTGAAGGAATTTTTACAATTTCATAAAAATTTAATGAAAAAATTCCTTTCTAAAAAAATAAGCGGCAAAGATGAATCCGAATTAAGAATCCAAAAAATTGAAATCGATGAAATCAAAAAGAAAGGAATGAGGGGAATTGAAGAAGATATAATCAATTTCTTTCAAAATAATCCCCTTTTTATGATAGAGGAAGTCCAATATCTACCCCTTCTCTCCTATCTTATTACACGTAAAAGATTAACTCAATCTAAATTACAAAAACTTACTGGTTTATCTTCGGGTTTAATATCAGAAGGGCTTAATTATTTTTTACAAGAAGGATATATTAAAATGGAAAAAATAAAGGGTATACGAAAGAGATTCTATATAATGCCATCCATAGCATACTCAAACTATTTGAAACAATATAAAAGGTTAAGGAGAATACATCAATATAAAGATAAATTTGAACAGATTTATCAGAAATTAACAAGCGAACGAGAGGAGCTAAGCGAATTAGAAGGTTATGACACAATTTATAGTTGGGTATCACAGTTTTTAGGATTATTTGGATTAGTAGAAAAGGGAATAAAAATTTTTAAAAAAGCTTTAACTAATTTTGAAAATCCCCAAAATTAATCATTATAAATAAGAAACTGGAAGTTTTATTAAATCAAATTAATATTTAATTTCCGTTTTTTTAAGATAATCAAATGCAGAATATGCAGCAATAACTCCTTCTGCTACCCCAGTGATAGCTTGCTTAAATGGGGCATCAGCCACGTCACCAGCAGCATATATACCTGGGATATTGGTTTCTGATTTCCTATTAATTATAATCTCTCCTTTATTGTTAGTTTTAACACCTATTTTTTGAGCAATATCAGATGCCGGAATGGAACCAATCTCAATAAAAACCCCATCAACTTCAAAATTATCTCCATTATCGAAAATGACGGATGTTAAACTATTTCCATTTCCTTTAATTTCGGTAATATTCGTGTTATATATAATTTCGATTTTATCATTTTCAAGTACCCGCTTTTTATTAATTGGTTCGGCCCGCATTTCGTCTCTTCTATATATAATATATACTTTTTTGGCATGCTTCGCAAGAAAAAGTGCTTCTTTGGCAGCTGAATCGCTTCCGCCAATAACACAAACAATTTTATCTTTAAAAAATGCTCCGTCGCATGTGGCGCAATAAGAAACTCCTTTTCCAGTATACTTATCTTCTCCAGAAATATTAAGTTTTCTCCGTTCTGAGCCCGTTGCAATACAAATGGTTTTTGCCTTAAAAGTTTGAAAAAAGGATTTCAAGATAAAATGATCATTCTCTTTAGTTATTTCGTTGATTTCATCAGTTATATAAGGGATTTCGAGAGAATTTATATGATCTCTAAACCTTTCCATCAATTCTGTACCAGTTACAGAAGTTATACCAGGATAATTTTCAACGATATGAGTCGTTATTATTAATCCTCCATATTCTTTTCCAATTACTAAAAGGTCTAAATCAAATCTCGCAGCATAAATCGCACATCCTAATGCTGTAGGACCAAGGCCTAAGATGATGATATCATAAATTTTTTCAGGATCTAATTGTTCTAAATTATACATATTATAACTTATTTTGAAATTATTGTTTCAATATAATTTGTGATTTTTCTTTTTTTATATAAAGCTAATAAATTAGAAATATTCTATTTTGGCATCAGAATTATCTATATTGAATATTGGTATTTGAACCTATTAATTCTCTTAGAAGGTGTTGAGGTCCAATCATCCCTTGAATCGCTGGCCGCTCGTTTATAATGGTATAAGGTACTCCCGAGGCTTTATAATATTGACCAATATCTTGATTAGCAAGGATATCAACAATAACAGATCTAATTTTTCCCTCGGATGCAATGGCAAATAGATTTGCGGTTTCAATCAATTGCGGACAATAAGGACACTGATTTGTCATCATTATCTTTATTGTTGTTGGATTAATTCTATGAAGATTTTGTTTTATTGCATTTTCATAATAATTAGGTCCATCAGCAAATGCGAATATTGTTTTCACGAAGGGTTGTATTTCCAGTCCTTGAGGTGCTGCTAAATATCTCACCAACTCTTTACCATTATCGTCGATGAATAATATAGTTGGAACTCGCTGAATATCATATCTCCTGGCAAATTCTTGATTTTCGCTAATGGATAATTCTTCAACTTCGAGCTTTCCATTTGAATTTTGTTCATAAATACGTAATAAATTCATGAAATTTGTACACTCATAGCATTCTCTTACTTTACTTCCGTCAGGATTGGTTTTCAACGAGGTAAAAACACTTAATTTTGCATGTGTTTGTAATTTCGACATTTCTTGCCGAATAATATTCTTATAATTTTCTGTAGTTGCTATTATTACCACCTCCTCCTTAGCTTAATTATTTAAATAGAAGTTATGCATACATTCCTCCAAAATCTCTCTGACCTTTAGTTAACTTATCCAAAAGATTTTGTGGAGTAAATAGACCATATAAATTATCTTTCTTATTAATCATTGTATTAGGAACACTTGTGATATTATATTTTTGGGCAATATCTTGATTTGAATTAATATCTATTACTTCAACCTTTATTTTTCCATCTGAAACAAGGGCAAATAAATTAGCAATTGGAATAACTTGAGGGCAATATGGGCATGTATGAGTTACAAACATGGTGATTTCTGATTTCTCGATATTTGCCATGTTTGTTTTAATTTGATCTTTGTAAAAGGGACTAACTCCGGAATAGAATTGCAGTGTTTTTATAAATCCAACTAGTTGATTTCCATCTGGAACTGCAGTATATCTTATCATTTCTTCTCCATTATCATCCAAAAAGATAATGGTGGGAATCCTCTTAATATCAAACTTGTCTATAAATTCTTGATCTTCATGAGTGGATATTTCTATAATCTTTAATTTTCCTTGAGAGGCGTTTGCTAATTCATTTAATATAGTCATTATACTATTACATGATAAGCATTGTCTTGTTTTCTTTCCGTCATTGGAGTTTTTATAATCGGTAACTAGTCTTAATGTGATTTCATTTTTTAATTTCGACATTTCATTATTGATTATTTTCTCTTCGCGGTCTGAAAATACCATCTTTTAATCTACATCATTTTTACTCTTCTTTCTATTTGGATAGAAATTATTTCTCTTAAATAATTGTTTTCTTAATAAATTAAAAATAGGAATTGAATCTAAATTAGAGATTATAATGTTAAACAAAAAAAGATTAAAAAATTATTAATCTCTATAATATATTCTAATCCAATTTTTCAAGTTATAAATTTTAGTTTTTAAGTGTTAGCGGATTCTTGTCTATATTGATTTATGAATTCAGAAATATACTCATTAATTCCTTTATATTCGGGATCTTGTTTAATACTTAATGTGCTTTCTAAATTATTAATTTTTCATTAATATTAAGTTTAATTTCGACATTTCATTACTTATTAGTTTCTCTTCGCGCTCAGAAGGTTTTGATCTCTCTATTTCATTTGGATTGCATATATAATAATTTCTATTCAATTTCGAGCAAAATTTAAGAATTATAGCATATAATCTATATAAAGCTAATAACGCAAAATAATAATTAAAATTTGATATTTTATGGATATAGCAATAATTAACACGATTTTAATTACGTTTGAGGGTAAAGGCTTAGGTATCGTAAAGGATGGAGCAATAGGGATCGAAGATAGCAAAATCATATTCGTTGGAAAAACGAAAGACTTAGACTATCAAAAAGCAGACCTTTTAATAGATGGTGATAACAAACATGTCACAATGCCCGGTCTTATCAATGCGCATACTCATTCTATGCTAACTTTATGTCGAGGTACTGCTCATGATTTACCGGAAATTGAATATATCCCAAAAGGTTTAAGTCTATTTGCAGATAATTTGAAAGGCGAGGATTTTATATTGGGCACAAAATTGGCAATTCTCGAAGGGTTAAAAGCGGGAACCACAACATTTACAGAATATGGGATTGGAGTTTCTGAGCTTATCAAAAACGCATACGAACTTTTCCAAGCCCGAATAGTCGCAACCGAAATGATTAGCGAATTGGGATTTTCAGACGAAAAAAAACCTAATGAATTATATAATTTGTACAAATATCTCGGAAAAAATGCTTTTAAGCGGGCAAAAAAACTCTATAAAGAATTCCATCAGAAAGAGTTGGTCTCGGTGATGTATGGACCTAACGCTTTAGATATGATTTCTCTAGACTTATTGAAGCAAATTAAACACCAAGCAGTCGAGGATGGCACCAAAATTCATATGCACATTGCTCAAGGGGAACGTGAAAGATTACAAATAAAAAAACGATATGGTAAAGATAAAACGACAGTAAAAATTTTAGAGGAGCATGGCCTATTGGATAAGCATTTGATTGCTGCACACATTCACGATACGAGTGAACATGAACGAGCGTTAATGGTTAAAAATGGTGTGGGTATGGTTGGATGCCCCTCTTCGATTGCAAAAATAGATGGTATAGTCCCTCCGTTAGGAAGTTACATACAACTAGGAGGGAACGCATCTTTAGGTACGGACGAAGCGCCTGGGTCGGGGCATCATAGTATATTAAACGAGATTAAGATGGCCAGTATATTGACCAAGACATTAATGCGAGACCCTACTGCGATGCCTCCTTGGGATGCGATGAAACTTGCAACTTCAATGGGCGCGCAAGTAATAGGATTAGAAGGAAAGATAGGGTCGCTTAAAGTAGGAAAGAAAGCAGACGTGATTACGATTGATATTAATCATCTTCACTTAACGCCGATTATTTACGAGCCTTTTACAAATTTAATAGCTAATTTAGTATATTCAAGTAAAGGAACTGAGGTCGACAACGTAATTATAAACGGAAAGATCGTGATGGAGAATAGAAAATTCCCCCATTTCGATGAGCAGAACCTCATTGAAAAAGCGAACTCTCGAGCAAAATTTCTTTTTGAGCAACTAACCGACAAGTGGATAAAAATGAGTTCAAAGATGCTCGAATACCATCGTATTGGATTTATTTGAGCAATATTTCTTTTTCTCTTATAAAATATTTTTAAAATAATATAAAAGGAATAAAATGGAAAAAAAATTGGAATTTAGTATTTAAGAGTAAAAGCACTCCACCATCAACAGGAATGATTACACCAGTTATATAATTAGATGCGGGAGAGGCAAGAAAAGTTTGATGAAAAGTTAGAAAAAATTAACATATTTTACTTACCCCGCAATAAGCACACCAAAAAACCTATTATTGCTGTTATTGTTCAAAGCAGATAGCGAGAGAAAACCCTTTTTTCCTCGATCCCTATGGCTTTACCTTTTGTAATAGGGAATCCTTTTTTAAGGGAAGACACACTAGAAACTCAATCTTTTATGCCGCCCAGAAACACACCGAGAAATACGCTCCACGCAGTAAGGACGAAAACGATACGTATCGTCATCTTTGGGGCAAGAAACAAAATATGTATATTTTTTCTTTTTTTTCAAATACTACTTCGCCATAAAAAGAAACTCATATTAATCTAAATTTTTTGGGTTATCTTGGTTTCTAACTATAATTTTTTAGCTATGGAAAATATTAAAATATTCATAATAAGGGATTTAATTAAAATGTTAAAATAATAAAATTTGAAATTAATAATGCTCTTTATATAGAGATTCATATAATATCTGTATTTTTCCTTTCAAGGTTAAGATTTTGACCATAAGACGATTCCATCTTTAATTACTTCTTTAATAAAAGGATTATTCTCCTTTTTTAACATCTCAAACTGTTTTTCGGTCATGATTATAGGAGACCATTCGTATTCGAGCGAAATATCAAATAATAGTTCATAAATATTCTCAAAGTCATTTGCGATACGCTTATTAACTATAATTAATAAATCTACATCACTCCCAAAATGAGGTTTCTTTCTGGAATAAGACCCAAACAACACTATTTTTTTGATTGTTGGAACCTTTTTCACTAAATCCTTTATATTTTTTTCCAATAATTCAATCAGTTTCCTTTCTGAGGGAGGATAATTGATTTTCACAGAATTGAAATATTTTTTTTGCATTTTTAACAGCTTTCTCGGCATCATTTTTTATATAATAATCATCTGGAGCTCCTGAAGCAAAGCTATTAGGATAACGAGCCGTGATATAATGTTTATCTAAATTTTTCGCAGCTTTGATTAAATCTTCACTAACAACAATGCTTTTTGGTAATTTTTTTAAGAACTTTAATAGTGAATGTCCCCAAGGATTTGCTCCTACTTCATAATAGAGGGCTTTAACTGCTTTTTCAGCACCTTGCTGTGCGGCTAGAACTGACCATTCGTAATGTTGGATTTTTATACTTTCAACTGCATGAAGAAGATCTTTTTTTGCTTGCTTTAACCAATCATCAGCACGAGCCAATTAAATCCACTCTAAGAAATCAAGAATATAATATGATTTTTATAATTTTTAATTGGAAGTATTAAATGAGACTATTTTAATTATACAAATTTATCTCAGTATTTATAAAATTATCTCTCTTTAAAAATATAATTTATTAATTCACTTAATACTAAAGTTTTTAGAGATGCTTTATGATAAAAACTAAAATATCTTTGATAAAGTTTAATTAGTTTATCAGTCAAATAAGATTAAAATAAAATATAGAAATTATTTAAATAAATAAAATGTGAATTAAAAATGGGACAGCAAACCTTTGGAAAGGCTCAGAAATGGAGTTTTGGCCTTGGTTCCTATGCGCAATGGTTTATTAACGGTGCGTTTAATACATGGGTATTTTCATTTTATTTCTCCGCAGTCAAATTAAATGTTATATATGTTATGATAGCTTTTATCTGTTGGACACTCTGGAATGCGATAAATGATCCATTGATAGGACATCTCTCTGATAAAACACATACAAGGTTTGGGCGCCGTAAACCGTTTATTATGCTGGGTTCAATCCCAATATTGATAATAGAAATTATAATATGGCTTCCCAGACCAGGAAATGATCTCTTTAACTTCATTTATCTCTTAATTATGCTAATTTGTTATGATACATTTTATACCATGGTTTCATTACCTTTTGATTCTCTCTTTCCTGAGTTATACACTTCTGTCGAGGAGCGCGCTGAAGTAAATACTATCAAACAAGTAATGGCAACAGTTGGATTAATAATGGCATTTCTGGTACCAGGTATTTTTATTGGTAGAATATCTGAACCCTCCGGATATTTAACAAATGGTATTGTAACTTCCATCTGCGTAGGAGTGGCACTACTTTTTGCGCTTAAATATGGTGTAAAAGAGCGTGAAGAATTTCAAATGGATTATACTCATGGATTTAGCTTCTTTAAGAGCTTAAAATACACTTTAAAGAATAAAGGGTTTATCCTATATACACTTATGTTTTTCCTGTATGAATATCTTACTTTAGTATTAAGTACAACAGTACCTTTATATGGTGAGGAAATTTTAAACGTGGGAACTTTTATGACATCAATCCTCTTAGGGCTTCTATTCATCGTGGGAATGGCAACTGTGATCATCTGGATGAAATTAGATGTAAAATTAGGAAGTAGAAAAGCATACGCTATCTCAATTATCGCGTATTTTGTCGCTAGCTTACCTATTCTCTTTATTGATGAATTTATATATGCCTTGATTACTGTCGTAGGAATGGGGTTCGGTTTCGGCGGTATGCTCTATTTTATCTATTTAATCATCGCGGATGTAATAGATGAGGATGAATTAAAAACGGGGGTCCGAAGAGAGGGTGCTTATTTCGGTGTTACAAATTTTTTCATGCGTTTAGCGATGGTTGCATCAATTCTTACTGTTGGATCTATGTTTATTTCCACAGGCTGGGAGGAATGGGTACCAGACCCTAACATTGACACTCTTTTAGCTTTAAGACTATTAATCGTTGTGATTCCCGGCATTGCATTGGGAATAAACGCTATATGTTTGTACTTCTATCCCTTCTCAAAAGAAAAAGTGGATAGTATAAAACTCCAAATGCAAAAATTGCATGAAGAAAAAAGAGAGCGAGTAAGATCTCAAATAAAACCATAATCAAAAATTTTTTTCTTAACTTCTTTATTTTATTTATTAATTTTTTAATTTATTGAATGCTATTAATATATTGAGTATAAATTTTATTAAAGAACAACATAATTTATTTGTGGTATAATGCGATCTGAAAAAATTATTTCAGCAATAAAAGATAAACTCTCGGAGAAAGATGAGATTATTGCTGCGTATATTTTTGGATCTTTTTTACATGATAAAGAATATGAAGATATAGACATTGGAATTCTATTAGAAACATCATTTAAACCTGATTATTTATATGAGATTTATTTAACCCAGATATTAGAGGAATATTTTAAAAATAAATTTGATAAATACTTCGAATTTGATATTCATGTTCTAAACAATCAAAATCTAAGATTTCTCTTTAGTATTCTTCAGAATGCAATATTAATAATTTCTAAGAATGATAAAAAGAGAGCGAAATTTGAATCTCAGGTTATTATTCGTTATTTGGATATTAAACCTCTTTATGAATATTATGATAAGATGAGGAAATTAAGATATGCAAATCGATAAAAATCTTATTCAAGGAAAGATTGATCTCATAGAAAGGGACTTAGAATTTCTTAAAGGATATAAAAAATTATCAATTAAAGAGTTTTTAAATAATTTTAAAGATATTCAAGCTGTTAAATACTCATTATTAGAAATAATTGAAGCTTGTATTGATATTGGAGCTCATATGGTTTCTATTAATAATTTAGAGAGACCAAAGACTTATGCCGAAATATTTGAACTTTTAGGGCAAAATAAAATAATAAATTTAAAATTAAGTAAGAATTTGACAAATATGGCTCGATTTAGGAATATATTAGTCCATAGTTATAATAAAGTAAACGATTCAAAAATTTTAGAATATATTAAAAAAGATTTAGATAATGTTAAAGATTTTATTAAGTCTATTCTCACTCTTATTTAATTAAATTTAAATTTAGAATATTAAATATTAATTATAATTATTTAATCTGATTGAAACCGGATATAGATGTAATGTTCAAAAAACTCTAAAGTAATAGGAATTTCTAGCTTTTATCTTTTTTATTTTTTATTTCTTCTATCACTGAATCGATATCATAATCTTTCAACCCACGATTTCGCTCTTTAGTATAATCGCCAGTACCAGATTCGAATTGATGGAGAAAGCGAATCATTCCAACAGGACCTAATGCATCATTTAAAGCTTCAATTCCCTTTTTTCTTATTTCGCTAAGATTCATTTCCATATTTACAAAACCTCCATAAGAAATAATACTGGATTACATATTTTAATTTTTTCAAAAAACAACTTTTATTTTTAAAAATTAAAGTTGATTAAGAGCTTGATCTAAGTCTTCAATTAGATCTTGCGGATCTTCTAATCCGACTGATAATCGGAAATGAGTGTCAGAAATATTCATCGAACGCTTCTCCCATGAAGCCAGATCTATTCCTGTCATTAGTGAGGTATATTCGATTAATGAAGTGGTATCTCCTAAAGAGACTCCCACTTTAATTTGATTCAAGAGTTCAATGAATTTATTGCTTTTTTCAACAGATTCCAGCTCGAAGCCGATCATCCCACCGAAATTTTTCATCTGATTTTGAGCAATCTGATGATGAGGATGAGACTCTAATCCAGGATATACCGTTTTTAATACTCTTTTATGGTTTTCCAAATATCGCGCGATTTTCATAGCATTTGAACTATGCCGTTCCATTCTCATACCAAGGGTTCTCACTCCTCGCAAAATCAGCCAAGCATTAAAGGGACTTAATACAGCGCCTTGCGTTTCCAACCAGTAATATCTGATATCTCTCAAAACTTTTTTAGGCCCCAATATGGCGCCCCCTAAACAATCACCATGCCCATTGATATATTTTGTAAGACTCTCGACAATAAGGTCAGCTCCTAATTTTAGAGGTTGTTGTAAGGCGGGAGATGCCCATGTATTATCTACAATGCATTTTCCATTATTTTCATGAATGATATCAGCACAAGCTTTAATATCAATAATATCGACGGTTGGATTTGCCGGAGTTTCCACAAATAAGAG
>Ga0209918_1001179_pt1 | contig 14712 bp, 18 predicted proteins | sample SalPonD_shore_MG_FD_185712 | JGI IMG/M metagenome (GOLD analysis project Ga0209918, IMG submission 185712) | Salt pond soil microbial communities from South San Francisco under conditions of wetland restoration - Salt Pond MetaG... | ecosystem: Environmental > Aquatic > Marine > Intertidal zone...
AACGAAGGCGCACGCCGGCGATGTCCGCCATGCTCCGCAACTTGGCTGAGGGGCGGGCCGAGACGCATGGCCTGAGTGGTCGTTCGGCCTTCGGTGGGGCCACCAGAACGCATGCGGCGCTCGTCTCGCGCGGCTGATGGCCTCACTGAGTCGGGGCGGGCTGTGCTGGAATTGGAGACTCAGCACCCGGGCAGGGAATGAGCGCAACGAGCGCAATGACGCCGCCCCCCGGGGGAGGAGGCATGAGAGAGTACGCAACCGAACAACCGACCGCAATGGAGCACTGTGTGGTCGACCGCGATGGGTGTCGAATTATCTACCAATCCGCGCCGCAGTGCTCCGTCTATAGCCGCTTGCGGCTTAGAGGGTGGTGAGGCGGCGCATGGCGCGAAGCGCCATTATTTCGGTGTTTGCTGAGGCCGTCCTCGACCAGCGTCTGGCCGTTATGTTGGGCGCGACGTTTGTCGTCGGGGCGCCGGAGGCGCTGGCCCGCTTGGGTGACGCGGAAGAGGCGATCGCGTTGGAGCGCGCGCAGGCCGACTACGCGCATACGGGCCTGAGCGACGAGGCGATCCGCTGGTTGGCGATAGGTGAACAGGGGCTCAGTAGCCGGGCGATGTTCAATCACATTACGGGCATATCGCCGCGTCGATATCAGCCTGACCAGGGCGGGGCCATACCGCATGACAGCGACGACTTTCGCCGTTGCTATGAGCTCTATTGCGCTGTCCCGGAGATTGCCGATGGTCTGGAGCGACTGCGCTCGTTGAGCGCGCACTGGGCGGCGTTGGTCGACCGGTGGGATGAGTTGGCGGGACTGTTCGAGAACGAAGAGTGGGCCGCGTTGACGCAACAGCTCAAGGAAGCGGCGGGCAAGCATAACCCCTCCGGGCCGATGGCCCCGGGGATGTAAGGAAGTCGACGCGCGTGCTTGCCCCAAAAGAGACTTCCGCTGCCGCAACCGTGCTCGGTACGATTGTTGAGGGCAGTGGCCCGCGCTACGAGATTGTGGGGCAGGTCTTTGCGACCCCGCCGGCGTTTGGCTATTGGTTGGCCGATATCCGGATTAACGCCAAGGGCGACACTGAGAGGCGCATGACGTTGGTCGTCCCCAAGGGGCTGGCGGCGGATCCGGAGGCAGTAGAGCAATTGGCCCGCGGGCCGGTGCTCGCGCAGATTCGGGCCTTTGTGCGCTCTACGAGCGATTGGCATGCCCGCACCCATCCGGTCTATTCCACCCAGGGGTGGGCATTGGTGTAGGCGAACAGCACAACAGGGCATATCTCATGGACATGGTGATGTATCACGGCACCCGCCGCCTGATCGAGCGGTTCGACCAAGAGGAGACGGTCGATGGCGGCTTCCACTTCGGCACCTACGGCCAGGCGCAGATCCGCTCGCTCGGCGAGGGCCAGCGTATCATCGAGGCCAAGGTTTCCTTCCGGCGTCTGCGTCGCGTGCGGGACACCGGCGGCGCTTGGCGCGAGCAGATCGAGAAGGCCAAGCGCAGCGGCTATGATGCGATCGTCTACCTCAATCGATATGAGGGCATCTCCCTGGAGAGCATCAACCGCGCCCAAGCCGCCGGCGTCGACCTCGACGCCCTCAGCGACCGCGAATTTCGGCAGCATTGCCCGGAGGCGAGGGACAGCCTGATCGTATTCTCTCCCCAGCAGATCGAAATCATCCGAACCCACGACCCGAAGGCCGAAGACGAGGCACAGAACCAGGCCGACCCCGTGGCCCTGCCCGAACTGGACCTCTAAGGCCAGCGTAGGCGGCCAGGGCCGGTGCCTGGGCGGCGATGCCAGTCGAGCCGCTAAGGGGGGAGGGGCAGTCTGCGGTGCCCTGTGACAGGGCCTCAGACCGCCTCAGGGGCCGCTGGCCCCGGTCCCAGATGTTCGCTAAAATACATATATTAGGCGATACATCCGCAGCGGCGCAGGAGGTAGACAGATGGAAGAGGCGATCGAGATCGAGCGGTACGTCGAGACGGCCACCGCCCAGGGGCCTGTCCTGGAGGAGCTCGTCGCGCTGGCGCTCTTCTACCCGATGGGGTACCCACCGTTTGGGTTGCATGGAGTGCAGGTGGACAAGGGGCTCTGCCGGGTGTTTCGCGACGGCATCGGCGAATACTCGTTTGCCCCGCTGACCGACGACGACGACGCCGAGCCTATCTACGAGATCCTGGGTCGACCGTACGACGAGCCCGGCTCACCCGGGCGGGAGGGCGCGTTGCGTGCGTTCGTCGTGGCGGTGCGCGGCCGCCTCGTCGATCGACAAAAGACGATGCCACGCGAGCATTGCCCGACCGATGAGGACTTCCCCGCTGGCGAAGCGCGCCGCGCGTGAGGTCGAGCGCGGTCACGCCGCCCGCACCCTTTTCTTCAGGAGTGAACCCATGCTGGTACCCGCCGAAATAGACCGCGATGAGTACGGCTACTGGCTCCACCCGACCCTTGCCGACATCGCGGTCGACACTCCCATCACCGACCACCCCGCCGCCGGTATGGAATTCCGCTTTGTCGCCATGGGGCCCGATGAGGGGGCGGTGGCCCACCGCTACTTCGAGCAGGGGGACCCGGACATCACCGACTGGTCTCCGAGCGCACCGGACGGTGAGGGATGGTTTGTCGTTGCCATTTACGACACGGAGGACGGCCCGCATTGCGCCTTCGCCAGGCCGACGGCCCCGAGGGGAGAAATGGAGGCCACCTGTATCGGGTGCGGCTGTACGGACAGCCGGGCCTGTGTAACGCCGAGCGGGCCGTGTTCATGGCTGCGCCTTGATCGGGGACAAGGTGTTGGGGTGTGCAGTACATGTGCCGAGCATGTCGCGCGTTGGGACAGCGGTGAGCGCCGTCTCGCGGGGCGTGGATGAAGGCTGAGGACTACGGTCCCTCGCTTGAGTGAATCGCCCTCTCACGGGACCAGGCCAACGCGATTCTCGAGGCGCTCGATCGCGCCTCGCCCGTGACCCAACGGATAAACGAGTCGGGCGGTGATCCATTCCGACTCGGTGTCGCGGCGGGCGTCAACGACGTATATGTGTTTCTCGCCGGTGCAGCCGACTGTCAGGACGGTCTGGAAGTCGATGCCCCCTACCGAGAGGCAGCGAATTGGGCGCGTCGTCAGCCGATTCGGCAGACGCTGAACGATCCGCTATTCGCGCGCGCGCAAAAGGAACCCGCTTTCGAGACGGTCCGTCGGGAGCTGGTGCGTGTCTGCCAAGCCTATCTGGACGATCGCCAGTACATCGCCCTGGGCGAGGCGTTGCTGGAGTATTGTTGGCCCGCCATTGGCCTGGCGTACGAGTTGGCCGAGCGGTGGGAATTAAAGCAGACGAGCCCGGAATATGTCGTGGGCTCGGCCTATGCCCGGCTCGCCCTTTTGCAGCACGTCTTTGCGCCCGTGGTGGAGGCCTACAATAGCGCGTTCGCGCGGGCGGCCAGGGAGATCGGGCCAGAGCCCGCTTGATCGCCGTGCGAAGGGACCGCACGGCGCACAAAGGAAACAAACCAACAAGGGGGGGGCAAGGCAGAGAACAGCATTGGCTGATCCTGAGGGGAGAACTCAGTAAGCTATAGTCGAAGCGCAGAGCCGGACGGAGGGGCCGCGGATGCCAAATCCCATGAACATGCCCAGCACGGCATTCGAGCGTGCTGTACTGGAGGTATTCCAGAAGCTCGCCGCCAGCATACAGGATGAGGTCCCGCCGGGGCACGTGCGGGCATATATCAGTGGAGGGGCGGCCATGCATTGGCTCACCCATACGCGCGTCTCAGATGATGTCGACGCGATTATGTCGCACAACGTCTTGCTGCCGGCGGGCTTGATAGCCGCCTATTGTGATTCGGACGGCCAGGAGCGACGCGTGGAATACGATACCAATTACAACCCCACGCTGAGCCTGCTCCACCCCGACTACCAACAGCGCGCCCGTCCGGTGGCGTTGTCCCAGGATACGGGATCCGCGCTCGATGTGTTCGTGCTGGCGCCAGTGGATTTGGCGATCACCAAGCTCGCGCGCTTCGCGGCCCGCGACCAGCAAGACATCCAGGTTCTCATCGACCGAGGGCTATTGTGCGACGCTGAGCAATTTCGCGCCCTGGCCCAAGAGGCCCTGGGCTTTTACGTGGGGCAAAAGGCTATAATTAAAGAGAACATCAACGATGTATTCGACTGGATTGCCCATAAACACCACAACGCCAACAAGCCCACCGGACCGCGGCCAGGCGGCTGAGAAGGCCTTTACGGCGGTCGTGCACCAAGTCGGTGACGTGCGAGCCCTTGAGCGCGCGGCGGCGGAGGCGACCGTGGCCATGCTCGAGGGTTGGGTGCCGGAGGTCGACGCATTGAGTGGGGCGCCGGCGCGCCGGGCCGGTTATTGGCTGGAGGTGGTCGCCCCGTGGTTGCGTGATCGAGACCCGCAGGGCGCCAACCATCTGCTGCGCTTGGCGAGGAGCCTGTCCTTGACCAGCCAGGGCGGCCCGGCCGGGCGCACCTTCTATCCGCCGCCCCGAGTGTTGCGCCCCGATGGGGACCCAGTGGCCGCCCGCTGGGGGTTGACCCAGGGGGCGCGACCGCTCGAGCTGCGCCAGGCGGTCGAGCGCCTACGACGCCTGTACGGATAGCTTCCCTTAAAACTCCATCTGCATGCCGGGCGAGCGGCGCGGGGGCGTCGGCGCTTCTGCCGTCTCCTGGGTCGGTGCCGGCGCCTCGGCAGTAGGCGCTGCGGGGGGCGGTGCGGCCGTGGGCGCGCTCTGGGCGCTGGCCGGGCCCGCCGCGAGTAGCTCCTCGTCCGGCGCCTGCATCGCGTCCATGCCCGTCAGCGCGGAAAGGAACGTGGCGTCAAATAGCGTTTTCTTGCCGTCGGTCGTGGCGCACGCGCCACTGTTCTTGGCGGCCACCTTGGTCATTGCATCCATGAGCGGCAGGCTCACCTCCACCCCATTGGTCTGCGCGCGTACGATGCCGATCTTCGGGTCCTGTCCAGAAAGGGCCACCATGCGCGAGCTCAGATAGTGCGCCACCCAGCCATGCTGGGAGGCATCCTGGGAATACTTGTACAGGCCATTGAGTACCGCGTCGAACCGTTTGGCAAAGCGCGCGTGGTCGCCCTGCAGATAGGCGTCGACCAGTTCTTTGGCCGACTCGTCGACCAAACAGACGTAGAACTGGCGCAGGAACGTGGTCTCCTCGGCGGCGGCCCCGCTGCCGTATTTCTCGGCGAAACGCTTTTGCGACTTCGCCGTGAGTTGGCCGGTGGTCAACACCTCGCGGGCCAGCGGCAAACTCTCGTCCAGCACGCTGGCGTAATAGGTGCGCAACTTGTCGGCGGCGGCGGTACCGATAAGGCCGGCCGCGCGCTGCATGACGTCTTCCAGCACCCGCTTTTGCAGGGTCGAGTTATCGCGCACTGCCGGATGCTGAACCTGCGCGTAGAAGGGCCGCAGATGCTCCTGCAGGCAGCGCGACCAGGTGCGCGGGGACGGATACGGCTCGCCCTTTTTCGAGCGTGTCGGCTTGTGGAACAGATCGGGCATGCTCTCCAGAAAGGCCGCCAGGCCGGCGTCACCGATCGCGTCCGGATACTGCGCGATGGTGCGCTGGGCCCAGTCCTCGAGCACGTCCTCGACCATATACGAGTTGGTGCGCGTGGCGGTGGCCGTGGAGGTGCCGTGCACATTCGCACCGTCTTCGGCGCCGAGGTTGCCGGTGGCCCCGACTAGGCAGCGCGGGCCCAAATCCACGCCCTGGGCGCGGCCGCGGTCGAGCAGATCGTTGAGAATATTCTGGATGTTGGGCGCCGCATTGTTGTAATCATCTCCGACTACCACGGCCAGCCCCGCATATTTGGCCGCGGCCAGGGCGAACGGCGGCGCCCGGTGCGTATAGGCGGCCTCGCGCCCGTCCTGCGACTGATAGCGACCGACCTGGGGGATGCCGGAGACGGCCGTATTGGAGACCTCGCCGGAGAGGTTGATGGTCTTGATGAGCAGTGTGTTGGGCCCGATCTCGCAGGGTTCCTCGGGCTCGAAGACCAGATCCATGCCCAGGCGCTGGGCCACCTCGCTGGCCGCGGCGAAATAGGCGGTCGTCTTGCCGTGGCCGGGAAAGCCGCGCAGTACCGTAGCGGTGGGTTTGTACGGGAAGAACGGGACGCCGAAGCGCTGGAACCAGATCTGCTCGATTCGGGTATCCTGATCCGGGATCTTTCCGCCCGTGTGGGCCAGCGCCAGCAGGTCCATGACCAGTTTGTCGCGCGCTTGATCGGTGCGCAGCAGGGGCAGGGCGTTCTCGCGTGCTTTCTCGGGCGTACTCATGGTGTTGTCCTAGTCCTGTTGGGTATTTCCTACTGTTATAACCACCCCCGCGCTGATCCGTTAAGGGGCGATTGGTGCTTAACGGATCGCCGATGGCCTGATCACAATGGGTTCATGGACGAACCAAACACCATCGAGTTGACCTGGAGCGATCGCGAGCACCTGGCCCGTGCGCTGCAGGGCCATTTGGAGACCCACGGCGCCGAGGTACCGGGCGACTGGGAGCGAGGCTTTGACGCGCACGTCCAACCCATCGCGGCGTTGGCCCACCTGTCCGAGATCGAGCGTGCCCGCATCGCCCTGATGCTGGCGCCCAGCGCGGGCTTTCGCGGCGGCGCGTGGTCCCAGGCCCGGGCGGGCCTGGAGGTGGCGCGCCAACAGTGGTCCGACGTACTGCCCTTTGACTTCCTCTCGATTCGCTACGGCCAGGGCCGCCAGTGGCGGCTGTGGTGGACGCGGCTGTCGGCCGAGGCGGACCTGTGTTCGGCGCTGGGCGGGGATGAGGCGGTGCGAGAGCTGCTTCAGCACCACAAGCCCCACCTGGAGCGCTGGCGTGAGATTCACCATTGGCTGTGGGCCGAGCCCGGCGCGGTGGCCGCCGAGTTGGCGGCGCTGACTCGCGAGCCGCGACCGAGCGCCGGCCAGCTCGGTCTGGTGCGCACGTTGGCCTCGGGGGTTGCCGAGCTCAGCCAAATGAGTGCTCAGCTGCTCAAGGCCGGCCGTGTAACCGCGGCCGAGACGCGAATCGACCGCCGGGATGAGCTCGAGCGCGTGGTCGCCCAGACGCTGGGCTACCAGTTTCGACCAGCCGGCGCCCAACCGGAGCTGGCGTTTTGAGTGCTCCGCGATTGCAGCGCTGGTCGCTGGGGCCCTCGGCCGCGCGTGAGGCGTTTGCGGCGCTGCGCGAGCGAGTCGGGACCGCCTCTATTACGGCCACGGCGCTGTCGCGTGAGTACGATCAGCGCCTGCGCGCCGATACACCGCGTGTCGGCCTCGACGTCGCCGAGACGGTGACCGGTCAATCGAGCGGGCCGGTGTTGGCTCTCTTGGTGGACCTCGATCGCAGCCTGCATACCCTGACCGGCGCATCGACCGACCAGGCGGGCTTGTCGCGCTCCATCGCCGAGTACGCGGCGCGTGTGGTGACCGGGCCGTGGCGTGGCCAAGCCACGGACCTCGCGCGTTTTGAAGGGGGGCGCTACACCTCGTTGGCCGGGTTTGTGCACGTCTGCGCGGTGCTTGCCGGTCAGGGCGAGGCGGCACGGGCCCGACTGGACGCCCACTGTCCCAACTGGCGCCAGGCGCAGCGCGAAGAACTCGAACATCCCGATCGTCTGGCATACACGGAAGGCAGCGTGGAGCTGCGAGCACGTTTCGGTGCCTGGTGCGAGGCCATTGGCGCCGAGCTCGGCGACCGTCCACGGCTATCGCCCTCGACGGCGATACGGCTGATGCGCGCGACGTTCCATGCCAACCTGGCCGATGGCATTCCCCGGCAGGTGATGGCAGCCGTAGTGGGAGCCGGGGTGCGATTGGACACCCCTCTGGAGGGCAAAGGCGCGTGTGTGGGCGAGACCGTTCAGTCACTGGTCGAGAGCGGACAGCCGGGCAGCATGCGCGGGTTGTGGCGCGAGCTGCTCTTGCGCGCGCGGCTGCAGTGTACACACCGAATCGAACAGCCAATGCCCACCTTGTGAGAACGACGATGGCGATGACGATGGACAGCTACGACGAAAAGGCGGTGAAGACCTTGACGGTCAGCCCTGGGCGGGCCGTGATAGCGGCCGAGCGGTGCCGGGAGGCGAGCCCGAACGCCTGGCCAACCCTGACCGCGTGGCAGCGGGCCTACGAGGGTGTGGACGAGGCCGAATGGGGCGGGCCGAGCGAGCGGGTCGCGGTGACCCGGGGCTCGCGCCTGGAGCGTTTTCCGGTCGCGGTGGCGGCCGCTTACATGCTTTGTCCGATGGCGGGCGTGCGAGAGCGTCCAAGCCAGGCCTTTGTGGAAGCGGCCTGCCGAGGGCTGCCCACTCACCTGCCCAGGGCGAGTACCGAACCGGTGTGGATGGCCAAGGCGAACCCACAGGGACGTCATCACCGGTTTACGGTCACCGAGTTGCTGCTGGCCGGCGCCGCCCAGTACGGCGACGAGCGTTTGATGGTGCGCACCCTTGAGGGGCTATCCGCCAGCGACAAAAAGTGGCGTGCGCGCCTGACCGAACAGTGGTATGGCGACGAGCCGCGCGTGTTGTATGCGCCGACGCCACGCTTGGGCGGCGACCCGGCGCTGTGGTCGCGGGCCAATGAAGCCGCGCTGGGATCGCTTCAGCGTCTGACGCGCGCACAGGCCTACGCCTATATCGAGGCGAGCCTGATCGCAAATGTCGCCCCCAGTGAGCGCCTGGCCAGGCGGGTATTGGCCGCCGGTGTCACGCTCGATGGGTTGGCCCCGCGGGGCAGCGTGGACCGGCGAACGCTACGCGAATGGCTCGAAGAGTTCAGCGACAGCGACCAGCCGCACGTGGCCAACGTCTGGCGCCACGCGGTGGTCAGCCAGGAACTGGAGCCAATCGGCCACAGCGCCGCCCTGGCGCCCACGCTCTAGCCGGTCGAACGCGCGAGTGAATGATGAACGCCCCACGCCCGAATAACGCGGTTCCGCCCCGTCCGGTCCCTGTGGGCACCGAACCGCCGGGCTATGTGACGGCGTGGTTCGATCCACTTCAGGCGCGCCGGTTCCTGAGGCGAAAAGCCGCCAAACCAGGGCCGTTGGCGCTCCGCGAGCTTGAGCGAGAGTATCGCCACGCCCTGAAGAGCGGGCTCTCCGATGAGGCCTACGCCGGCGCGGTGCTGCACGGCGAGCCCGATAACAACTGGGCGCTGTATGCCCTGGCCGCCGCCTCGATTACCAGCCAGTCGGGTTATCCCAGCGAATACGTTGAGCCGTTCTCGCGGGCCGCCCTTGATCACGCGCCGGGGTGCCTTTTAGCGCAGGCCTATATAAACCATCCGACGCGTGGCGGCGGGCGCCAGCGCTTGTGGTTCACGCTGGCCGAGGCCTTGCTGCTCAACGCGGCCCGTGTGGATATGAAAAACGGAGATACCGGCGCCACCGAGCGGGCCAGGACGGGCGAGCGACTCGACGCGGTGCGTCCAGGCTGGCGCGAAGAATATCGGGCGTTGTGGGTCCAACGCCAGCTGCGCGCGGCGCTCGTCTATCCGGGCCAGGGAGACCAGGGCCATTGGGCCTATGGTCGCACGGCGCTGCTTGAGCCGGTCGAGGCGCTCAGTCCTGAGAACGCCGCCCAGATCGTCGCGGTCGACATACGCCTGGCACGCCTGGCACGCCTGGCACTGGAGGGATATTGGGAGGTGCCGGCCGGCCTCGCGGTCAACGCGGTCCTCGACCCACGGGCACCCGTAGTTGAGGCACTGGTCGAGCCGGGCCCCGACGGCCAAACCCAGGACGGTCAGACCCAGGCGGTGGGCACGCTCGGCGAACTCCTCGATGAGGCGTTGCGCAATGGCGCCGCCGCTGAGGTGGACTGTGCGCAACGCTGGCGCTACCGACTGCAGTCGGCCCAGTTGCCGAGCCCGGGGGCGCGGCTGGCTCGCCCCGGACCAACCGTGTAGGTGGGGTCGATGTCCGCGCCGAGCACACACGCCCACGATTATCCGCTGCCCAGCGGCTACGTCCCGGTACTTTTTTCCTCGCTGTGGGCGAAACAGTGGCTGGAGCGCCAGAGCCAAGAGTCTCGAACGCCCTCGCTGGGCCAGCTCGAGCGACGGTACGCCGAGCATACTGCCCATTGCAAAGCCATCAGGCGCCCGTCGGGGGCGGTAGCGCGCGGCGCTGGTCAGCGCCATGTCGCGCTGAGCGCGCTGACGCTCGCTCGCTTGGCGCTGTTGTGGAAAGGCCAGGAGGTGGAGTGGGGCCAGCATGAGGCGCTACGCAACGCGGTCGCCGACGGTGCGGTGGAGCGCCTGTTCGCCTCATCGTTGTTGATTACTCCCAAGGGCCGGTGTTCCACGCCCTCGACGCTTGGATTCTGTCTGGGCGAGGTGCTGATCGCCGAGGCCGCGCAGTTGGATTGGCAGGAGCCGGCGGGAGACTACTTGAAGGGCCTTCTCAAGTGGTTCGATCAGGTGCGCCCCCAGTGGCGCGATGAGCACACGGCCAATTGGTGCGCCCGCGAGGTGCGCGCGGTGCAGGCCCCCTGGTTGTCCGACGTGGGTGCCGTTTGGGGGACCACCCAGCGCGTGTGTCTCGATAACGCGGCGGTGGTGGGGCCAGTCACCGCCGCGACGTTCATCCACCACAGCGTGCGTCGTGTGACCAATGTCTCGGCGCCGATTTGGGCCAACGCCGTCCAGACCCTGCTGGCCAATCCTCCTGCGCCCGACACGTTGGCCTGGGATCCGGACGATCCGGCGGAGGGCGCCGAGGGCGGGACACTACCGTTTCGTCCATTGAGCGAGCGCTTGGACGCCACGCTCACCGTACAACCGGTCCCGAGCGGTGTGTGCGCGGTGTTAGTCGCCGACTGGCGCCACCGACTCCTGGCGGCGCAGCTGCCCAAACCGTCACGCGCGGTAGCCCCGGGGCCAAGCCTGTGAGCGATTACCGGGACATACCGCTCACGCCCGCGCTAGGCGGTGGCTATGAGCTTGTGACGCTGTACCCAAACCGGGCGAGTGAGGCCCTGAGTCACGTCATGCCCCGCGGCGGCGGCCTCGCATTGGCGAACTTGGAAAGCGCCTATGCCGAGCGGGTCGAGCACGAGCGGCGCACCGGCTGGGATTCGCCCACCGAACAGATCTGGTTGCCTGAGGAGGTGCGCGATGGCCACCGGGGCGTCATGGCGGCGTTCATCGACATGTGGCGATACGCGGGGGACAAGAGCGACCCGCTGATTGTCAAAGGGCGAGGGGAGCTGTACCGCGCCGTGTGCCGACAGGCCCCGGGCCTGATATTCCAACCCATCGCCACCCGCCTTCGGTGCAAAAGCGGGCACGCGGGCGAGGGCTACAACGCTGATGCGTGGCTCAGCGTGGCCGAGGTGTTGTTGTGTGTAGCCGCGCGGTGGGAACACGAGCACTCGGATCGGAATTTTCCGGGGCAGGCGGCACTGGCTCGTGATTTTGAGGCATTGAACCCGGGTTGGCGAGCCGAGTACGCGCGCCGTTGGTCACAGGACAGCCCGCGTGCAGTCCTCGTGGCGCTGCAACGGGCGCCCTGGGTCGCCGATGAACTGTGGGCACCCATGCTCCAAGCGGTGCTCGACCCGGTCGACTCCATGGGGCCGGCCAACACGGCGCAATTTCTCTATGGGGCTGTCTGGCGGGGATGGCCACTACGGTCGTGCTACACCGAGCACGCCCACCTGATGGACAAACTCGCGTTGGGCGAACTGGCCGCGCATTGCCGTGATGTCGAGGTTATCGACGGCGTCTCGTCCTTCCAATCAGACGGGGCCGCGGCCGATGGTCGTAACCTCGAGGCCCGCGTGGAAGGATTCATGGGCGGTCGGTCGGTGCACTCCGCGACGGCGGACTACTGGCGTCATCAGCTGTTGGCCGCGCAATTGCCGCAACCCACGCGCGCAGCGGCCCCGGGGCCGAGCCTATGAGCGCCAGCGCCAGCCCCACGTCAAGCCCCGCGCCCGGCGGCGGCCTCGAGCTCGTCACGCTCTACCCGAGCATCGCGTGGGACTGTCTCGGCCAGGTGGTGCCCCGTGGGGGCGGTCTGGACCTGCACCACTTGCAGCGCGCCTATGCCAGCGAGACGGATCCAGGCCGACGCGCCGAATTGGACGTCTATGCGAGACCGGTCTGGCTTCCCGTGGGCGTATCGGACAGCGCCCGCGCGGCCTTGGCGGCCTTGCTGCACACGTGGCGTCACCTCGACACGTTGCAAGACCCGGTGGTCAAACTGAGACTCGGGACCTTGTACGAGGCGGTGCGCCGACAGTGCCCGGAGCTGATATTCGAGCAGTTTGCTACGCGCACCCAGTGGACGAGCCCGTCCGCTGACACCAGGCGCGTGGTCGACACGTGGCTGAGCATGAGCGAGGTGTTGTTGTGTGGTGCGGCCCGCTTTGCCTCGGACGCGCCCCACATTCGCGAGGCCGAGACATTACAGCGCGAGTTTGACGCCCTGAATCCGCGGTGGCGGGCCGAGTACGGGCGTCGTTGGTGGCAGGACAGCCCGCGAGCGGCCCTGGTGGCGCTGCAGCGGTGCTTGTGGACCAGTGACGCGGCGTGGGAACGCATGATGCGGGCGGTGGTGGAGCCGGTCGAGCGCGTGGGCCCGGCCAATACCGCGCAATTTCTATACGCGTCTCTGTGGCGGGCGTGGCCGGTCCAGGCGCGTTACGGCGGGCCTGGCGATGTGGCGGCCAAACTCGCCTTGAGCGAGATCGCCCGCGACGTGGGAGACCACAAGGTAATCGACTCGACGTCGTCCATCTACTCCGACCGCGATGAGGCAGTCGAGCGTCGCCTGGCGGACTGGTTGAAGGGCTTCGTCGACAGGGATTCGGGCCGCGCCAAGGCGGCCGCCTACTGGCGCCATCAGTTGCTGGCCAGCCAGCTAGCGGCGCCTGCCCGGCCACCTGTATCCCCCGGACCCACCTTATAAGGGAGAGCCGCATGAGTTCGCCTACAAAACCTAAGCGTCCCCGCATGAGCGTCCCGGCCGGCTACACGGCCGTTGACCACTACCCGGTGGTCGCCCGCGGACGGCTGCGCCGCCAGGTCATGATGCACAAGCCCGGCCAGATGTCTCTGGGCGCGATGGAGCTGTCCTATCCGCGCGCCATAGAACAGGACGGCCGTCGGGAGAAACCCACGCAAGGCGGACTGCCGCAAGGCAAGGCGGCGCAGCACCCGGCGGCCTTCGCCGCGGCACTCGACGCGTTGCGCGGGCTGTGGCGCGAGTATATCGCCTCGGTGTCCGAGGACTTCCACGAGGCCTTGGTGACGGGCATCACCAGTGAGGCGCCCGAATTGTTGTTCGCCTCGGCCTATGACGACTCCCAGCGCCACGGAGGGATGAAGACCCGCCTGTGGTTCTCCATCGGCGAGGTATTGCTGATGCAGGCCGCCCAGCTCGAGCGCGACCATCCAGACGAGCATCACGTCAAACCGCTGCTGGCTCGTTTCGACCAGGCCCGCCCCCAATGGCGCGTCGAGCACACGGCCAACTGGTGCAGCCCACGGTATCGGGCGGCACTGATGCCCTATCTCAGCAATAACACAGCGGATGCGGCGGCGGCCTGGGCCGATGCCCAGCGCGTATTGGTGGGCGCGGCCGAGGCCATTGGCCCGCACAACGCGGCCACGCTGTTGGCCCATGGGGCCGAGAGGCTCGCCGATCCGGACTCCGAATACTGGGTCGACCTGAGGGCCAAGGTGCTGGCCTCGGGCGTGGATCTGCAAACCCCCGCGCTCACGCCCCACTCCCAGAGTGCGCAGTCGACCTTCGACGCCGACGGCCAGCCCGTCTCACCGCTGTCCCAGAGGCTCGCCAGCGCGGTGCGCTGGGGTGAGCCCGGCGCGCTGTTCTGGCGTGATGCGCTGCTGTCCGCGCAACTGCCCCTCGGACATTCGCCCGTACCGGCGCCCGTGCCGAGTCTCTAGCGAGGGCCATGCCAGTGACTCACGCGTCCGACAACATTCCAGACGGGTTTGAGGCGGTACGCCTCGATACTGGCGCGGCGCGCCAGGTGCTGGCGGTTGCCATGAGTGAGTCGGGGGCGGTCTCTCTGCCCAAGCTCCAGCGGGCCTACCAAGACAAGTGCGCCAGTCGTACCCCATCCGATGCGACACCGAGCGCGCTGCCGGCGGGGCCGGCGGCGAAATACGCGGTACTCTATGCGCTGAGCCTGCACCTACTGCACACCCTCTGGCACCGCGGGGCGGGCGAGACGGCGCTCAACGAGTACAAGCAGGTCGTGAACATGACACTCAGGGATGCCCCGCATCTGTTGTTCCAGTCCGCTTGCGACCGCGCCGACGTCGGGCGGGGCGATGAGACACGGCTTTGGTATTGTCCGGGCGAGGTGCTGCTGTTGGTCGGGGCGACACTGGACCATGTCTTCGCCGCACAGTCCGTGCTGGGTCCGTTGCGCGAGTCATTGGATCGGGTCCGCCCGCGGTGGCGTGCCGAGCACACGGCGAACTGGAGGGCCCCACAGCCACGGGCAGCGGTAATGCCGTTCGACTCGGTTCCGGCCGGGGCGTGGGCGACGGCGCAGCACGCGCTGATAGGGGAAGCCGAGGCGCTGAGCGTCCCGAATGCGGCCAACCTGGTTCGCTATGCCATCACGGGTATTGAAGAGCCCTGGGCCGAGCGCTGGACCGATGTCATCACCAAGGTGAGGGCCGC
>Ga0209918_1001181_pt1 | contig 14699 bp, 15 predicted proteins | sample SalPonD_shore_MG_FD_185712 | JGI IMG/M metagenome (GOLD analysis project Ga0209918, IMG submission 185712) | Salt pond soil microbial communities from South San Francisco under conditions of wetland restoration - Salt Pond MetaG... | ecosystem: Environmental > Aquatic > Marine > Intertidal zone...
GATTTGACTGAGTAGTTTAAGGATGTTGATTGAATAGGCTGCTTGATTTGTCTTCTGGGATAATCTATTCTATTCATACCCTTGGTATAATTTGGATTTGCTCTTTGGTGGTTATTACAATATAACGTATTATTCCGATTTCTTTTTCTTCCGTGCATTTTATATTTTTACTCCTATTTTTTAATTTTTTTAAATAACGGTTTTCTAACTAATATTTAATATGATTTTTGTGAATATTATCAATATGAATAATCATTCATAATTATTTAAATCTAATCCTCATAATCAAAAAGAAGTGAATATTGAATAGAAAAAATTTTCGATTTTAAACCTTCAAAACTGAAAGGATTTGATCGCTAAGCCTCTTAACATCTTTCATAGCTTCATCATCTTTTTGCACATCGCCTTTATGGAGTCCGAAACCAAATACACCGGGTAATTTATAGACCTTCAAGCGAGATAAGTATTCCTCCATTTCATTTGCACCGGCGCCAACATCACGCCTTCCCACTAAAATATAGCTCGCAATCTTACCTTTTAACTGTCCTTTTCTAAGATGCCACGTTCGTTCCATAAGAATCCTCATTCGAGACGCAATTCCTCCCATAAAAATAGGACTTGATAAAAGAATTACATCGCTTTCTTTCAAGAATCCGTATATTTCTTGCATGTAATCTTGTATGGAACATGTATCGTGTTCTACACAATAATAGCATTCTTTGCATGACTCAATCGCATAATCTTTTAAATACAATATTTGGACTTCCATATGGGGCTTCAGATTATTTAATACTTCATTTAATAAATACGCAGAATTTCCATCTTTTCGAGGGGAACTTATAATACCTAATGCTTTTAAATTTTTCACTCTTTTAACACTATTCCAAAATGTTTTTTTAAAGTGTATATATTAAAATTATTAGGATATAATTTAAGTGTAATGAATAATTATTCGAAATATAGAATATTAGACTAAAGGGGTTGAAAGATGAAGCGGACTGTATGTTTTGCTGGAAAGGGAGGAGTGGGGAAAAGTAGCAGCCTAATTCTGTTTTTAAGATATTTAATTTCAAAATATCCCAAGGAGAAAAAGCTGGTGGTTGATGCTGATCCAGATGCAAACATTTTAGATTTAATTAATGAGGAATTAAATTTATACGGAACTGTTGGAGGGGAGATAATTGAGCTTAAAAAGAGAATTGACAGAAACGAAGTTCCTCCAAATATGTCCGAAAGAAACTTGGTGGAGCAAACCATATTAAAAAGCGTAAAAAATACAAAACATTTTGATGTAGTGGTTCAAGGTCGAAGAGAAGGCGAGGGATGCTATTGTTCCGTGAATAATGTATTAACCAGTGTAATTGACACGTTGGAGGATATGTATGATTTTATACTAATAGATTCACCAGCAGGATTAGAATTTTTTTCACGGAAAACGACTAAAAATGTGGATGATTTGATTTTAGTCACCGATACGAGTAAGATGAGTTTCCATACAATAGAGAGGCTGATGGAGATAACAAAAGAAGTAAAATCTAATTTTAAGAATATATGGGTTTTGGTAAATAAATTCAATTCAGATTCAAAAGAACCGTTTATTGAGAGAATTAAAGAATATTCAAACGGAAAAGCCAAATTATTGGGATTTTTACAATACAATGAAGAAATCCAGAGAATAAATTTCGAAGAGAAATCTTTGCTTGATTTACCAGAAACTAATTCTACATATCAAGAAGCAAAGCTAGTTTTTTCTAAATTATTTTCTTAATTGTCTTTTAGAAAGAATGTGTATTGATCATAATAGATTTATAATTTATTATGAGATCAGATTTAAATTAAATATTAATTCAATTATAAATATAAATACATTTTCTAAAAAAAAAAGGTAAATAACTCGTATGTCAAGTGAAGAAGAAGTACTTCAAGAAGTAAAAGAGATTAAAGAAATCATAAAGCCTGCACCACCTCCACCTCCCCCAAAAAATATTCTGGATGAATTTAAACAATTCCTAAATAAATATAAGGTAATGGGCTTAGCAGTTGCCTTTATAATGGCTCAATATCTTGGGAGTCTGGTCCGATCATTAGTTGATAATCTCGTAATGCCTTTAGTCACGTTTTTTCTACCTACGACAATTCCTTGGGAAGAATTTGAATTATGGGTGTTTAGAATTGGGGCTTTTCTAGGAGAATTAATAACATTTGTGATTGTAGCTTTCGTGATTTTCTTATTAGTAAAGTATACTAAAAAAATGGGTATCGAATAATTAAAATAATTAATAAATCAAATTTCTTTTTTTTTATTTCCTTTAAAAACACCAAATTTGAGTAATATTAATAAATTTTAAAAGAGAATTCTTCGTAATTGATATTAATTTTATATAGCGTTAAAAATGAAATTTAACTTAAAGAAAAAATGTATTGACTGTGGAAAGAAAGAATTCTATTATGGTGCTAAACTCAATAAAGAGATAAAAGATACATATCTTGGTATGGGGTTTTTAGACCCGAATGAAGAAAAGAGAAAAATTGGTCCTGGGAGACATCATGAAGAAATACTCTGCATTTTGAATGGAAAAGTACAAGTTAGATCGAAAAAAGATGAGGAAATATTAGATAAAGGGGAAGTATACTTTATGGAAGATGGGAAAAAAATTAGATTAAAGAATTTAACAGATAAAAGAGCCTATTTTGTAATTGCTGGAGGTCATACTAAACACCACCATCATCATTAGTCTCAAAAAAAAGAGTTCACATTATTATCCAAGAAAATTAATAGAAATTAAATTAAAAAAAAAACATCTATTCTTCGGTTTCTTCCCTAATTTTTTTTTGCATATACCAATCATTTATTTCATCAAAGCTAGTATGCTCAATCTCCATAAGAAGATCATTTTTCGCATCTTTCTCAATTTTTTGATAAAGATCCTTATATATTTCAGCATTTTGCTCCGTTATATTATTGTTCCAATTCGGATCGGCTCCTAAATCATACAGCTTCTGATACTTTTTATCATTAGATGTTATTAGGGCGAATTTATCATCTTTATACAGCGTACACAAACTAAACCCGCATGTAATATAATCCCGCCCCTCGATTAGGTGATCATCTTCTTTGACAAATAGTGAGAGATCAATTCCTTCAAACACTTCTGGCTGATCCTTCCCCAAAAATCCAAAAATCGTTGGTAAGATATCATGATTATATACATAAGTTTTCTGAATTCTTTTAGGCCCATTTAAATTTCCAGGCGGTTTTATCATAAATGGAATATCTACTAATTCTGGATACATACACATAGGAATCTTGCCCATTGCGTTATGTTCTCCAATACTATGTCCATGATCACTAATAAGAAATATTAATGATTCGTTATAGATCTCTAAATCCTTTAGTTTATTAATAAAATATCCAAACCAATTATCACATAAGCTTACTTCTCCAGCATAACAAGATCTAAGATACTCTACTTCCTCCTCTGAAATTCTTTTCAATTTTTCACTATAAACAGGTTGGATTATGTCATTTCCAGAATAATTGTTGTCCCTATAAAGCTCTAAGTAATGATCTGGGGGATCCCATGGTTCATGAGGGTCGAATTCGTCAATTAAAGAAAATACATCTTCAAATCTAGCAGTATCTTCTGCGAATTCAGCAGCTTTTTGGAATGTTAAAGCGGGAAAATAATCAAATTCACTCTCCCTATACTGAACATTTGAAAAGTATCTTTTTAGAATAAATTTTTGATATTTTGCTTGGGCTCGACTTTTTCTAGATGGCAGAGCATGTTGATCAAGTATCATTTGAATCTCTTCTGGACTTTTTCGCATTTGGGCTCTAAATTTATCCACTTCATGACCTCTAATCCAATTCCATTGATCAAATCCCATATGGAAATTCATATTAGGTTTGAATTGATGATATGTGCTTGTGATAAACGCGCTTTTGTATTTGAAATCTCCCAGATATTCTGAAATATGTTTATGTTGTGGAGGTATTGGATTCCAGCCTGGATCAAACACCATATCATCAGTTCTTAATATTGGTTTCCTATGATTAAACGGGAATGTTCTTAGACCAGTATGGATTGCTCTTCTTACCGGAATAGTAGGTAATGACTCTGGATATGCATTATCAAAAACAATGCTGTCTTTCGCGAAATTATCAAAATTAGGAGTTTTTATCCAATCATTTCCGTAGGTTTTTCCTGTATGGTCTTTTCTAAGAGTATCAAAAATAATAACAAAAATCTTCATACGTAGAAAACCATTTCAAATTATTTAAATCTTTGAATTATATCAATATTCCTTTTTATTTACACAGATGATACTTATAAATACGTTACATTAATTTCTTAATTTTAAGAGGTATGGTTTTATATAAATTCGACTAATAAGTGACTAATGATTTCTAATATCAATTTAAATAAAAAAGCATATATAGTCGAATTTGTAGCGATAATTCTGTTTACAGTTTTAATTACTATCGCAATGTTTACATACGGAGGAGGTACAAAATATGAACTTACTAATCCAGGATATTCCTTCTGGGGTAATACATTTAGTGATTTGGGCAGAACCACGTCATATAATGGCGAATCTAATCTAATTTCAATGATCCTTTTTTCAATATCATATTTAGGGATCTCTTTTGGTTTTATTCCATTCTATTATGTTTTTCCAGGTTTATTTAATAAGAAAACTTTACAGCGTAGGAGTTCAATAATAGGATCTATTTTTGGATTGTTATCTTCAATAGGTTTTGTTGGAGTTGTTCTCACACCCGCAGATTTGTTACGTCCTCCTCATATGATAATAGCTATAATAGCATATGCTTGTATCTTTTTTATGGGTGTTTTTTATTCTCTTTCAATTTTCAAAAGCGAAAAATTTCCTATCTCTTATTTTTTCCTTTTTGCGGTATTCTCAGTCGTGTTTTTTATTACATTAATGATGCAACTTGGCGGAGAAATAATAAATAATAGAGTGATGGCAGTTACAGGACAGAAGATAGGTAGAATAGCTATTTTCATATCATTTTCAATTTTAACTTACAAATCATGGAGATTAGAAAAATAAATAAAAATAAACAATATTCTTTTTTTTTCTATTATAAAGATAATAATTCAGTATAAAACCTTATATGGGGCTCAAATGAGAATTTTAATGGTATTAAAAAAGTGGAGGATTTTTAATTATGATAAAGAAACTCTTAATAATAAAGATATTTTTGATTTAGGCTAATTTATTAATTAAAAAGCAATTATTGTTCTAATTATACTTCTAAAAAAGAAACTCTAAATCTCTTTTAGTTAACAATCCCAAAATTTTATTGATATAATTCGTTAACTGAATTAAAAATCATCATATAATCATGGAAAATACGAATAGCAAAGATTTTTATGAAATTCTTGGAATAGAAGTAGATGCCAATCAACAAGATATTAAAATAGCCTATCGAAAATTAGCAATGAAATATCACCCCGATGTTAATAAAACTGATCCAAACGCGAAAGAAAAGTTCATAAAAATTAAACAAGCTTATGAGACATTAAAAGATCCAGAAAAAAGAAGATTATATGATTATAAGAGAAAGACAAGAGATTATACCGATCTCAGAGATATTTATGGTCATCATGAATTTAACCATATAAGAGAGATTTTCAATGAAATTTTTAGAAAACGTAATAATTACTATAATAGACCTCCACCAGAAGGGATGTATATCTAATTTAAGTGCAATTCTAAATATTTAGCTTTAATTTTATTGGTCAGCAAATTACACAATATCATCTAATTCATCTTATTTTATAAGAGCAAAAAAAAAAGGGATTTAAATAATTTTTCATAGTATTCAATTAATTCTCCTAATTATGGAAATGGACCAAGGGTAACTATAAAAACGATGATTTCAGCTATGAGAAAGAGAAATGCTAACACGATCGGCCATACAATAGTGTGAACTATAAATTTAACCATAATGCTTTTATTTTTGTTATCTGCCGTAAATCGTAATACATGGGGCGCAATAATTAATGAAAGCATAAAAATATACAAAATTATTGAAAAGCGAGAATACATTAATAAAAATTCTGCTTCACCAGGTGGTCCCGTTACACCAGGTAATGTCCCCATAAGCTGAAAGAATTCCAAAAGTCCTATTAAGGGGAACATTATAATAAAATAATGAATTCTAAATAAACGCGTTCCAATAGAGCCCCCAGCAATATCATTTACCCTTTCTTGAGTTTGATCATCTTTCGTTAGAAATAAAATATATTTTACCACTTCATAAATCACAAAAACAAACAATAGGATTGGAAAATAGAGAATTAAATAGTACCATAACATCATGAAGAAAGCAAAGATCGTTTTATATGGTTGAGGCATTGAAGAACCTAGTATATTTTCTAGATCGAAAATGAGCCCCCCAATATATTCAGTTCTAGCCCAGACTCTAAATAAAAATATAATAAGAAACACATCAATAATAGTTAAGACTGCATAGATAATGGGATGAGTAATTATAAAAGGGAGAAAACTTTGCTTAGGTTTTTTATTCATTTCTTCTTTAGTTTCCATTTTTTCACCACATTTTTTATAAACATAATTCGTTGCTATTAAATATTATATATATATATTTAAATGAATAAGGACTGATTTTTGACAGAAGAAGTAAAAAAATATCTTAGGATATGTATTCTCTGGCAAAAACTGATTTTATAGAAAAAATAAAAAAAAATTAAATAAAATTATTGGTTTTGCTCTAGTATTGTTACTGAGCATACGGAGAACGCACCACCGAGATTATGGCAAAGTCCGATTTTTGCATCTGGTACTTGCCTACCTTCAGCTCTCCCTTGCAGTTGCTTAGTAATCTCTTGAAGCATTCTACATCCAGTAGATCCAATAGGATGACCAAATGATTTCAATCCGCCTGAAGGATTTATCGCAGTTTCTCCGTCATAATTAAATGTACCTTTCTTTAGTTCCTCTGCTGCTTGTCCTCGTTCGCAGAATTGTAAATCTTGACAATTAAGTAACTCTGTGATGGTGAAACAATCATGCACTTCTGCCGCATCAATTTCTTTCCTTGGATTCGTTATACCCGCTTCCTTGTATGCATATTCAGCTGCTTTCGTGGTTGCCGGAAAATGTGTAAAGTCAGCTCCCGGACCACCCGGTGGAACATACCAAGGGAAATTTGTCCTGCAAGAAATAGCATTAGCCTTAACCACTACATAATCATCTCCATGAGCATAACTCGGTGCCATCTCTGGGGTTGTTAAAATTAATGCAGCCGCTCCGTCTGACAGTTCGTAGCTAATCTAAACGATTAGACTTTTGCGCAGCAGTCGAAGCGTCCCAGCGGATCTGCAATCATTGGCGCTCGCATTACTGTATCGACATCTACCTTACTTCTGAAATGTGCTTTAGGATGATAATATCCATTCTCATGGTTTTTAACAGCTACTCTGGCAAGGTCTTCTTTAACCCATCCAAACTCTTTAAAACTTCTGGTTGCTGCCATTGAAAACATAGCGGGAGCGGAGGGAGTTGGAAAGACAGGATGTCCAAAAATTTTAAACCCAGGCAATCCGCTTGAACCTTCATCCATTAGTTTTTCTACACCGCATGCCATAACCACATCATAGGCTCCAGAGGCAATAGCAAAACAAGCATTCCTGAAAGCATCCATCCCTGATGCACAATAATTTTCTGTTCTGGTTACTGGTTTTCCTCCCAATTTTAGAATATCCTCAACTGTGGAACCGGATAATCCAGTAAAATAATAGAAAATTCCTACCCAAACGGCATCAATATCGTCCTTAGTTATTCCTGCATCATCATAAGCTCCATGAGCAGCTTCATAAAGTAGATCGTATTGATTATAATCCCATAATTCACCATATTTCGTAGCATCTGCTCCTATTATTGCTATTTTATCTCTAATTCCTTTTCTAACCATTTTATTCTACACCTCCAACAATATTAGGTCGTCCCCGTACGGGCCGACATTTCCAATAATAATTTATAAAGTCCGCACCTTCGTGTTCCTTTCTAAATGTGAGCTCAACTTTCATTCCTATCTCGACATTTTTTTCTGGATTTTCGATTTCTGTCATATTCACCAATATTCTTCCTCCTCCCTCAAGATCAACTACACAACGGGGGACAGGGGTATCTAAATATGCACCTCCTACGAGATGATCAAGAGTGAAAGTAAAAATCTCACCTTTATATGATAGTTTAATTTTTTCCAACTGACCATCAGTTTGACATACATAACATGATTTATGATTCACTGGATATTGGATTGCCCCACAATTTTGACACTTTAACCCATAATTCCTATATACAGAATCTGCATCTCGCCATATAGTGACTGCTGAGCTTTTTCTTTTGTATCTATCTTTCTCTAAGAGCTCCTTACTTTCTATAAATTTATTGTAATTCTTTACTTGTTCCATAGATTTCTGATGACCATTTAAACCAAGTCGAGTTTTCCCAAGATCTCTTACAGCTTTTCGATCTCTCACTTTCATTAAAATCGCGTCTGCGCCATCTCCATATCCGACCATCAAGATATTTGCATCTTCATCTGGACGCCGTAAAGCTCCAATCAATAACATCATAGGCATTGGAGTTCCAGTATCACCAATTTGGAAGAACATTCCATTTTGAGCGACCCCCCGTTCAAATTCCATTCTCTTCGAAATACCCGCATGCATTTTAGGATTATTATAATAATAGGCTGCATGTTGAATATCTTTAGGATTTAAATTATTTTTTTCCAAGATTTTATTCATAACAGTTAAAACACTCTGCATATAAAATTTTGCATCCATCTTCACCTCAAATGTACGAATAAATTCATCCTTCTCTCTTCTCTTCCAAGGACCAATAATATTTTTAGCAATAGAATATGTATCTTCGATGGAAATAGGAATATTTTCCTCGTCTGCGATCAATAATGCACCAGCTCCATCTGCAAAACCATATTCCCACATAGTTGAAGGTTCTGGTTCTCTTTGGTCAGCTGCTAATACTAAAATACTATTTATATCATCATTTGCTTTAATCGTCTCATAAGCTCTTGAAACAGCTGTTGAACCTGCTTTAAGTGAATCAGTAAAATCAGCAGTAACAATATCATCACGTAAATCTAAAACTGTTGAAATAATGGAAGCAGAATCCTTTTCGGTGTATACTTGCGTTGTAGTCGCATAATATAATCCATCCACTGATTTGGGATCAAAACCAGCAAGACAATCAAGTCCAGCTTCTACTGCCATAGTTAAACTATCCTCATCTGCTAAAGCGAATGCTTTTGTACCAGGGACGACGGGAAAATCCCAAGCTTTCCCGATAAGTTTTCTTGGCAAAAGGTATTTTGGTAAATAAGCTCCATATGATTTAATTCCAATCATTTATCTCTTTTCCTTTTGTTTTTTAAATTTTATTTTATTATTGATATTTAATATAAGTTAGAAATGTTGAAAGATAAAAATATTATCACATTTTTTAAAAAAACCAAAATAACCAATAAATTTAAAAAACTTCTACATTTTACAACTTCTTATTTCTTCGGCGAAAGATACTTGAATTGTGGATTCAGCAATATTATATTTTTGGTGCACATAATCTGTGACATGTTGGAGAAGTTCATCTTGATCAACATCACTTTTTAATTGGATGTGTGTTGTAAGAACTAATATCGCCGGAGTTATAGTCCATAAATGAGTGTGATTCACTTGCAAGATTTCTTCAAAATCTTTTTCCAAATCTTCTTCAATTATATTTACATTCAACTCGCTGGGAGCCATTTCAAGTAAAATTCTTCCTGAATCTCGTAAAATATTTATAGCCCAAGAAATAATAAGCCCAGCAATAAGAAAGCTGATCAATGGATCAAGAAATGAAAATTGAGTAAAATAAATGATTATAGCAGCAATTACAACACCAACTGAGGAAATAGCATCTCCAATCATATGATAAAATACTCCTTTAATGTTTATATCTTCCTTATGACTTCCTTGTAAGATTAATATGCTAGTAATATTAACTGCAAGGCCAATTAATGCGATAAAAATCATATATATTATATCTATTTCAACAGGATTCAGTAAACGTTCAATTGCTTCGAAAAGTATAAAACCAACCATAACTAATAAAAAAAGCCCATTTAAAAAAGCGGCTAGAACTTCCGCTCTATAAAGTCCAAATGTTCTATGGTGGCAAGATGGTTTTTGAGCTAAATATATCGCAAATAAACTAACAGTGATAGCAAAAGCATGAGTAAACATATGTCCTGCATCAGTTATCAATGCTATGCTATTAGCTATTAATCCCCCTAAAAGTTCGATAATTAATACGGTAATAGTAATTGCCAATGAAATAATTAACCGTTTTTTTTCTACTTCTCTATATTCGAAAATCCTATCTTTCATGGGTGTATGATTTTTTGATGTAATTCAAACCACCAATATTTATTTCTGCTAATTATTGGAAAGCTCTCAGATTTTAAATTGTTATTATAATAATTCATAAAATAAGTTGATTATTTTGAAAGGGTGGCTCCTGGTCGGTTTAATAGGCGTCAAAAAGGAAAAAAGACGCCAAAATAAAAGAATAAGGAGAAGAAAGTGTGCGTCTAGCAACACTAACCAAAAGACAAAAATCCAGGGAACCTCACAGGAGCCTTATTTTTTATTTTTTCCTTTTTTGTCTAAATTCTTTTATTTATAAGATTTAATGGTAGTTTTTGTATAAAAATCTTTATTATTATTAGATAATCAAGCATACCAAAATTTTTAAACCTCTCTCTTATCAAATATTAAACAAATCATTTCAAATTTAAATAAAATCAATTTTTATAGAAACATGAAAATATTTAATCGATACTCTTATCTTCTCTTATTTTAAAAGGAATTATTTCGAGTGATCCATATTACTATTTTTTAGGGCTTTTATTTATAGTAAATTCTTCAAAATTGTAAAAATAAATAAATCACTTTCCTTATATTTTAACTAATAAAAGTATGTTTGAGTAGGAAATTAATTCAAATTTTTAAGAAACAAAAATATTAATTTATTAGAATAAAATTTTCATGTTAAAGAGAAAAAAATGAATTATTGTCCGGAATGTGGATCGAAAATAGAAGTCAATTCTAGTGTTTGTAGATATTGCGGGTTTGTATTAAAAAGATCTGAAGCTCCAAATGAAAAAGATAAAAGAATAGAAGAATTGGAAAAGAAAATTGCTCACTTAGAAAAAAATAAGACATCAGCGAGATCTCTAGGTGATAATGATAATTCTCCATGGATATTCATTATGCCAATTGCTGTGGTAGCAATTTTTTTCCTTTTTATCTTCTTGATAGTCTTCGTCGCTACCAGCAGATGAATTTTATAAACTACCTTTTAAAACCTAAATTATACTTCTTTTTTGAGGAGATAAATTCTCCAAGCCAAATATTTTAATAATTCGAATATCCATAAAAATATAGAAAGCACTAACCAATATAATCGAGATTATAGATATCTCATGAGAAGTTACCAAATCGTAAGAGACATGAAGAATTATTACCATTAAAATACTGCCCTTAGACCAATTAAAAAGAAATGTTAACACTATAGAACCAGAAAGCATTAATGGAAACATAAGAATTAAGCCATAAAGCAGATTAAATCGATAAAAAAAGGTTGGAATATGCCAAAACCACCAGATAATTGTTAGAAGCAAAGTTGAAATAAACGCATTAAATCGTGCTTGAAATTTGGGCAACAAAAACCCACGCCACCCGATCTCTTCAAAAAAACCATAACACAGACTTGGTAATAAAAATATCATAAGAGTAAGAGTAGAATCAATAGAATTTTGATCTAAAAAAGTTGAAAGATTAAAATATCCAAAAAGAGATTCAAAAAGCAATACAACAATTAAAATTAAGAGAGGAGAAAAAGCAAAAAGCAATATTTTCCATCCAGAATATTTCAGCATTCTTTCTTTTAATAATAACAATCCTTGTTTTTTGTTTGAAAGATAAAGCGCAATTATTCCTCCAATTGTAGGACCAATCGAACCTAAGGAATGCCAAATTTCGCGTTCAACAAAATTTAAATCATTATATAGTGCAGCTAATGGAAATAAAATCAACCAAGTAATAAGATAAGAAATTGAGATAAAAATAAGTATGCTTGAATTTTTGTTTGATTTTTTCATAAATTATAAGATAAAAAGGAATTTTAAATTAAAAAAAGAGAGCTAGTACCTAAATATATCTTTTAAACTTAAAAAAGGAATAATAAAAAATTTAATTATCTTTTTCTAATTTCTTTTCAAGAACTGTTAATATTGGATTAAATCCTGCTTTTTGGAACACTTTGATTAATTTATCTGATGCCCCATATCCTATATTTATCCTAATTGAATCGCATCCCCAACTTGAGAGTATTTGGACTGCTCTTTCTGCTAGAATTTTCCCCACTTGTTTTCCAATATAATCCTTTTTCACAGCCCAATTATCTAGATACCCAATATATTGACCTAAAGTATTTTTAACCGCTTCAACCATCCCCATACCTACAACTTCACCTGTTTCCTTCAATTCAGCGATTAATGTTATTCTTTTCAAGTTAGGTTTAAATTGTCTCAATCCGGAGGATTTCTTCCATTTATCCTCTTCTAACCCAATATCGTATTTGTCATGAAGTTGCTGAAGTATCTCCAATGTTGCTTCATAATCAGAAGTCCGATAATTACGGATTATTATTTCTTCCTCCTCTACGATTTCTTCTTTGGACATTATATTTTTTCCTCATTTTATTATACTTTTTCTTTTCTTAATAGTTCAATATCTATTTTTTTCGAGAGAAGTTTTTCATTATTTTCCTCCTCAACAAGGAAAAATAAATATTCATCTATATGTGGAATTATAGGAGATATAAATAAAAGCTCTTCTTTTGGATACCATTCCTCTACGGTTTGATTCATAATCTCTTTTTCGAAGAATTCTTTTACATGCGTGATTTTCACGGAGATATTTTCAAATTTTTCGTCTGTATTATTATTTACCAATATTTCAAGTTCATTTGAGTCTTCTACAATATGGATATCCATGATTTCAAGAGGTTTTTTAAAACTAATCTCTCCCTTAGCTTTTTTCGTTGGATCAAAAAGTTTAATGTTTGAAAATGAAGAATCTCCCATAATATGTGATACATCAATACCCTTTAAAGATAAAAAAGATATCGCTTTTTGCTTTCTTATTGAAGTTGAATCCGTTTCCGTTATAACTGAAGAGAAGAATTGCTTACATGTATTTCTTATATCTTCTCGTATTTTATCTTTTGTTTGTTGCCCTTCTTTAATACATTGTTTTATTTTTGGAGTTTTAATAACTTCTTCTCTTGCAATTTCACATTCAATCACTTCATATAATTGTTCTTCATATTTTTTGCGTATTAATTCCGTGATTTGCCTAATTAGTTCATCTCCAAAAATATCAAGATCATTTGGCAATGAAATTATAATTATTATCGTTTCAGGAGTTTCCTCTTCTAAGCCCGCTCTCCTCTTTTCTCTTTTAGATTTTGCGAGAAATTTCTTTCCAAAAAATGTAAAACCTTTATATTCAAGATCTATGTGATCTAATGCTTCACTTTCTTCCATTTCTAAGAACCAAATAGGATGATATTTTATTGGTCTCATAAAGGATTTATCTTCTTTTAAATCCTCATTTGGAAACATTATAAGTGGTATATGCCCCTTCTCCTCGTCGAAATAGAGGACATAGACATAGCATAATTCTTCAAATTCTTCTAAGGGATTCTTCATTTCAGCATAAATTTTTCTGGTTATAAATTTAATAATTCTTATACTTATGTAAAATTATTTCTATACTAAAAGTTTTCCATGAAAGATTTCGGTTTTTGCTTTCTGAAATGATTGTTATATAAATCGGGATATTCTTTCTTAAGAATCTAATATCAACAAAAGAGTTATGCATTTTTAAGAGTGCACGTTCTCTGTGAACCTCAACACTTTCGTGAATCGGTATTATTTAATACTACTACACATAGGCAGTTTGAGTCATTGCTAGAAACCTTTTCGGACTCATTTGATACCTTTGTGGCTTGATATTACTTTTATTTAACCTTTCTTTCCTTTTTAATTCTTTTGTAGGGTGACCGTTTGAGGGGGAAAATTTTAAGGGCGGGGTGGTGATAAATTTGATAAGTCTTTGCTTTTCTTGATTGGTTAAACCTAAGTTGTAGGCGATGGTTTTATGGGAAAAAAAATTAGGATGTTGTTTTCTCCCGATATTAGCCGCACCATTGATATCTCCGTGAATGATTTTTCCGTCCTTTGATCGAAATAACCCATTATGTTTTACGCCATTCTGGGTGAATCTGCGTTTTCCTGCATATTCACTCTTTTCTTTTTTTCCAATTGACTCTTCATCAATATATGAACATCTGCTGGTATACCATTCGGGCGTATAATCAACCGTTATGCCAAAATAAACCGCTTCCACTTGGATTCGTTTTAACATTTGACTAAATGGTAGTGAAACGAATAAATCTCTGGTTAATTTTGTTAATTTAACAGCATTGGTTTGCCATCCCTTGTTATACCCGAAAGTAATTGTTCCCACCTTATAGTATAGGCAATAATACATAAGTTTCTTGGCGAT
>Ga0209918_1001182_pt1 | contig 14696 bp, 9 predicted proteins | sample SalPonD_shore_MG_FD_185712 | JGI IMG/M metagenome (GOLD analysis project Ga0209918, IMG submission 185712) | Salt pond soil microbial communities from South San Francisco under conditions of wetland restoration - Salt Pond MetaG... | ecosystem: Environmental > Aquatic > Marine > Intertidal zone >...
GAGGGCATCGAAAAAACCACCGGAAAAGATATCGCCGGGAAGATCATTCAGTTTATCGAGAAAAACGCCAAACCGGGGGCTTCCCGTGATCGGATTACGGGGTAATCCATGGCGCCTTCCGTGTTAAAAATCGGCGATACCGAAATCCGGCCCGGCGAGCAGAAGGACATCAATCTGCCGGTTGCCAAACTGTACACCAACAACTGGACTCATATGCCAATTTCGGTGATCCGGGGCAAAGTGGACGGCCCGCATCTGTTCGTCTGTGCCGCCCAGCATGGTGATGAAATCAACGGGGTTGAGGTCATCCGGCGGCTGCTGAAGCAGCCCACCCTGAAGCGCCTGCAAGGCACGCTCATCGCCGTCCCGGTGGTCAACGTCTTCGGCTTTATCCACAGTTCCCGGTACCTGCCGGACCGGCGGGATCTGAACCGGTCCTATCCCGGTTCTCCCAGAGGATCTCTGGCCAGCCGGCTGGCGTATTTATTTCTCAAAGAGGTCGGGGCGCATTCCACCCACGGGATCGATATCCATACGGCCGCACAGCACCGGTTTAACCTGCCCCAAATCCGGAGCAACCTGCGGGATCCGGTCACGCTGGACATGGCCAGAGCCTTCGGAGCGCCGGTGGTGGTCCATTCCATGCGGCGCAACAACTCGTTGCGGGAAACGCTGGCGGAGCGCGGAGTGCCCATCATTGTGTATGAGGCGGGGGAAGCGCTGCGGTTTAACGAACCGGCCATCCGGCTGGGAGTGCAGGGCATCATCCGGGTGATGCGCCATCTGGGGATGCTGCCCAAGTCCCGTAGTAAAATCTTCGAGCCGGTCCAGACCGATAAGACTCGCTGGGTGCGCGCCAAGCAGAGCGGGCTGCTCCATATTAAAGTGCGGGCCGGGGACCGGGTGAAGCGGCATCAGACCATCGCCACGATTACCGATCCCATGGGGAACAGTGTGGTTGATTTGAAATCACCCTATGACGGCATGATTATCGGTCACACCAATATTCCGCTGGTCCATGCGGGTGATGCCGCCCTGCACGTAGCCAAGGCCAGGATCACCCAGGCCGTCCAGGACGAATTGGATCAATTGGAAGAATAAACAAGAGCCACAGATGGCGGCGGCCACCTGCGGCTCCTGAGTGGGGTTACTGTGCTGTTGTTGGCGGCGAGTGATTACTACTCACCACCGGCAGTGATTATTTCCGGAATTGGAAGATGCCCCAGGCAAGATAGCCTTTTTCGCCGCCGTTCACCCAGTGGTTCAAACCCTCTTTCATGTGATCGATATACTCCTGGGAGACGTTCTCCCGGAGCCGGGCTTCATGCGCCTCGGTCTCTGCCAGAACCCGGGCGTAATGGTTAATCAGCTGTTGGGTTTCATCCAGGAATCGCACTTCCCGTAAGCCCACCTCGCGTGCTTCTTCCCGGTAGAATCCCGGGGAAGCCAGGGTTTCCAGGTGAATGCGATCCAGGATGGGTTGCAGTACGTCCTCCGGGCAGGCGTCGGCGGCCATGGGATCCGTGAAAATGAGTTCCCCGTCGTCCTTCAGCACCCGCTCGGCCTCGTGGATGATCTGTCCCCGTTCACTGCTGTGCAAAAACGCATCCTGAGACCAGACCACGTCGAAGGTTTCGTCATCGTAAGGGATGTCTTCGAAGTTTCCATCCACCACCTCAATTAAATGGTCCAGTCCCTGGTCCCGGTTCATTTCCCGGTCCCGTTCGTTTTCCACTTCACTCAGGTTCAGGGCCACCACTTTGCAGCCGTATTCCCCGGCCAGATACCGGGCGGCGCCGCCGTACCCCGCCCCGAGATCCAGCACGGTGGAATTTTCGTCCGGTGGGTCCGCTAACGCCGCCATCCGTCGGACGGTCCGGCGGCTGGCATCGAAAATGGAGTCCCCCTCCGACCGGTAGAGGCCGATATGGATGTCTTCGCCCCCCCAGATGGAATAGTAAAAATTATCCGCATCGTGACTGTTGTAATAGTCCCGGGCCGTACCGACCGGCGCCGTATATTCCGCGTGTTCGGTCATACTGCTTCTCCTTCCTGCATGGATGATTATTGATTGTCCTCAGGTGTTTGATATTGTTTCTCTGCCACGTGGATAAAGAAATCCGGCTCCTCATGGTGATACGTTTCCTGAAAATCGCCGAAGGTTTCGATTTTCTGAAAGCCGACCTCTTTCATGAGCCGCTCGACGTAGCGGCGCCGCAGGGGATACATATTCAGATGGAACGTGGTGTCGTCCGGAAATTCATACCGAAACCTGGCTAAGCCGTCGTCGACGTATTCCGGTTCGGCCACAATTTCTTCCCCACAGTAATAGTAGGTATGCTTGTTGGAGTATCCTTCGTCCAGGATCTCGTCATAGTTCCGCTGATCCAGCACCAACACCCCGTCATGCTTCAAGGCGGCGTAATATTCGGCCAGCGCCTTCCGGCGATCGTTTTCTCTGAATAAATGGGTAAAAGAATTGCCCAGACAGATAATGGCATCGAATTTTTGATGAATATCCTTATTCAACCAGCGCCAGTCCGCCTGCACGGTTTGCAGCACGTGGCCGCGCCGCCGGGCGTTTTCGAAGGCTTTGGACAACATCTCCGGACTGCCGTCGGCACTTACCACATCGAATCCGGCTTCCAACAACCGAATGGAATGAAACCCGGTACCGGTGGCGACGTCCAGGACTTTCTTCACCCCGCGTTCTTTCAGGATCCGAATGAAAAAATCTCCCTCCCCCTTGGCTCGGGCATTCCAGTCAATGAGGGCGTCCCATTTTTCGACAAAACCTTGAATATACTCTTCCTGATAATGATCCGTTTCGCGCATCGTCACCGGATCCGCTCCGAATGACTGTTCTTTCAAATCTACCATAGTCACTCCCTTCTTTCCTGTCAGTAATGTTCCGTGTTATCAGCTGCGGTCCGAATCGGGATTCCCGAACCCGAACCATTGTTCCCATCCAAGTTGTCTCCTGCCGGGTCCGAGATTTCGTCAAGGGATTGCCACTATCCAAAAAACGCAATCCGGGGCCTTCGAAGCCCGCCGGTCGTAGTTTTCAGGCATCACCGACACCTTCCTGGGGTACTTCTGACAGGCTCACCGCTTCTGCCAGGTGAATCCCATGTTGGAAATTCCGTAAACCCATAACAGAAATGTTAACCCCCAGGGGGATATCGACCGGCAGGCGCCGGTTGATCTTCTGCAATCGGTCCCAGATCGCCTGTGCCCAGTCGATGGACGCGGCCACCGGGTCCGGAGAGCCGAGCAGCCGTTCCTCCACGTGCTCCGGGATCCGAACCCCCAGCCAGCGCAGGAAATCCACATCCTTCTGTTCGGAGATGGGGGTAAAACTCCAGAATATCGCCGGCGGCGTGATTCCTTCCGCATCGATGAGCCGGCCGAAATCTTCCAGCAGTTTTCCGGGGGATTGCATATCCAGGACAATCTGGGTGGTAAAGAAATCGGCGCCCGCCCGGACCTTCCGGAGCATCCGTTCCGGTTCATCAAAATCTTCCCTCCGCCGGGTGGGAATACTGATGTTGCCTACCGAAAGCCGGGTGGGAGCATTGAGGGGATCGCCCTGTTTCCGCTCCCCGCGGTTCAAATATTCTTTGACCAGCCGGTTGCCTTCCGGCACCGAAGGGCCGGGATAGTCGTACTCCCCGGATTCCCCGCCCACCAGCACGACCGTGTCGAGCCCATATTCGTGATACGTGTCGAGCAGCCACTCTTCCTGCTCCGCCGGCGGTGCCTGGACCGTGACCCGGTTGACGAGGTATCGCACGGGGAATATTTCTCCGAGTTTTCGGGCGTACTCCCGGGGACTCACCCGGGGAGCGAATTCGCTCCGGCGTTTCCCTCCGTCACCCTTCTGATTCTCGTCATGGATCTCCGGAAGGTTGATCCCGAAAATCCGCAGGCGGTCAAACAGTTGCTCAAGATAGCTCGAGTGCCGGCGAAACCGTTGCCGTTCCTGATCCAATTTCGGGGGGACCACCTCAAACAGGATCGGGCATCCCTCTGTTGCCCGGACCGCTTCTTCGATCCCGGTATCTCCTGGAAGAACTTGTTTTTTATTCATCTCAATCCTGGTGTGGTTCATCAGTTCAAAATCCGCTATTCGGTGATTCATGGACCAGCCCTTGACCTCCGCTCCCGGCACTCAGTTCAGAGTGAATCGGGTGAAGGCTTTGAACTGCTCATACCGGTTTTCGATTTCCTGCTTCGTCAGATGCTTCAATCGGTTCAGGCTCAGGCTTTCCACGTTGTAACTGGCGACGGTACTACCGTACACCACCGCCTGGCGTAACAGAGTATCGTTTAATTCCTCCGCCTGATCCAGGACACCGACCAGGCCTCCGGCAAATACGTCGCCGGCGCCGGTGGGATCCGTAACCTGTTCCAGGGGAAACCCCGGGGCGAAAAATAGACCGTCGTCGCTCATCAGGAGCGCGCCGTGTTCCCCCTTCTTGATGACCAAATATGCCGGTCCCATCGCACGCAGCTGCCGGGCCGCCACCATTAAGTTCGCTTCACCGGTCAGTTGCCTCGCCTCCGTGTCGTTCAGGACGAACAAATCCGTTTGCCGGATGACTGCTTCCAGTTCCTCCGGGGTGGACTCTATCCAGAGATTCATGGTGTCCGTAACGACCAGTTCCGGGTGTTCGACCTGCCGGAGTACCTCCATCTGGAGCGACGGATGGATATTCGCCAGGAAGACGACCTCCGATGACCGGTACGCTTCGGGAATCTCTGGCGAAAAATTTTCGAAGACGTTTAACCGGGTGTCCAGCGTATCCCGCTGATTCATGTCGGAATGATACCTGCCCGACCAGCGGAAGGTTTGTCCCGCTGCCCGCTGCAATCCGGTGACGTCCACATTTCTTTCCCGCAGCAGATCCACGGCGCTGTCGGGGAAATCGGTGCCTACCACCCCGACCAGCCGGACGTCGGTAAAAAAACCGGCCGCCATGCTGAAATACATAGCCGAGCCGCCTAACAGATCCTCGCCGCTGGTGACGGGGGTCTCCACACTATCCAGTGCAATAGAACCAACCACTAATACTGACAACGTTTTTCTCCTCGTATCTGGAAATTTTACCCATGGATCCAGGAAGAACGACCCGTCGCGGAGCCGTTCGTCCTGAATACGCATTTCATTTCGCTGAATTTTCCCCTCACGTCCCGATGTTCCAGGACTCCAGATATTCCGACTGTTCATCGGTTAACGTATCGATCCGGATATCCATCGCGTCCAGTTTCAGCCGGGCGACCTCTTTGTCAATCGCTTCGGGCACGGCGTGGACCGTCACGTCGAGACCGCCGTTACCCACGGCATGTTCGCTGGTGAGCGACTGGACGGCAAAACTCATATCCATCACGCTGGCCGGATGTCCCTCCGCGGCGGCCAGGTTAATGAGGCGGCCTTCTCCCAGGAGATAGATGGAGCGCCCGTCCTCCATGATATATTCGTCCACGTACTCCTGGACGCCTTTGCGGACTGAGGAAGCCATCGCTTCCAGCGATTCGATGTTGATCTCCACGTTAAAATGTCCGGAATTGGCGATGATCGCCCCGTCCTTCATCGCTTCGAAGTGTTCGGTGGTGATCACGTTGATGTCACCGGTATCGGTGGAGAAGATATCCCCGATGGCGGCCGCTTCCCGCATGGGTTTGACGGCGAACCCATCCATGGCAGCCTCCAGGGCCTTGAGGGGATCGACTTCGGTGACGATCACGTTGGCGCCCATGCCCTGGGCCCGCCGGGCCACGCCCCGGCCGCACCAGCCGTAGCCGGCCACCACGAAATTGCGCCCGGCCAGCAACACGCCGGTGGCCCGGACAATCCCATCGATGGTAGACTGGCCGGTGCCGTACCGGTTATCAAAAAGATGCTTGGTATCGGCGTCGTTGACGGCAATCACCGGGAACTGTAGGGCGTCGTCTTTATCCATGGCCCGCAGCCGGATCACCCCGGTCGTGGTCTCTTCCATGCTGCAGATGATTTGGTCCGCCAGTTCCGGATACTCCGAATGGATGGTGGAGACCAGGTCGGCCCCGTCATCCATGGTAACCACCGGGCTGTGATCGATGGCGGCGTGGATATGATCGTAATAGGTGTCGTTATCTTCGCCATTTTTGGCGTACGTGCGAATCCCGTATTCCTCCACCAGGGCTGCGGCGACGTCATCCTGGGTGGAGAGGGGGTTCGACGCACACAGCACCAGGTCGGCCCCGCCGGCCTTCAAGGTTCGCATCAGGTTGGCCGTCTCTGCCGTCACGTGCAGACAGGCGGACATTTTTTTGCCGGCCAGGGGCTTTTCCTTGCCGAACCGTTCCCGGATAGACGCCAGCACCGGCATCTGCTCCGAAGCCCATTCGATTCGCTGTTTGCCACCGGCCGCTAAGTTCTTATCTGTGATATCGTACTCCACTATTCCTCCTCTGATTCTGGTTCCGTTTCAAGATGATATGATTACGTGTGCTGCTTCCGTTTCCGCTTTACGCGGCCATTTCCTCCAGGAGCAGGGAGAGTTCCTCCGCCTGTTCCGTCTGCTCCCAGGGCAGATCGTTCCGGCCAAAATGTCCGTACGCCGCAGTGGAAGTATAAATCGGCCGCTGAAGGTCGAAATATTCGATGATCTCCTTGGGCCGCAACGGAAAATTCTCCCGGATGATTTCGGTGATGGCCTCATTGGAGACCTGGCCGGTGCCATGGGTATCGATCAAGATAGAGACCGGTTCCGAGACCCCGATGGCATAGGCCAGTTCCACAGTGCACCGGTGGGCGAGATCCGCCGCGACAATGTTCTTCGCGATATAGCGGGCGGCATACGCGGCCGATCGATCCACCTTGGTGGGATCCTTCCCCGAAAAAGCCCCGCCGCCATGGGGCGCTGCACCGCCATAGGTGTCGACCATGATCTTGCGCCCGGTTAACCCGGCATCACCCTGCGGCCCGCCGATGACAAAGCGGCCGGTCGGGTTCACGTAGATTACGAGTGTGTCATAATCGGACAGCTCGCGGGGCAACACCGGCTTAACCACGTGTTCGATGACATCGCTACGTAATTCTTCCAGCGACACCGATTCATGATGCTGGGTAGAGATGACGACATTTTCGATTGCCAGCGGTTTCCGGGTGGCCTCGTCGTAACGAACCGTCACCTGCGACTTGCCGTCCGGCCGGAGGTATTCCAGGGTCCCGTCCCGGCGAACTTCGGATAACCGGCGGGTCAGCCGGTGCGCCAGCTGAAGGGGCAACGGCATCAGTTCGGCTGTTTCGTTCACTGCGTATCCGAACATCATTCCCTGGTCGCCCGCACCCTGTTCCTTGTGGAGACCGGTCCCTTCGTCCACGCCCTGGGCGATGTCCGGTGACTGTTTGCCCAGGGTGTTCAACACCGAGCAGGTCTTGTAGTCGAATCCCTTGGAAGAATCGTCATACCCAATGGATTGAATAGTGTGCCTCGCTATATCCTGAACAGCGATGTTGGCCGTGGTGGTAATTTCACCGCCCAGCAACACCATCCCGGTGTTGACAAAGGTCTCGCAGGCGACCCGGCTGTGCTTGTCCTGTGCCAGGATGGCATCGAGTACCGCGTCCGAGATCTGATCCGCGATCTTGTCCGGATGCCCTTCGGTAACTGATTCCGATGTGAATAAATATGTTCCCATGCTCCCTTTCCTTCTCTCACTGTTTTTGGTTGTTGTGTTTTTCCGTCCTTATGTTTCCGTCTCCAAAGCCTAGCGTTTTCCGCTGACTGAGATCTTGCCCCGGCCATCCCCGGGACGCTCCCACCCCAAAGAGAGATGTATCAGTATGCTATTGCTCCGGATTTTCCCGGAGTTCGGCTCTGACGGTTCGCGCCGCGTCGACCATATGCTTCAGGGAGGGTTCGATCTCCGCCCACTGCCGTGTTTTTAAGCCACAGTCCGGATTCACCCAGAGTTGTTCCGGGGACAGGACGTCGAGCGCTTTCCGGAGGAGCGTTTCCACCTCCTCGGTTTCGACGATCCTGGGCGAATGGATATCATACACGCCCGGCCCGATTTCATTGGGATATTGAAAGTCCACGAATGCGTCCAGCAGTTCCATCCGGGACCGGGAAGATTCGATAGAGATAATATCAGCATCCATCTCGGCGATGGCGTCAATAATGTCATTAAATTCGGCATAACACATGTGCGTGTGAATCTGTGTGCTGTCCTGTACGCCACTACTGGCCAGGCGGAAGCAGTTGATGGCCCAGTCCAGGTATTCGGTCCGGTCGGTGTGACGCAAAGGCAATCCTTCCCGCAGGGCGGGCTCGTCGATCTGGATAATCCCGATCCCGGCGTCCTCCAAATCGGTGACCTCGTCCCGGATTGCCAGCGCCAGCTGTTTGCAGGTGACGGAGCGGGGCTGATCATCCCGCACAAACGACCACTGCAGGATGGTCACCGGACCGGTGACCATCCCTTTGACCGGTTTATCCGTCAGCGATTGGGCGAATCGGGACCACCGGACCGTCATCGGCTCGGGTCGGTCGATATCTCCGTAAAGGATAGGAGGCCGGACGTATCTCGAGCCATAACTCTGGACCCAGCTGTTTTTGGTCGTGGCGATACCGTCCATTTGCTGGCCGAAATATTCGACCATGTCGGATCGTTCGAACTCGCCGTGCACCAGCACATCCATCCCGATATCTTCCTGAAATTCGATGGCATTCCGGATATGCTCCTGCATAAAAGTCTCGTACTCCTGTGCGGAGATCCGCCCCTTTTTCAAATCCGCCCGGTGCTTCCGGACCTCACGGGTTTGAGGCAACGAACCGATGGAGGTGGTCGGCAGCGGTGGTAAATTCAACGCCTCTTGCTGGACGGAACGCCTTTGAGAATAGGGGCTGTCCCGATGATACATATCCTCGGTAATATTTCCCAGCCGGTTGTTCACCCGTTCCCGGTGTATGCGATCTGAGGATCGCCGGCCCTCCACTGCCGCCGCATTCGCCTCCAGCAGTTCCCGGATCTCCTGCGTTTCCCCGGAGATCGCCCGGGCGATCAGGCGGATCTCTTCAAGCTTTTGCCGGGCAAAGGACAACCAGCCGAGCAATTCACGATCCAGGGCCGGCTCCTGATCCTTATCAACCGGCACAAACAGCAGGGAACTGGACGGTCCCACCATGACCCGATCGGGTCCCAGACCGTGTACCGCCCGTTCCGCGAGAGAGATTTTCTCATGCAGATCCGCCCGCCAGACATTCCGCCCATCGATGAGTCCCAGCGATAATTTTGTGTCTGCCGGCAGGCCTTCCACCACCCGGTCCAGCTCTTCCGGAGCGGTTTGCACGTCCAGATGGAAGCCCTGAACCGGTAATTCCAACGCAATAGACAGGTTTTCCCGGAGCGATCCGAAGTAGGTGGTGAGTAAGAGGGCGGGGAGATGGTCTGCCCTGGCAAGCGATTCGTAAGCCTCCGGATAGGCCGCTCTTTCCCGATCGCTGAGATCCTGCACCAGACACGGTTCGTCCATTTGCACCCAGGATGCGCCGGCGTTCGCCAATTGCTGCAGCATCTCCCGGTACACCGGCAGGAGTTTGTTCAGTAATGCAATCGGGTGAAAATCGTTCTCCACGGCCTTGCCCAGCAGAAGAAACGAGACCGGGCCGAGCAGCACAGGCCGCGTGTCAATTCCCAGGCGTCGAGCCTCTCTGTATTCATCCACCGGCTTGGTGGAAGCGACCCGGAAAGATTGATCCGCTTCGAATTCCGGGACGATGTAATGGTAGTTGGTGTTAAACCATTTGGTCATTTCCATGGCCGGGACGGTGCGGCCGATAGAGGTTTGCCGCTGCCCCCGGGCCATGGCAAAATAGGTGTCCAGGCCTACGGTTTCACCGTCCCGGTGGAACCGGGAAGGCACGGCTCCGGCCATGGCTGCGGTATCCAGCACATGGTCGTAAAGCGAAAAATCATTGGAGGGTATCTGATCGATGCCCGCCGATTGCTGGATTTTCCAATTCTGTTCCCGAATGGTTCGACTGGTGGCCAGCAACTCCGCACGGGATCGCTTCCCTCTCCAGTACCCTTCCAGGGCCCGTTTCAGTTCTCTGTGTGCTCCGATCCTCGGATAACCTAAATTCGTTGACTCTATCACGTCTCCCTCATCCTGTTGCATTGCAGCCTGTTCTCCCTGGTCCCTGTCCGCCAGTCACGATTCGTGGTTTAATACTATACTCCTTTTCCTGCCAGGGAAAAAAAAGCTTCACACTGCCGGTGATTGTTCAATATTTCTCCGGTTAATTGTGTGAGCTGCGTAGAATTTTTCTACATTGTGGTATAGTTTAAAAGAAATAATGAAAAGGTAAAGGGATAATTAGGGATTTTTCTTGAAATAACACTAAATCAAGTATATTTCGAGGATTCGAATGATTAATCCGCTCTACATGTAGCGCGTCTCAATCCGGAAATAGCGCATCGACCAAGACGGATCAAAGGTGATTATCCATCCAATGCGATTCACCCGGGAGCAGTGCCGGGAGGGTGCTGGCGGTGGGATTCCTGTCGCCTGACTGGCCAATCGAACTGAAAACCCAGAGACCGGCGGATTCTTTCAGAGCAGAAAGCCGGGAGGACTTGCAGGGCGAAATTCATCGACCGATGGACCGGATCTTTCCCTAAGGGAACAGTTCCCTGAATTGCCCGGCAGCCCCCATCTGTCGATTGACATTTGTACTTCAGTAATGTAAACTTTTGAAATTCATTTGAATATAATTGGATACAGTTCGGAACGGTTGATACATGAGGCGAATGCACAGACAAAAATCGAGGCAATAACACCCGGATGTCAGGTGCCGGAAAGCCCTGGGGTAGGGCAACGATTCCAGTATGGCACGTTATCGAAGTCATTCGGTCTGATAGAATGAATTTTCCAGAACCAACTAACTGACGAAAGTCTATGGCAAAACAAATTCCAAAGGTGTATGATCCCAAGCAGGTGGAAGATCGTCTCTACCGGTATTGGGAGGAGCAGAACTATTTTCACGCGGAGCCGAACCCGGACAAGGAACCGTATACTATCGTCATACCGCCGCCCAACGTGACGGCGGTCCTGCATATGGGGCATGCCTACAACAACGCGCTCCAGGACATCCTGATCCGCTGGCGCAGAATGCAGGGTTATGAGGCGCTCTGGATGCCCGGGACCGACCATGCCGGGATCGCCACCCAGAATGTGGTGGAAAAGGAGCTGCTCAAGGAGGGGAAAACCCGGCACGACGTGGGACGCGAGGTGTTCGTGGAACTGGCCTGGGACTGGGCCAAACAGCGCCGGGCGGATATTGTGAACCAGCTGCAAAAACTGGGCGCGTCCTGTGACTGGGAACGGGAACGGTTCACTTTTGATGACGGACTGTCTGATGCGGTGACGCACGTCTTCGTCAGTCTCTATGAAAAAGGCTTGGTTTACCGGGATAACTATATTGTCAACTGGTGTCCGCGCTGTTCCACGGTGATCTCCGACGAGGAGGTGGAGCACGAAACCAAGCAGGGAAGTCTCTGGTATATCAAATATCCTCTGAAAGACTCCGGGGAATCTATTGTAGTGGCCACCACCCGGCCCGAAACCATGCTGGGTGATACCGGCGTGGCGGTCAACCCGGAGGATGAACGGTACAAGCATCTGATCGGGAAGACGGTTGTTCTGCCCGTCATGAACCGGGAAATCCCGGTCATTCCGGATTCTTTTGTGGATCCCGAATTCGGGACCGGCATGGTCAAGGTGACCCCGGCGCATGATCCCAATGATTTTGAAATGGGGCGGCGGCACGGCCTGGAAGAGATTAAAGTAATCGGCGATGATGCCAGGATGACTGCCGCCGCCGGGCCGTACGAGGGGCTGGACCGGTTCGAATGCCGGAAACAACTCGTCCGGGATCTGGAGGAGCAGGGATTCCTGCTGAAAACGGAGGCCTATGAGAACCGGGTGGGCCATTGTTACCGGTGCCACACGATCGTGGAACCTTCCATCTCGGAACAGTGGTTCGTCAAAATGCAGCCGCTGGCGGAACCGGCCCTCAAGGCGGTGCAGGACGGGACCATCCGGTTTTATCCTGAAAAATGGGTCAAAACTTACAATCACTGGATGGAGAATATCCGCGACTGGTGCATTTCCAGGCAATTATGGTGGGGGCATCGCATCCCGGCCTATTATTGTGAGAGCTGCGGCGCCATGAGAGTGGCCCGAAGCCGGCCGGACGCTTGCCGCGAATGTGGTGGCACCGAATGGCGGCAGGACGATAATGTGCTGGACACCTGGTTCAGCTCCTGGTTGTGGCCCTTCTCCACCATGGGATGGCCGGAAAAGACCCCGGAACTGAAATATTTTTATCCCACCAATACCCTGGTCACCGCCCAGGATATCATCTTCTTCTGGGTTGCCAGGATGATTATGGCCGGTCTGGAATTCATGGATGACATTCCGTTCGATGCCGTCTATTTCAACGGGATCATTCGGGATGCCCTGGGGCAGAAGATGAGTAAATCCCTGGGGAATGGCATTGATCCGCTGGAAATGGTGGAAAAGTATTCGGCGGACGCCGTCCGGTATTCGCTGATTGTGCTGTCCACCGAGGGCCAGGACATTAACCTGGCTGAGGAGAACTTCGAAATCGGCCGGAATTTTTCCAACAAACTCTGGAACAGTTTTCGGTTCGTGGAGCTCCAGCGGGAAGGGGACGAGATTCCTTACGAACTCCCGGATGAAAGCCGCTGGGAACTGGCGGACCGCTGGATTCTCTCCCGGCTGCAACAGGTGATCCGGCGATTCAATCACGCTTTGGAACACTTCCGGATTCACGAGGCACAGGATGCCGTGCATAAGTTCTTCTGGGGGGAATTTTGCGACTGGTACCTGGAGTTAATCAAAGAACGGTTCTACGGGGAAGACGTCCAGGCCCGGGAAACTGCCCTGAATATCGCTGTGAACGTGCTGCGGCACACCCTGCAACTGCTGCATCCCTTCATCCCGTTCATCACCGAGGAGATCTGGCAACACGTCAAGTTAGAGAGCGATCCGGATATTATGGTCAGCCGGTTCCCGGAGGAAGAGCCCTCTCTGGCAGATACGCCGGCCGAATCGGCGATGGAGTTGCTCCAGGAGGTGATCGTGGCGATCCGGACCATGCGCAGTGAAATGAACGTGCCGCCGTCCAAACAGGCGGAGGTGATTGTGAATAATGCCCGGGACGGCCAGAGCACCTTGTTGCAGGATCACGAATCGTACATTCGGAATCTGGCAAATTTGAGTGAGTTCACTCTCCGGCAAAATGCCGAACAACCCGCATCCAGCGCCACAGCGGTGGTGCGGGAGATGGAAATTTTCATGCCCCTGGCGGGATTAATCGATCTGGCGAAGGAACGGGCGCGATTGAACAAGGAGATCCAGGAAACAGAAGGCCGGTTGGAGAAGACGAAATCCAAGCTGGCGAATACCGATTTTGTCGAAAAAGCTCCCGGGCAGGTGGTCCAAAAAGAACGGGAGAAAGCGGCGACTTATCGCCAGGAATTACAAACCCTGAAGGCGAATTATGAAAAATTACTTGAACTGGATTCTCGGTAGCCTGCTGCTGGTCAGTTCTGCCTTCGGAGCGGGGAAATCCCCGGTGGTTACCATCTACAATTCGAATCTGGGCTTGATCCAGGAGGAACGTTCCCTGACTCTGCAGAAGGGGCGGCAGTCGGTGGCGGTGACGGACGTGGCGTCGAAGATCCAGCCGGCCACCGTCCACGTGGAAGGCGGCGAAAACGCCGGGCTTCAGTTACTGGAGCAGAACTTCCAATATGATCTGGTGAACACCGCGAAAGTGTTCGATAAATTTCTGGGCAGCCAGATAACGCTGGTCACCGACAGTGATGAATCGCAATTCGGCACCTTACTGGCGCGCGACGGCTCCTCGCTGATTCTTCGGAATGAAGACGGTACCCTGCGGATTGTCGACACCGGAAACGTGAAGGAGTATATTTTTCCCGAGTTGCCGGAAGGATTGATCGTACGGCCGACCCTGCAGTGGATCATCGATGCGCAGAGAGCCGGAACCTATCCGGTCATGTTACGCTATCTCACCGGGGGGATGTCCTGGAATGCGGAGTATATCCTGCAATTGGGAGAACAAAACGGGCAGGGTGTACTGTCGTCCTGGGTGACGCTGGAGAACAGTTCCGGCGCCACGTTTCAGGATGCCACCGTCAAGCTGGTGGCCGGGAATATTCACCGGGCCCGGGAACAGGAGAGAGGCCGGATACCGCAGCAACTGAGTCTCCAGCGGGCCGAAACGGCCCCGGTGTCGGAACGGCAGCTCTTCGAGTATCATCTCTACCAGATAGAATTCCCCACCACCTTGAACCAAAATGCTATGAAACAGGTCGTGCTGAGGGAACCGTCTGACATCAGGTATCAACGCGAGTATACCTTCGAACACCGGGAACGGGCCACGGCCAAGCAGGAAAATGTGGAAGTCGCCATCGCGTTTCAGAACTCCAAACAAAACAATCTGGGCGTCGCGCTGCCGGCCGGCGTGGTCCGCATGATGCAGGAGGACGTGGACGGTAATGAGGTCCTGGTGGGGGAAGATAAGATCGACCACACGCCGGCCGACGAGGAAGTGCGGCTGACGGCAGGGACGGCATTCGACGTGGTCGGGGATCGG
>Ga0209918_1001183_pt1 | contig 14689 bp, 20 predicted proteins | sample SalPonD_shore_MG_FD_185712 | JGI IMG/M metagenome (GOLD analysis project Ga0209918, IMG submission 185712) | Salt pond soil microbial communities from South San Francisco under conditions of wetland restoration - Salt Pond MetaG... | ecosystem: Environmental > Aquatic > Marine > Intertidal zone...
GGAATGGGAAAACTTAAAAGAAGTATGACATTTGGAACAAGTTTTTCTTTTAATCCTCTTTGAAGAATAATACCATTCTCCACAATTAACACATCTAAAGAACCAAAACATTTTTCTATGGATCATTTTTCTATTTTATTCAATCCATCCCATTTTTCTTTTGACTTCATCAGTAAAGAGATGACAATTCTTATTTAGTATTTTACTTAATTTTTTGAATGATTTGAAATATGATTTTATAACTCTTAATTCTCTTTTGTCGTTATAATAGTGTTTATATCTCTTAGGGAAAGGAGTTGCCTTTAGCTTTCTATTATTTTCAAAACCTTTTTCTAACTCATTAATTACATCCTTGAAAGGAGAATTAGGCTTATTTAAGAAACTATTTATGAGTGTTATATCATTTTTATCAGAGTTTGCATTAGAGGGGGGATTAAGGGAAGGTTTTTTCAATTGATTTTTGGGTTTTACTTTGTTTAATCCTTTTTTTATAAATCTTCTAATATAATCACTAAGGTTTTTCTTGTTTTCTTGTGCTAGATTTTCTAATTCTTCTTTTAATTTTTTAGAAACTTTACATCCTATAAATTCAGTTAATAAAGCTTTGTCTTCTATTTCTACTTCCTCTATATCTATCTCTACATACATGAAGTTTTGGGGTGCATGAAAACCTCTAATTAACTTATCAGGAGATATAGCTTTTCTAAATTGATGGAATTGAGATATTTCTATAGCATATCCAATTTCCTTAGTTTCAAAATAGTTAAAAAATTCCTCTCTAGAAATTCCTGCTTTCATATTACAATATTTCCATAAAGCTAAAGGAGGTGCTTTTAGAATCATATTTGTTCTAAAATATCCAATGATGGCTTTCTTTGGAGATGTTTCATATAAATAGATTTTATCAATATATTTTTGAGATTTCCATATTTGTTTACGAAACTCCCATTTTTTTTCTTTTGCCTTAATCTTTTTACAATACTTAGGATATATAGAGAGAAGGACATTTTCTCTTTGTATATCTTCTATTTTATTTCCTTCTATTCCATCTCCTTCTATTTCATCTAAGAGGATTTCTCTTTCTTCCTTTGTTAGGTTATTTATCATATTTAATATGCCTCTATGATATTATTTTGCAGATTCAATTTATTTACTACAGAATCCTTAAGTCTAATTTTATGTGATATCTTTTTTGGTAAAAGAAATAAAGAATTATAGAGTTGTTCTAAATATTCCTTCGTATAGAGATGTTTTAGCTCTTTTGGAACACTTCCTGACATTACTCCGATCCAAATTGTATTATTTACAAATTCATAAATACAAAGAATCGTTTTGATTGGATTGGATAAATAAGGTTCTATACTCACAGAGGTTTTGAAATCTAAAGCATTTAAAATACTTAATGAAGATAATCGTGATTCAAATCTGGGTGCATTAGTTTCATATTTTTTCAAAATATCGTCATCACTAGAAGTAATCGTAATTCTAAATTCTACTTGATCTTTATATTCATTTGGAGTTTTATCAGGTTTAGCAAAAACTATTTCATATAATTTATCAATACATTTATAATTAGCCTTAGTTGTAATTAGAACACTATTTCCTGCCTCTAATACTTTTCCCAATACAATAGAACAAGAATCTACACTTATAGGAGTAATATCATGTGAAGTTGGAAACATATAATCGTATTGTCCATCCCCTAAATCCTTTTTCTTTACTCTTCTATAAGTTTTATTAATGGCTTTCCAATTTGGTCTCATATTCTTCCAATCTCCATTACCCTCTATTCTATTAAATCTTATTGCCATCCTTCTTGCATAACAATAGCTACAATTATTACTGCATCCAAAATAGCAATTAAGACTTCTTGGACTCCATTCTTGTGTTCCTTTGCTTTTTACCATTTAGAATCACCTGTTTTAATAAAGAGTCCTTGTTTATTTCTTTTTAGGAAGCCTTTTTCTATATATTGGAAAGTAAGAGGCTCTCCTCTTTTTTCATGATGACTCATGTTAGAGTCTTTACCTCTTTTCTTTTTGATGGAAGATCTTGCACCTCTTCTTTTAGTAGCAATCTTTCTGCTATGATTTGACATACATGATCTTCCATTAGATTAATTATATTTTTTAGACTTCTTTTATCATATTTTTCCTTTAATTCTTGTATTAATTTTTCTAAATTCATTTTTAAATTATCATACCTCCTGAATTGTTTTGATCTTGATTTGAATTATTATTATTTTGATTATTTTGTAGAAATGTTTGGAACATTTTTTTGATAGATGTGATGTCTTTGGAGATGGTTGTCATCTCATTGGACATTATTGTCATCTCATTGGACATTATTGTCATTTGATCTACTAAGTCTTTGTCTTCTTTTACTAATTGCTTATTTCTATTTCCAAGATGTTCTACCTTTTCCTTTAATTCTTGTAGATCTTCTGGAAGATCTAGGACAGATTGAGCCTTTTCTATTGAATCCGTCTCTTCTTCTCCTCCTGTTTTAGGAGAGTCATCTATTTCAATTGTCTCTGCAGGTTTCTTTACTGTTGCAGTTAGATATTTTCCTAAAGAAGCTAAGTCTTGCTCTTGTTTTGTTTCAAAAGCAAGATGGGGTTTTTGAGCAAAATCTATGTTTCCATTTGTAAATTTAAAGCCTTTATTCTTTAGGAAGTCTCTAGCTTTTAAACATTCTTTTTTACGATCTTGGATATAATTCTCTATGCTCTCTCCTGATGCGATAATTTGCTCACTATAATCTTTCTTAAAATTGTAAACAACATTATGTAGATTAACTTCTATTGATGCGATTCCTGAAAATTGAGATTGATCTATATACAAAATATACTTTTTCCAATTATTCATATCTATTTTTTTTATTCTAAATTGCCTAAGGAATCTTTTTCTCTTATCTGTTGATAACCAAGAAGGTCTATAAATAAGATGATCCTTAAACCGTAATTTATGGCATCTTGTTTTTAACAAATCTCTAGGCTTTAATTTTGATTCTTTTTCTCTATTTTTTTCTTTAATAATATCTTCTTCGGAGATTTGTTGTTTAATTAGGAATTTGCCTTTAGGATTAAGGTTATAAAACTTAGGTATTTTTTTGTCTCTCTTTTGTAATTTAATTAATTTTGCTTTTAGCATTAGATTAATTTTTTTGGATAAAAAAGAAGGAGAAAAATTGGTTTGTTTAGCTATTTGTTGTGCATAATAGCCTTTTTTTAGTTTTTTTAAAATCTCTATAGTTTCTATAAGTTTTTTTGCTTTTAATTGATTTGATGTATCTTCTTGCTTAATAGGTGTCTTGAGCTTCCTCTTTTTGATATAGATCCATCTTCCACAATGTTTGCATTTAGTGTGAGGTCTCAGAGAGAGGTTGTTGGGATCTCTTGGACTATATGTTTGAGACCGATGACACCATTTGCAATGTATTTCTATCTTCAACTTCCTTCCCTAGTTCATTTAGATTTGCATTTAAGAAGAGGTAAAATTGTTTCATATTCCTCTTCTAAATATTCCTTTAACGCTATTCTTACTGCTTGGGATCTGCTTGAAACTAATCCCTTTCCTTTTAGGTATTGGATATTTTCATCATAAATTTCAGGAATATTAATCGTGATATTTTGCATAGGAGGATTAGTTTCCTTATTGTTTTTCTTAAATTGATTGTTTTCAAAAACTATCATTACATCTCTCCTCCCCTTAATATTCCTTGTCCTTCTATATTTGCTTCTATATGATATTTGTGGGGATCTACCGTTGATTGATAGATTCCATCCCTGATTTCATGCCAAAAGATGTTACCTAATGGTTCCCTCTTTTGGTTTGATCTTTTTTTAGCCTTTATTGATTTCCTTTTAGAGGAAGAGGGTTTGTCTAATTCTATTTTTCTCAGTATCTGAAGTGTTTTTCCATGATATTCAATTGTATTAGGATCTCTATTCTTCTCTTTCTTGTTTTTGACTTTCTTCGCTTTATGTAATTCCTTTTCCAAGAACTTTCGAACTGCATTCCTTATTAGCTCGGATCTTGAAGGATAGATTCCCTCCTCTCCTGTAAGCCCTTGCATAGCATCAACATACGCTATTGGAACATTTACAGTTACTATTTTCATTTTATTTTATACCTCATTTTTTTGTTCTAATTTTAAATTTGGGTTCATAACTCTAAATAGCAGAACATAAAGCTATGAAGCCAAACATAAAAATAATAAATAATTAATAATTAAGAGATTTTTGTAGGTGTCTTAGGATTAATTAGATCTCCTTCTAATTCCCTGATTTGCTTATTAAATCCTTTCTTATAAACATCAGGAATGTATTCAAAAAGCTGGATTAAATCAACCAGTCTTTGAATGTTTTCCCTATTCTTCTTAATCTCATCCAATAGATTTAGATTCTTTGATGTGAATTTGAGAGCAAATCTTATCACATCAGTATTGTTTCTAAATCTCAATTCTTTTTTGAGATTTCGAAATTCTTTTGTTTCTTTGGCATTAAGATCAATTCTTAATGCCTCTTTTTCTTGTTCTTTCATTTTGATTTTTTATTTTTGATTTCTTGTTTTTTAAATAGAATGTATATGGTATTCATATAGATTCAAAATATTTAAGGTTTATGGTCAAGTATGAATAATGATGAATGAAGATGAATCACACTAATACTTAAATAGAAAAGAAAGGGATAATTATATAAAGTATAATATGGTTTTAATGAGTATAAAAATGAAAGAAGATGAAAAGAATTTTCATAAAAATATAAAGAATGCCTTAAGAGTAAATCTTAGAGAAGAATTAGCAGATGATTTAATATTTATTAAGAACTATAATGGGATCTCTTCAGATTCCGATATGATTAGATATTTGATCAGGAAAGAAAAAAAAGAAATAATCAAGGAAGGACTCTATGATAAATTAGATAAAGAGATTATATAATTGTTCTACAATCATCTAATAAGCTCTGAAAGGAAATTAAGACCTCTTTTTTAACTAACTTTTTTATCTTTTCCTCTTTTATTTTTGATACCAGTTCTATTTTTTCATAGGCTTTTTGGGAAAATGTTATGCAAATCTCTTTTGGTTGAGATTCCGAATGGATTTTTAAATCTGTTTTACTTTTTGACATTCTTACTACCTTCTGTTGTTTTTTGTTTTTTATTTATAATTTAAAGAAAATGAATCGAAGTATGATACAACGATCCACTACAAAAAGTAAAAAGAAACGATAATAAATAAACATTATTTAAATAATTGGTAATTTAGAAAACTTAGAGTGTCTCTCTTTAAGTAGGGAGAGAGGTAATTGGAAATAAGACTCTGTTTCATATGTGTAATGTGGAGTTATGATTGTAATGTGGATGTGATGTTTGGGACTAGGAAAATATAATCTCTTCCATATCTGTGAATGTAATACATCAGTATTCATTCATAACCATAAAGCTTAAATACTTGTGTAATGTATATGTAATATGAGGTATAAAAAATGAACACTCAAACTAAAATTTTGAATTGCTTAAAAAAAAGAGATTTAACAATAAGGGAGATGGCAAAGGAGACGAAAGTTAAGGAAAATACTATTAGAGTGGTAATAAATAGAACATTAAAGCCAGATCTCATTAAGGAAACAGGATTACATAGGGATCGATATAAGGTCTATACTCTAAATAAAAGAAGTAATGGGGAATTAAAGAAAGGATTTCAGGAATTTAATTCCTTATTTTCTAAACTCTCCCAAAAAATAGCAAAGGAAGGAAAGTTAGGCTTGGAGGAATATAGATCTTTAGTGCAAGAAATTGATAGGAATTTAATAATAAAGATTAATAAGAAAATAGAGGAATAAAAAAATGTCTTATGATCCGTTTAGTGCTATTGATGAAGGTAGAAAGGAAAAAAAAGAGAAAAAGCCAAAAAGAGTTTCTAAAGGCAAAAAGAAACCTAAAAAAGGGAAAAGGGCTTTCTCCAAAGAGAAAGGAGTCTCTATTAGTTCTGATGAAATTAGGACTAGCTTCTTTTTAATTACCAAGAATAGTAGTAGAGAAAGAGTTCCTAAAATATTTATAGAATTAAGAGATTTCTTCAACAATCATAAGATTGAAGAAGTTTCTTACAACAAGTATCAAATTTATCCAAAAAAATAATTTTTTTTAAATTTATTTTTATTTCTTTAGGAAAGATTTTAAAAAAAAAAAAGAGATTTTAATTTGGAATTGTATCAATATCATAGCCATTTTCTATACAATGAAAATAAGTGTCTTCATCTATATATTCTTCATAATAAAAAGCACTAGGAAAATAACTAGGTGCACCCCAATAATAGTCATATGGAAGAGTGAACATAGTCCCATATCCCAAGAATGCAACGGAATAATTTGTGCCTATTCCTTCTAATGCCGATTTGTCTATTCTAAATTCATAGACTCTATGTGCTTGTTTTCCATTTGGTGTAGATTGAAAGGAAAAATTTATTTTTACATCTGTTACATCTAGGGTAGCCATCCAATCGATTCCATTTTTATCATCATGGCAATAATCCATAAATTCATCAGAAGATGTGTTATAATAAAACATTTCTTCTCCTTGATTATTGATAACAGAATAGTTCCAACTAGTTTCGTCAGTTCCATTAAATAACCAATCAGCATTATTATCAGAATCAATCCATACAGAAAACCATTCTTCGTCAGTCCCATTGGTTATATCACTCACTAAATCAGCACAACCATAAAGATATTCTGAATCTAAGGTAAGGTAAAAATAATTATAAGCATCTAAAGTATCAAAACCTGTTATCAAATATTCCGTGAACTTGAAATCGGCATATTTCCATCCATCAGAAGAACTAAATGTCCCATCTATAGTTGGATTAAAGGTTTGTTGTTGTCCTAATAGAAGAGCTAAAAGCTCACTATTATCTTCTTCAGGTTGCCTTGTTAATAGGATATAGGACATAAATCCTATACCTCCTAAAAGGAATACCATTAATACAACTATCATAAGTTTCTTTGTTTCATTGATATTGATATTTTTTAAAGCTTTTTTTGATAGTTTCATTTTTTTTCATTTTTTTGTAGATTTTATTATATATTAGTTAGGTTTTTATGATTAAGAATCATCATATTAATCCTCAAATATCATTTTTATTCCTTTAATTATATTTAATTATATTTAATTAGAATGGATTATATATTATCATTCCTAATTACTTGTAATTAGGAATTATTATTTTTAATTATGCTAGTAATGGGTTAGAAATAATAAGATTTAATTATTAAGGAGAGGCTTTATACTTATTGATTATTGAACCTCTAATGGGTATTCAAATGGCTTCAATCCCTCTTTTGTAATGGGATGAAGTCCCCTTTCTTGTTAGTTACTACGATAGGAAAAGGTGTTCCTATCAAATCTCTTGAAATCCCTTTCATATTGGTCTGCAAGATGCTTATCAATTTTAAATGTGTAACTAATCTTGGATTCCTTATCAAAGTCAGGCATTTCTACGATATACATCAATGGAAGGGTTGAGAATTTGGGATAAAAATAGAATAATGGAAATCGCTTGATCTTATGCTTTAGGCAATATTCATATGAAGGGTTTAGATTATTCACTTGAGAAGCCTTTGAAAAAAGATGGAACTCTACTTTAGTAGCATTTGGAGAGGGAGGCTTGATACTTTTCACTTCGGCAGGAAAAAGTTCTTTTTTTTCTCCATTAAAATATATAATATCAGGAACCCCTATTTCCCCAAACCTAATTCCTCCTGTATAATTAGCACAATAATGTTCTAAAGCATAGCATTGCCTTAGTAAATGATTCTCTATCTTAAAACCATCTCTATACATTTTTATGACCTTGTTAACATGATTGATGTCCCCTACTTTTTTATAGATTTCCGATTGGGGAAGTCCCATTGCCCATAATTGCATTGTTCTTGCTCTATATTCCCTTTCTTTAGTATCTAAATGGGAAAGATTTAACCTATAAAATTCACAGAGAAAATCAAAGTATTTTGTCTTTCGTGACATTTCAGGGATTTGAATTCTTTTATAAGATTCATCTTTTTTCTTTAAATTGTTTATATCAATATTTTTCTTTTGCTCATATTTTTGGGAACCTGTCATCGTAGCATGAAATCGTGATTTAATCAAAGATTTTATTAGAGGCAAATGATCTTCATAGGCTACATAAATCTCAGGACGAAAATCATAAAGATAGCCTTTTACATCATCTAGAGTTATTTTGGCACCAAAAACACCTGCTAATTCCAATATATAAGGTTCTAGATTTTCTTTTAATTGTTCTTGTTTTCGTAATCCTGCATCAAAGCATTCTCCCTCAAAGGATCTTGAAATGTCATCATTATACCAAGAACAAACTTCATCTAATGGTAAATTTAATATTCCCCTTTTACAATACCTAGCAAATCTAAGATGTGATGTTCTAAATAAACACAAGTCCTTATTCCATAAGGTAGAAATTAAATTAGCATATTTTTTTAAAAATTGATCACTTCTATTCTCTTCTATGGATCTCTCAGTCATTAGTTTGTAGAAATCAAATTGGGATTTAGTTCGAAATCTTTTTAAAATTCCATCATCTAAACTATTCAAAATAATAAATACAGAATTATGCCTTAGAGTCGTCAGTGACTCAATAAAGTTTTGAGCATTTTTCTTAAACCAACCCATTGCATTTGCAGTTAAATAACCTTCATCAAAACCTACTACATCAAAAGGATTTATTTCACTTAATCTATCAACGATCCTAAATTTTCCCTTATATTTATTGGGAACTGCATCTACTATAGCATTTAATAGATTATCTGGTGCTTTATAGAGAGCAATATTTCTCTGATCATAACTAAATTCTAGAAACATTTGAAATAATTTGCACATATGTGCTGATTTTCCAGAACCTGTAGTTCCTTGTATCCAAGCAATTCCTCCAAAACCCTCTTCTTTTGCATTTCTTTTAAGTAAATCTACAAAAATATTTGTCTTATCTTTGAGATGTTCTTTTCCCTTATGTCGATTAGAGGATATAATCCTCATTTCCTTAAACCTTTTTACTTATTTATTTAGAATCTATCGAAAAATCTTTTCTCTTTTTTTGATTCATCTTCCACATCTGTTGTAATTGCTACTTTTTGTATTCGTTCATAGATTATTTTCATTGCATATAAAAGATAATCATCTCTTTTCATATAATGTCTTCTAAGAGCATGGTTAAAAGCTCTTTGGAATGCTCTTAGTCTCAAATAAAGTAAGGATGCATTCCGATTCTCAAACATTAGCAAAGCAAAGACTTTATCGGCATAATCTCTAAGGTAGTCTATAGATCCCTTTCGTGCATTAGGATCACTTCTGGTAGTTTCCATTGCCTTATGAAGAACATAAGAAATAGTAGAGTTGGGAGGCTCTACTCCATACTCTAGGATCTTGCATAAAAGATCTAACTTTACAGCTAGCTTATCATTTTCGGAAACATTGTCCTTAAAATCTAATCTAAAATTATTAGATAAAGCAGTAATAACTTGAACTGTTTCATCTTCAATTCCATAAGAAGGCAAGGAGATCACCTAACGGTTTGAGTGGTTTTGTTACAATATGTAAATTAATATAAAGACCTATAAAAATACCTGCTACTATAAATCCTATGGTCATAAGAATAAGAGCAATTTGATACTTTTTTTTATAACTTTCTGTTTTAAGCTTTTCCTCTTGAACCATCTCTGTTTCGTGAAAATAGCCAAACTTCTCTTTAGTTTCAGCATCTTCTTGAAGCATATTAAAATATGAGTTTTCCATAATCTTTGACTTTTGTTTATATTTAAGATTTTCTTTCTTTAATCTCTCAGGTCTTATTTCTAAAAAGTTGTTCCATGTTTCTAAGACTTTGAATTGGATATATGTTTGAGTTTTAGAATTTGCCTCATATAGTTTAGTTGCTAAGTTTTTGGCTTCATTTTCTGTGAAAGTCAAATAGAAGAGAGGATACCTTTCATTAACTAAGAACCAATAAGTCCATACTGTTATACACTCATTTGTATTAACCCTCCATCCATTCCACCATCCCCATCCTGTTCTTGTTTCTAAAAGCTCTTTTTGTTCTCCATTTATTAATACGAAGATCTTATCAAAAGTGTGGTCTTCTCCATAGGGATCTTTCCATGATTGTTCTTGCCCTAATGGTTGGAAAAATAGATTTAGATTTTCAAAAACTCCGTCTTCTTTTTTTAAAGGTAAGTCCTTTTCAATTTGCTCAACTTTAAATTGTTCTGTGGGAACTATATCTTTAGTAGATAAATCAAATTGCTTTGTAATATCATCTAATTCTTTCTCAAACGAAGGATCATATAATTTATCAGGGTTTTTATCTAGATCTCCTTCTATTTTTTTATCCATAATTGTCCAAAGCTTTAAAGCATCCGATCTTGAAATCTTTTTTTTTTTAGTTTCTTTGTCAATTTGAGTTTTTATATATAGACGATAAAAGCTTTGATACATTTCTCCCTCAAGTTTCTCTTTTAGACTTTCAGTATCACTCCAATCAATATCTAGTTTGATTGGTTTCTTGAAAGGAAGATATGCTATATCAGGTTCACTTTCAGGATTAACAATAACACTATCATACCATTTGTATTTATTAGCTAGCGTTTGATGTGTATCATGTCCTTTTAAGGGTAGATATATAGAAAAAAGAAAGAGCAAAACTAAAGGAGTCCCGAAGAGAAAAAGGTCATACCATTTTAATTCTAATCCAAGAAAAATGAATCGAAACATTAAAACATAACCCGAAAAGAAAATGGTTATAAGTGCTACAAATCTATATTTGTCCTGCTTATTTTGAAATCCTAATACCATCTTTTTTCAATCCTTTTTATGATTTTTTGTCTAGTTATTAGGATTAGAGCTTATTAAATTTAATTGTTTATCATTAAATATGACTAAGGATAATTGAATTTAATTAGACATAATTAAATCTAATTAAGAAACTATTTTTCTATACTAGATTAAAGAGAATTTGAAAAAAAGAAAAAGACTTTTATTTTATTTGGCAACACTCATGTAATAAGAAAATCCTAAAAGAGCAACAAGGAGAGCAAATAGTCCTGTTCCAAAAAATATGACTCCAATTGAAACATCCATATAAAATCCTGAACCTGCAATAATCTCTATTGGCTCTGGATAATATGCCTTTGCCATTCCATATAAAAACATCATAAATGTGCCATAGAACGCTAGGAAAATTAAAAAGTATGCTATGTTGCATCCTGACATTTCTTCCTTTTTTCCCTTCATCTTTTTCTATATCACCTCCTCTTCTTCATTTTACAATTTGATTTGCTAAACTATGTGAAATAAGAAAGCCTATTAAAGAAATAATTGTCCATGACAAAAAAATTGCCATAAATTCTATTAGATTAGAACTTGCAGATGATTTTGAAAGGAGATCCATGAATAAGGTTTCTAACAATGAAACTAATTGGATAACAAAGAAGATTGTCCTTAATAATAGATAAAATAAATATTGCCATAACCATCTTTGCCATCTCTTTTCCTCCCCTTTCTCTCTTTTCTTATATTTAGTAGATCTAATAAAGATCCATTTAACTATATAGCCTCCTACATGACCAATCATATCTGCAATAAATAAGTTTTTTAAGACCATCATAAAGAGAGCAGGATAAAATCCAATAGAATCTCCTTCGTAAGCTAATTCAATTCTATCTATTTCCATTTGGTAAAAAAGAGTAAACAAAAGAGTAGAGATAATTGCTTTTATTATCCATTCAATTAAATAATCACTTAAAAATGGAGCCTCTTGTTCCTGAAGTTGTGGATTTAGTTTTTTATATTCTCTTGATGACATTGGTTTTTTTGGTTTTTCCATTTCCTATCTACCTCTTTTTCTTCCTCCAAATACTTTTATTTGTTTTTTCTTTTGTTTTTTTCTTTCCTTTATATAAAAGAATTTCATAAAAAAGATGATTGAAATACAATAGATTAATTGTGCTATAATCCAAAAAAATACAGGATTCTTGATGATATATACAGTAAAATAGGCAAAGAAATAGGCAAATCTTAAGACTTGTTCTATTAAATTAGATTGCCTAAATTCTTGATAGCTAAGTATTGTAGAGAGCCAAGAGATCAAAAGTAAGCTAATAATTGTTATAAGACAAGTAGATAAATTTGCTATCATTTCTGTCTCTATAACAAAATCCTTGAAAATAACTACATTAGTAATGAAATTGGCAAATAAGAGAAAGAATAAACCAATCCATAGGATAAGTGAAATATTACCATATTGATATATTCCTATAATGCTAGGATCTAATATATCATGAAATACATCTCCAAACATTACTTGTAAAAAGAGAAAAACAAGTGAGGACACTAACATAGTTCCTATGCTATATAAGATAGAATATTTCCATGTGATTCTTAGGTTTTTGGTCTTTTTCATTTATGGAATGCCTCCTAATACTTTAAATTGATAATATTTATGCAAATAAATAATTATTATTATGCAAATAATAATTAAAAGAATAAGAAATATGCCTTTCTTAACCCTTTTTTTCTTCTCTTTTTTCTCGAAATCTTGTTCTTCTTTTGCCATTTTTATTATCTCACTATGCTTGGACAAGTAAATTCCCTACTGAAATGATATTTATTATTATGTGTGCTATCATTATTACCGTTATGTCTTTATATAAGATGAAATAAATTGTGAAAAAGATTGCTCCAAAAAGCAATATTAAAAGCATTTCTAGCTGTTCCCAATAAGTAACTATATGAGCAAGTGTAAATACTATAAGTGAAACAATAATCATTAAATAAGGTTTTTTTATCTTATATCCAAAACTTATTAGGAAATGCCTAAAGAAAGCCTCCTCTATAACTCCTGCACATCCATAGTAAAAGTAAAGCTCTAAATCTGATAAGGCAAATTTTATTACCTCTAAAAAGATATATGATGTTATACCTACTATGGCAATTAGAGAAAGGATTCCTATGAAAAAGAGTAAGATCTCTATAGAATCCTTAAAAAAAGGGATCTCACTTTTGAAAGGAAGATACCCATCACATACATATATAGAGCCTAAAAGAGCTGAGATTCCGAGACTAATAAGCACTATTGCAAATGGTATAAATGAGGCAGTAATATGCCTAATTGTGATAAAACTTATTGTGATTATAGCAAATATCAATAATGAAAAAGAAATGGGATTAAAATACCCATCAACTTCTTTTTGGTCTGAACTTTTCAAAAAAGGCTTCTTTTTTTTATATTGTCGTGAGGACATTACATCCATCTTTTTTATGCCTCTTTATTTAATTTTCATTTCTCTTTTCTTTTTAATTTATTTAAAAAATGGTTTGTATTTATCTACATCAAACTCTAATTTTCTTTTCTCTTTTTCTAATCTTCTTTTATTTCTTTTCCCAAGTTTGTATAGGGAATAACTTATAACTGCAATAATTAATATCATTACAGAAATAAATGCAATAATGGAAATAAAGAGATTTACCTCACTAAAATCAGGCTTTTTGGAAATGTATTGACTATAAAACCCAAAATCAAGTAAAGTGTTTTCAGGATGAAACATTCCAAGACTAAGAGTATCTTGCTCTATTGTATTTAATGCAACCCATTCAGTTAAGAACTCTCCAGAATCTACTGATTTCACTCTATAGCTTACATTTCCCTTTGGTAAATGTTGATCCAATGTATTTTGAGCAGAAATAAGTAAAGAATCGGTTTTATTTTGGTATCGTATAAATATTTCTAATGCCTTATCACGATAATTATTCACTATCTTTAATGCATTTGTTTGATCTAATATCTTTGAATAATTTCCTGCTACATCTGTCCAATTAAGAAGATTAGCAAACATTGTTCTATTATATACTTCTGTTAAGAAATCGTTTTGTTGTAAAATTATTGATAAATTGCCTGAAATAGAATTATTAATTAATTCTAATGAATTAGATAAGCCTACTGTTGCAGTATAGATACTATTATTTATAGCAAATACAGAACCTTCTACTCCTGCTATGAGACTTGTTAAAGAATTATTTACTAGAGTTAGGCTGTTTAGAATTGCTAATTGTGTATCGGAAATATTAGATTGAAGGATATTGAGAGAATTATTGATTAAAATGTAATTTTCTGTAATATTTGATTGTAAAATTTCTAAGCTGTTATTAACATAATAGAAGTTTGTATCGATTTCCGACGAAAGGATTAAAAGGTCTGAATGCAATTCTGAGATTACAGAATGTATGGAAGTATTAACTAGCGTTAATTGGTTATCTACCCCAATAATTAATTCTGATAAACTAGAATTAATAGAAATGATATTATTTTCAATGGAAATGAAACTTTGGTTAATATCCGATCCCAAATTTACAAAAGAATTATTAGTAAAACTATATAAAGATGAAATATTTGACAAGATATTTTGAACATCGGTATCAATGTTTATAAGCAAATCATTTAAGCTAGAATTAATATTTTCAATATTTATGTCTAAATTGATGATACTGTTATTAATTTCTGAGTTTTGATTTGTAATATTGATCTCTACATTAGTGATTTGGTTTCCAAGTGTAGTATTCACATTATTAATATTTTGAATAACATTTGTAATGGTATTCTCACTTGAAATTATGATAACAT